>ERZ1035006.1237-NODE-1237-length-17435-cov-5.163234_pt1 | contig 17435 bp, 18 predicted proteins | sample MGYA00520694_ERZ1035006 | MGnify/ENA primary metagenome ERZ1035006 (study PRJEB33766, sample SAMN09781746) | gut metagenome | biome: gut microbiome | host: Homo sapiens | place: Madagascar | study: EMG produced TPA metagenomics assembly of the PRJNA485056 data... | reverse complement strand
CTGTGATTATTATATCACAAATGAGGGGATTTGGGTAGTTTTTTGACAAGCTGAAGCCCCAACCGAAAGGTTGGGGCTTTTCTTTTGCTGTTTTTTGGAACTGTGCCCAAACGGAGTCAGGGAAGCATATAATACCCCCACCTAATTGAACAGGGAACGGCTATATTCTTCTCCGGCACATATTGCTACCGCTTCCATATCTCGTCAAAAAACCATTCTCACTGGAACTGGAGTCGCTGATCCCCTGACCGCAGCTTATGTGAATACCATCTCGATTAACAGGCAGGCCTATGACTTGGGCCTGCCGATTTTTTTGCGGCGGATGATTGGGCGCTTACCTTTTCACGCTTCCCACATTGAGGTGTTTTCTTCATTGTATCATGCCAAAGGGAAAGAGGAAATGTTGCCCGGCTTTAGAAATACTTATCCATTGAAATTTTCGCAGCCTTTACCATATCGGCAATGACCTTGGCTTCCTGTGCGGTGCAGCGTTCCAGTACGGCGGCAATTTCGTCAAGGGAAGTGCTGGTGGTGGCGATGGCGGGAGGATCCAACAGGTCATCGGTGCGGATTTCCAGAGCGGCGGCAATATCCACGAACACCGGCAGGCTTAACTTGGTATTGCCCGTTTCGATGTGGCTCATGTGGGTGGTGGAGATGCCGACCTTTTCCGCCAATTCCTCCTGGGACAGTCCATGTGCCTTACGGCTTTTGCGTATCTTCTGCCCGATTTTGTAGTAATCCATCGAAATCACCGCCTATATAGTGAAAATATACTTGAATTATATAGGCATTTTTGATATGATCACATAAACTGAGTAGGCTATTAACTGCCTATACAGTTTATTTAGTTTTATGAAGGAGGGGAGTGCAGTGAATCAAGACAGAGGCATGCGTCGGCGTGTCTGGTTTCTGTTGCAGATGCTGCTGATCGTATCCTGGATGAGCAATCTTGCGCTGACAGATGCTTACGTCAGTGTCTATGCACTGTGTACTGTGGTGGCAGTTATCAGTGCTTATGATAACTACCGAAACCGATCCTGCGTAAAGCAGGGAAGAAAGGCCGTGGCATTGCTGTCAGTTCTGTTTTCCCTGGCTGTCGTCCTGGCAAATTACCCTCTTTTTCAGGTAGTTCGGGATTCGAGTACCGTATCCGCCGATACAAACAGATTTCTCAATTGCTATAATGCCGTTGCCACATTCCTGGGCGGCATTGTAGTTGCATACCATACCCAAACGGCGATCCTTGTTCGCTATCCGAAAAAAATCTTGTCAGATTGTGACAGGGATAAGCCAACGATTGTATTTTTCAGCCTATTTTCTTTGTTTCTGGCACAGTATCTTGTTTATTTGCTTTTTGTGGTATATCCGGGAAGTGTTACCAGTGATTCCGTGGGCCAGATTATTCAGACCTATACTGGCCAGTATATAAACAATCATCCGTATTGGCACACCCAGCTGATTCATTTGTGCATGTCGGCAGGGTATCGCCTGTTTGGCTCCGTAAACGCCGCAGCAGCAACCTACAGCTTTGTGCAGTCCTGCTTTATGGCGGCCTGCTTTGCTTATGCAGGTGTGACGCTATATCAGCGTGGTATCCCAAAGGTCTGGCTTTATGTGTCTATGGGAATGTATCTGATCCTGCCAAACCATTTTACCTACAGCTGTACCATGTGGAAGGATGTTCCCTTCAGTCTTTCAATCCTTTTGATGATCACGGCTATGATCCGCATCCTTGACCAGGTGGGAAAGAACCCGTGCTTGAATTACGGAATGTTTTGCCTGGGCTTGATCGGCAGCTGCCTGATGCGGACAAATGGTTGGTTTGTGATTCTGGTAATGCTGGGAATCATCACGCCGTTTCTGTGGAAACACAACCGCAAAATGCTGTTTTCCGGAATCTCTTGTCTGATACTGACCTGGGGCATGCTTAATCCGCTGCTTTCGATGATGGGTGTGCAAAAGACCAATATGCTGGAGGCGTTGTCGCTTCCCATTCAGCAGGTCTCCCGGGTGATCGTTGAGGGCGGAGAGTTGACGCAGGAACAGACCGAACTGCTGGATGCCGTTGTGGATCGCTCGGTGATCCCGACAGAATATGATCCCAACTGCTCGGATCAGATGAAAGATGCCATTCTCATCAAGAGCTATGATGGCATCCATGTGATCCGTGGGCACTGGCAGGAATATCTGAAGCTTTGGTTGAATCTTGAACATCGGTATCCCCGTCAGTATCTGGAGGCTTGGATCGAAGAGACCAAGGGATACTGGAATGCCGGATATGATTATTATATTTACGCAGAATATGTATCGGACAATGATTTCGGCATCTGTATGCCACGCCAAAGCAACCCGATCCACAACCTAGTGAAGGCATATTGTATGTTTACGAGAGAAAGCCGGCTCTTTGAACCACCTCAGAGTATTGGGCTGCATGTGTGGCTGACGATTTTCCTGTTCTCAATGACGCTTTCCGGAAAACGGAAGGAATGGCCGGTATATATCCCGCTGCTGGTGATCCTTGGGGGTTTGTGGCTGGGAACGCCGGTGTTTGCGGAATTCCGGTATGCGTATCCTGTATTTGCGGCCTTTCCGCTGCTGCTGCCCCTGGCGCTGCACCGGGAGCAGGAGCCTTCGGTGGGATGAGAGAAGCCGGCTTCGGCCGGTTTCTCTCAGAAATCCAAAAAAAAAGGGATTGCCAAATGGTTAAACTTATGCTATAATAAGCCAGTGTCCGAAGGTGGGCGCTCCACAAGTTACATTGGGATGTCGCCAAGCGGTAAGGCACCAGACTTTGACTCTGGCATTCGTAGGTTCGAGTCCTGCCATCCCAGCCACTTTAAATCCCATACGGTTCGCTAGCTCAGTTGGTAGAGCAACGCCCTTTTAAGGCGTGGGTCCAGGGTTCGAGCCCCTGGCGAGCCACCAAAACAGCCGATGTCAGATCTGACGTCGGCTGTTTTGCATTCTATCAACATATCCGGCGGCATCAGCCGCAGAAACAGGAAGTGAAACCATGATCGCCAATTACCACACCCACACCTGGCGGTGCAACCATGCCACCGGTACCGAGGAAGAATACGTTCAGGCGGCTCTGGATCAAAAGCTTGAGATCCTGGGCTTCTCCGACCACACACCCTACGGCTTTCCCCAGGGCTATGACTCCTGGTTCCGTATGAAGCAGGAGCAGCTGGCCGACTACTGTCATACCATCCGCGCTCTGGAAAAAACCTACGCCGGACAGATCCGCTTGCCCCTGGGGGTGGAGATGGAGTATTACCCGGCCCTGTTTGATCAGGAAATCTCTCTGCTTCGGGAAGCCGGGGTGGCGTATCTGCTGCTGGGACAGCATTTTGTGGACAATGAGGTCAATGCCAGCTACAGCGGCCACCCCACGGTGGATGTGGAGGTGCTGAACAAATATGTATCCCAGGCGCGGGACGGGATGCAGACGGGACTCTTTACCTACCTGGCCCACCCGGATCTGATTAACTTCCAGGGAGATCCCGGGATCTATCGGCAGGCCATGCTGGGGCTGTGCCGGGAGGCAAAGGGATGTGGAATGCCTCTGGAACTGAATATGCTGGGCAAGGCCAGCGGCCGTCACTATCCCAATGATGTTTTCTGGGAGCTGGCGGCGGAAACGGGCTGCGATGTGATCCTGGGCTGCGATGCTCACAGCCCGGAACAGCTTCGGAACCGGCAGACCGAGGAGGAACTTGGCCGGATGGTGAAAGATTACGGCCTGAATCTTTTGCAGACAGTGCCCCTTCGTTCCATCGGATAAATACCATTGTTTTTCATTGGTGGATTTTTCCCGGATTTATCACGATAACCAAAATCAGCTTTTGTTTTATCAGAAATTCGTATTTTACATTTTCTCCTTTTTATGATAAAAAAGTGTCGTTGCATAGAAAGATGCATAATATGCGCAATATTGGATCTTAGAAAGATAAAAAGGAGAACACTATGAACGCAAAAAAGATTCTTGCAATGATTCTTGCACTGTGCCTGATGCTGATGGCCACCGCTTGTGGTTCCACCACCCCTCAGAGCCAGATCAAGGGCGACCTGAACAACAACGGCCAGATCGAAGTGGGCCAGGAGGGTGTTGATGTGGAAGTCAACCTGTCCGATGTCCACATGGATGCTGCCGAGGCTTTCGCTGCCGGTCACTGGGAAGCTCTGTTCACCCCTGTTCAAATCGAGGGCCGTGCCCTGGATATGCTGAACTTCGACCTGACCCCCACCGCTGAGGAGAAGGCCGCTATGGAGAAGGAGCCTGCTTACGGCAAGCCTGTTGTGTACATGATGTCCGACGGCTGCACCTCCGGCCCCACCGTTGCCGATGACCTGAAGTACTATACCGAAGCCGGCCTGACCGCTGACGGCCTGAAGGGCATGAGTGTTGTGGAAGCGCTGGGCACCGGCAAGGCTACCGTTGCTGTCAACCACATTGCCACCATGCTGGTTCCCATCACCAACGGTGTGGACATGACCTTCGTGGGCGGCGCACACATCGGCTGCAAGACCCTGTACGTCCTGAACGATTCTCAGTACAAGACCACCGAAGATCTGAAGGGCACCAACATCTCCGTCCCCAACGGCATCGGCAACGCTGACTACAACATCACCTGTATGATGCTGGATGCCGACGGCATCAACCCCCAGACCGACGTGACCCTGATGCAGGTCACCGCAGATGCCTGTGTCAGCGCCATGGAGAGAGGCGAGATCTCCGCCTGCCTGCTCAGCGACTCCTTTGCCTACGCCATGGTCAAGGACGGAAAGCTGCGGGCCATCCGCTCCCTGCTGGATGAGGATTTTGCACACAACAACTGCTGTGTCATCGCCATGAACCGCACCTATGTGGAGCAGAACCCTGTCCATGCCAAGAAGATCATCCAGGCTGTCCAGAAGGCACACTCCTTCATGCGTGAGAACACCGCCGAGGCTACCCAGTACCTGCTGGATCGGGGCTGGAACGCCGGTGACTTTGACATGAACGTGATGCTCAACGGCTCCATGCAGTTTGGCACCACCGATGCCTTCACCCAGGCTTCCCTGAAGCAGATCGTTGACAACTACCTGCGTCTGGGCCTGATCCAGAGCATGAACAATGCTGACGAGATCATGGCTCTGGCCTGGCGCCCTGTTCTGGACTAAGAAAACCCTTTCCCAAGCGACATCACCCCCCGGCATTACACGGGTGCTCATAAGAAAGTAATTCCAGAAATTACGATTATGGCATCTGTCAGGCGGGGTTGGTAAATGAGATAACGGGTATTTGGTGAAAGCCGAGTACCCATTATTTTTTTGCCCATGCGTGGAAGCAATAGATTTATTCACATTTTTTCGAGTATAATTAACTCATATCTTTTCTATCCTTACCATTCCGAGTTTTTTCAAAAAATCTCAAAAAATTTTGGAAACATTGGAACAATTCAGCCTTTCTCATGCCATATATAGTAGATGGCTATTTCAAAACGATTGGAGGTGACGCTTATGGAAAAGCGGAAAAGCCCGAAAGGTTTCATTGTGGTATTGCCCGGTGAGATCATCGAAATACCGCAGGACAGCGATAAATCGTGGCTGACCCTGTTTTACAGCTTACCAAGAGAGCTTGTAGAAAAGTGGAAGCCCGCTTATGATCTGCCCCGCTGCCCCTATGAGGTGCTACGGACGGACAAGTATGACCACATCGTATGTGATGATATGTTCAAGCTGCTTGTGTGGGACTGCTGCGCATGGAGCGCATGGCAGTTTTTCCAAGTGAAAGATCGCAAGGGTAATTATCGTGATATTCCCGGTACATGGACGCAGTACGCAGGATATTTTCCTTTGTGGCGTTTGTCATATAGCATTATCCCTTACATCCGCATGAAGTTTGAGCAGAATGGGCTTGGATTCCAAAATCTTTACAACATCCCGCAGGGCGTGGAAGTGCCGTGGCTGACCTATCAGCAATTCAGCAATCTGATCGGCAATGTCACCGACATGGTGATTGCGGAGCAGGAATGGCAGCCGATGATCGATGCCATCTGGGAAAATCGCACCGAGGAGGACTATGAAACCACCAGCAGCACCGTCAAGACCAATTTCATGCGGAAGTGGCATCACAACCGTTCCGGCAAGCCGATTCCTCTGGATGAAATGATGGAGAATGAGGACGGCGATATTTTCGATGTAGCAGACCCCCGCAGCGATTTTGAGAACTCGGTCATTTCCGAAATGCAGATCGCTACCTTTGCAGAAAGCACCATCACAGAGAAAGACCGAGAGATATTGAAGCTGCGTATGGAGGGCTACACCGAGAAGGAGATCGCAGACAGGGTTGGCTACAAAACTGGCCAGCGCAGTCCATAAGCGGATCGCCAAGATCGCAGCCGCTTATGAGGATTTTGTGACAGCTGAATATCAGAAGTATTTGGACAAGTAAACAGACGCAGAAGCGGCAGCAGTTACCGAAATGGTGACTGCTGTTTTTTCATGCAGGAAAGGAGATTTTTATGAGCAGAGAACCGTTTGAAACCATGCCCGATGGAATGGACGCAAAGCAACTTGCCAAAGCATTGCAGATTTCCAAGGCGGGTGCATACAACCTTTTGAATGACTCGGACTTTCCAACATTACGGATAGGCGGACGCAAGTTGGTGATGAAAAATGAGCTTGTGGAATGGCTGAAAAGCCGCACAAACCGAAAAGTATAAAAACACAGTCAAGAGCCGGAAAAGTGGCAAATTAGCCGATAGCGAGAGCCGAAACATACTCCGCATCGTTTGGAGAGTTTCTATCGAAAAATCGTATCACTTTTTCAATTCAAGAACCGAGAAAAATTTGCGAAAAACAGGAGGTTTTATGAGAACAGGGCTTGCAAAGAGAGAAAAGACCGCAGCCATCTATTTTGATGAATACGGGAGCATGATTGAGGTGCAGACCCACAACACCGATCTGAAAAAGCGGCTGACGGCATTTGCGAAAGAGTATCCGCAATGCTGCCGCCAGATTGATGATGACGAACAAGGCGGGTTGTCCTTTGAAATTGAAAAAGGCAGATTGAGTTTCCGGCTTACTGCACCGTACAGCGATGAACGGAAACAGGCTGCAAGTGAGGGGGCGAAGCAGAACGGCATTGGAACGCTGTAAAATATAAGACATCAAAGGGGTGAATGCCTATTGGAAAATTAACGAACAGGAGGATTTTAATTTGAGTGTATATGGATATATCCGTGTCAACAGTAAAGACCAGAACGAAGACCGGCAGAGGATTGCCATGCATGAGGCAGGTGTCCCGGACAGCAATATCATCATGGACATGCAGTTCGGCAAGGATTTCAACCGGCCGCAGTACAAAAACTGCTGCGGAAACTGAAAAAAGACGATCTGCTCTATATCAAGAGCATTGACCGTCTTGGGCGAAACTATGAAGAAATTCTACAGCAATGGAGGTTTCCTACGAAAGAAAAAGGCGTTGACATCGTGGTATTGGATATGCCGCTGCTCGATACTCGCCGGGGAAAAGACTTAATGGGTACATTCCTATCTGACATTGTATTGCAGGTACTGTCCTTTGTGGCAGAAAACGAGCGCACGAACGTCAAGCAGCGCCAAGCCGAAGGAATTACCGCTGCCAAAGCACAGGGAATCAAGTTCGGCAGACCGCCTTTGCCTTTGCTGGACAATTTCTATGAGGTACACAAAGCATGGCGCAGCAAGAAAATAACCTTGAAACAAGCAGCGGAAGCCTGCAATATGCCGGTTGGCACATTCTACGGAAAGACAAGAAAATTTGAAAATGTGGCTTAAACAAATCATGCCCAAAATTTATAAAGGTGTACTTTTGCAAAACACAGAAAAATTACAATTATCGTCGAAAATGTTCGACTCAACATCTTGAGAAAACATGCATTTTGTGGTAAAATATTATGAAGTATATTTTAACACCCTAATTTGCAAAAGTTTACAATATTAGATTTTTACGAACAGCTGACTTGTTTGTGGAGGATAAAAATGAAAGAACTATTGACAAACGAAATGCCTAATTATCTTGATCAAATTATCAAAACAGAAATATCTCTGTATAAACTGGAAGAAATAAAGAAAAAAGCGGACAAACGCTTAAAGCAGTTGGAGAATGGTTTAAACCGCATTAATACAAATCCGAGCCGTGATTCCGTGCGGAAACCTCGTTACGCCCCTCCGGCTGAGCCTAAAAAGCCTGAAGACAAGAAGCATCATAAGACAACAATGTCTGATTTGGGAAATCACATGACATTATTTGGTTGGGCACTTGAATTTGGTGCCACTGCTTCGGCTAATAGGCGCGAAGAAGAACGTTATAACCGGGAAATTGCTCAGTACGCTATAGATTTAGAAAAGTACAAGAAAGATAAGCAGGATTACGAAGTGAGGTATGCTCAAGAAATGGAAGAGTATAATCGCAAAGTCGCAGAAGCTGATCAGAGTGATACACAAAACAAAATCGAACTTCCCTTAGCGATCAAAAGAGATACAGAGGCAAGGAACATTATTGCGGAGAATATTGTTGCGACCGAAACAGCTTTAGAACAGCTCTATGATATGGATATCATTTTCCCGAAATATAGAACTCTTGTTGCAATCTGCTCTATGTATGAGTATTTTGTTACGGGAAGAGTTTCTCAACTAAAGGGCGCTGACGGAGCATATAACCTGTACGAATCCGAATTGCGCCAGAACTTGATAATTGCGCAATTGGATAGGATTGCTACCAAGTTAGATGAAATTAAAGAGAACCAGTACATGTTATATTCAGAACTCAAAAAAGCAAATAACTACCTCAGCAACATTGATAACACACTTTTCAAAACGCTTGAAGTTACACAAAATATCGCTGAGTCTCTTGAATTTTCCAATTGCATCCAACAGGCTATTCTGCGCAACACTGAGGCAATCAAGTACATTTCTTTGATAAACGGATAATTTTATGAAACCACGTCTTTTTGTAGATGTGGTTTCGTTTACAACAGAGTTATGGTTATTGGGGAAAAAAGATTCTCAAGGAGACAGAAACGGGATGAAAACAAATGGTTGGATTACAATAGTCGGTGAGGGACATACGGATTATTGTGCCTGCTTCCAGTTTGCAAAATGGAACGTAGAGGTAATTGCTGGATATGAAAAACCTAACGGGTTTATAGTGCAATTGTTTTCAAGAAAATCCTGTCCTCCCAATACCATTCTTCCTGATGTAAAATATTATGAAGCATGGTTGGTAAAGGATGGGATCACTATTGATTCGTTGGACCAAGGATATGATGATTTGTTTGCAATCGCTAATCCTATGTACCAATTGGAAATTTTTGGCAAATCCATCTACACATATGGAGAATATCGATTTGAAGGGAAAATATTCTGGATTGACAAGGGAAAAGATTCTACAATATACAAAGTCGTGAAGGATTGGCCTAATGATGAAGTTCCGCAAGCAGGGGGGCTACGTGCAGTATATCATTCTGACATTTTTGATGAAATGGTAGCAGATTTTATTAGAATTCCATTTATACATTCATGGGATTTGACAACTGATCAAAAAGTATATGAAGTAGCGAAACAAGCCGTGTTTAAAATGTGCCCAAATCCGCAATGCAAGAGAGACCGTGATATTTTCAATAGCGTGGCGAGTGAAGTTTTCCCGGATCCCTATAAAGAAATGCGAGAAAGACTTTGGGTTGAATGGAACAAACAGGTATGAAGCAAAGGTAATAAAGAAGAATTTTTTGCTCTGCATCTAATGGGATGGAGAGAGCTATATTCAGCAAATGCTTCGTTGCTTATCTCAATATATCATATCCCTTTGGAACAAAGGGCGCACTTCTATACAGGGGCAAGCCCTGTATGTGCGCTCTGCGAGGCAGACAGCCCGGACGATTGAAGTCCGGGCTGTTTTGCGTCACTCCGTTCCGAATAAGGGGCTGCACCCCTTGCGGCTTCGCCTATCCCTGCGTATCATCATTCCTTGGCTGAGGGCAGCCCTTCGTAAAACTTCCTCAGTTCGTCCAAACTGCTTGTCCGATTTTTGATAGGCAGGGAGTCCCATGTAATGTCATGATATCAAAAACTGGTTTAATGAATTTTTCGCCAAAGATACCAGCCGCAAAATCAGAGCTGTGCAGAAAGCAAAGGGCGAGCGTGGTGTACCGCTGACGACCAATGTTCCATTCGGGTATCTTAAAGACTCGGCAGACAAAACAAAGTGGATCGTGGACGAAGCGGCGGCTGTGGTAGTCAAGCGAATCTTCAAGTTGTGCATGGAGGGACGGGGACCGATGCAGATCGCAAAGCTCTTGCAGAAGGAAAAGGTGCTCAATCCCACCGCTTACAAGCGCAGGGCGGGTATCAAAACGCCAAGTCCCGAAACCGATGATCCCTACCATTGGAATACCAACACTGTTGTTCACATTCTAGAACGGCGGGAGTACACAGGATGTACGGTCAACTTTAAGACCTACACCAATTCCATTTGGGACAAGAAGTAGCGGGAAACGCCTCTCGACAAACAGGCGATTTTCTACAACACCCATCCGGCGATCATCGAGCAAGAAGTCTTTGACAAGGTGCAGAAGATTCGGCAGCAGCGCCACCGCAGAACGAAAACTGGCAAGAGCAGCCTGTTCTCCGGCATGGTTTACTGTGCAGACTGCGGAGCAAAAATGCGGTACTGCACTACCAATTACTTTGAGAAGCGGCAGGATCATTTTGTGTGCGCCAACTACCGAAGCAACACGGAAGCTGTTCGGCGCACTTTATCCGGGCTGTTGTTCTGGAAGATTTGGTCTGGATGCACATGAAAGCGGTCATCTTCTATGTGACACGGTATGAGAATCACTTCCGGGCAGTTATGGGACACAAGCTCCTGCTGTCCAGCGAGGAAAAAATCTGTGCAAGCGTCAAGCGACTGGAACAGGCGCAGCGGCGTATGGGCGAACTCGACCGTCTGTTTATCCGCATCTATGAGGACAATGTGGCGGGACGCATCAACGATGAACGGTTATCCATGATGAGCAGAAGCTACGAAACCGAGCAGGAGCAGCTTAAAGTGGAAATCCAGACCTTGCAGCAGGATATTGAAGTACAAGAACGACAGATTGAAAATTTGGAGCAGTTTATCCAGAGGGTACACAAATACAAGGACTTGGACGAGCTTACCCCCTATGCTCTGCGTGAACTTGTCAAGGGAGTTTATATCGAAGCCCCCGACAAGAGCAGCGGAAAACGGCGACAGAACATCCGCATTTTCTATGACCTTGTGGGCTTTATCCCGCTGAATGAACTGATGAAAGAGGAAACGGCATGACCGAAGCCATGCCGTTCCTGCAAAAATGCTATATTACTTTCTTACGACCCCCGGCTGAATGCCGGGGGTTATTTATACAAAGTTAAAATAAATATCCATCGTATATCAGAAAACCGTATTTCACAATTGTTGTATTTTGTGGTAAAAAGTATGTCGTAACAATACGTCGTTTCGGTTTCCTGGTTGTAGGATCCCACATACGGCGAAAGAAATAACAGGAGGGAGATCCATGTCTTCTAACACCCCCGAAACCACGCCTGTCCAGAATCTGACCAGACAGCAACTTCTGGATCTGGAACGGAAAAAGAAAACAAAAGCCCAGCTCTGGCTGGATATGCTGATCTACCTGCTGCCCTTTGTGGGCGGCATTGTCGCCGTACTGGAGTATACCCAGGTGTCGGACAACAGCCTGAACCGGAATCCCTGGGCTTATCTGGCTTTCCTGTACATCCTCATCGGTGCCTATGCGGTTTACTGCGTGGTGTCCCTGGTGTTCCTGAAGCGGGGAAACCGGGATGTGATCGACAAGCAGCGCTACCGTGCGCCGCTGTTCACCGCTCTGTTCCTGCTGCTGGCGGTGTATGACTACATGACCCTGAAAACCGGTATTCTGACCCAGCCCTTTGTTCCCTGCCTGAACTTTGTGATCAACGCCTTCTGGAAGGATCGGGCCATTATCGGAGAATCCACCCTGGCTACCCTGCGGCTGCTGTTTTTGGGCTATTTTGCCGGTGTGGCCCTGGGTCTGGTCACCGGTATCACCTGCGGCTACTCCGAACGGTGCCGCTACTGGGTGGATCCCATCATCAAGTTCCTGGGCCCCATCCCCACCTCTACCTGGATCCCCATTATGATGGTGGTTGCCAGCTCTCTGTTTGGCGGCGCCGTGTTCATCATCGGTCTGGGCTCCTGGTTTGCCGTCACCGTGGCCTCCATGACCGGCATTTCCAATGTGGACAAGGATTACTTTGAAGCTGCCAGAACCCTGGGCGCTTCCAGCCGTCAGTTGGTGTTCCGGGTGGCCATTCCCCATGCCATGCCCTCTATTTTCCAGGGCTGCACCCAGGCTATGAGCAGCTCCTGCACCGCCATCATGATCGCCGAAATGCTGGGCGTGAAGTCCGGCCTGGGCTGGTATATGAACTGGTCCAAGTCCTGGGCCGCCTATGACAGCATGTTTGCAGCTCTGTTTGTCATCTGCATCATCTTCACTGTCGTTACCAAAACCCTGGAAGCCATTAAGCGCCGTGTGCTGCGCTGGCAGATTGGAGTGAACGCATAATGGAAAAAACCATTCTCAAGCTGGATAACGTATCCAAGAGCTTTGCAAAGATCGAGACTGACGAGGTCACCCACGCCCTGTCCAGCGTGACCACCACCATGGAAAGCGGCGAGTTCATCTCCATGGTCGGCCCCTCCGGCTGCGGTAAGTCCACTATTCTGCGTCTGGTGGCCGGTCTGATCCAGCCAACCACCGGTGAGCTGACCCTCAACGACAAGCCCATTACCGGGCCCGGCCCGGATCGGGGCATGATGTTCCAGAAAGCCACCCTGTTCCCCTGGCTGACGGTGTATGACAACATCGCCTTCTCCCTGAAGATGCAGGGAAAGCTCAAGGGCAACGAGGAAAAGGTGGAGGAAATGATCAAGACCATCGGCCTGGAGGATTTCCGCACCGACTACCCCGGCCAGCTGTCCGGCGGTATGGCCCAGCGTGTGGCCCTGGTTCGCTCTTTGATCAACGAGCCCCCTGTTCTGCTGCTGGACGAGCCTCTGGGCGCGCTGGATGCGTTCACCCGTATGAATATGCAGGATGAGATCCTGCGGATCTGGCAGAAGAAGCAGCAGCTGGCCATTATGGTCACCCACGATGTGGACGAAGCCATCTATATGGGCACCCGTGTTCTGGTGATGGATGCCCACCCCGGCCGGATTATTGCCGACCTGAAGATCGACCAGCCCTATCCCCGGGATCGTTCCTCCAAGGAATTCGTGGAATACCGCAATGACATCCTGAATAAGCTCCACTTCGCAGGGGCAAACGCCGCAAAATAATCCTGTATCACCTACAGCAACGCTGTATCTGAAATAAAAAATAAAAAATGAATAGGAGAACACAAATGAATCTGAAAAGAATCGGTTCTGCTGCTCTGGCTCTGGTGCTGACCATGTCCATGGCAGCCTGCGCCAAGCAGGACACAAACCCCACCTCCTCCAAGACGGACGACAAGCTGACCGACTACATGGCAGCTGACAGCCAGATCAAGACCGGCATCGACGGCCAGGAAGTGGAAGTCAACGTCTCTGACGTCCACATGGATTCCTTTGAGGCCTCTACCTCCGGCAAGTGGGAAGCCATGTTCACCCCTGTGGACGTGGAAGGCCGTGCCATCGACATGGTGAACTTCGACCTGACCCCCACCGCTGAGGAGAAGGCCGCCATGGAGAAGGAGCCTGCCTACGGCAAGCCTGTCAACTACTACATGTCCGACGGCTGCACCTCCGGCCCCACCGTGGCTGCAAACCTGGGCTACTTTAAGGAAGCCGGTCTGGAGTCCGAGGGCTTCAAGGGCACTTCCTACACCGAAGCTCTGGGTACCGCGCAGGCTACCGTGGCTGTGGGCCACATTGCCACCATGCTAGTGCCTGTCACCAACGGCGTGGAGCTGACCTTCGTCGGCGGCGCCCACATCGGCTGCAAGTCCCTGTACGTTCTGGCTGACTCCCAGTACAACACCACCGAGGATCTGAAGGGCACCAGCGTTTCCGTTCCTGCCGGTATCGGCGCTTCCGACTACAACATCGTCTGCATGATGCTGGAAGCTGACGGCATCGACCCCCAGAAGGATCTGGAGCTGATCCAGGTTACCACCGATGCCTGCGTCAACGCCATGGAGAACGGCGAAATCTCCGCCTGCCTGCTGTCTGATACCTTCGCTTACGCCATGGTCAAGGACGGCAAGCTGAAGTGTGTCCGTTCCCTGCTGGACAACGACTTCTCCAACAAGTGCTGCTGCGTCATCGCCATGAACCGTGCTTACGTCCAGCAGAACCCTGTCCATGCCAAGAAGATCGTTCAGGCTGTCCAGAAGGCACACTCCTGGATGCGTGAGAACCCCGCTGAAGCCACCGATTTCCTGATGGAGAACGGCTGGAACAAGGGCGACCGGGACATGAACATCATGCTGAACAACGCTTTGCAGTTTGGCAACGGCCAGCAGTTCACTGAGGACAGCATCAGAAGCATTGCCGAGAGCTACCTGCGCCTGGGCCTGATCACCAAGATGGACAACATCGACGAGATCATGAACCTGGCCTGGACTCCCGTCCTGGACTAATTCCAAAACCTCTTATCGCAAAAAAACGCCGGAGACCCGCGAGGATCTCCGGCGTTTTTTGACAAAAGGGGGCAGCTTTTTACGGCTGCCCCGGGGGATTAGAAAATACGGTACTGCTCGTCCTGAAGGGCTACGGTGGTGCTGTAGTAGGCGGTCATGGCATCCTCCAGAGCCAGGGCATCGGCAACAGCGCCGGTTTCATAGCAGGAGTGCATTGCCAGCTGGGGCAGGCCGATATCCACGGTGGGGATGCTCACATGGGCCTGGGAGATGTTGCCCAGGGTGGAGCCGCCGGGCAGATCCGCCCGGTTGCAGTAGGTCTGGGTGGGCACCCCGGCCTTGGCGCAGACCTTGCGGAACAGGGCAGCGCCCAGACCGTCGGTGCAGTAGCGCAGGGTGGCATTGAACTTGATGACCACACCTTCCCCCAGCACCGGGGCATTGGTGGGATCGGACAGCTCGGGGTGGTTGGGGTGCAGGGCGTGACCGTTGTCGGCGGAGACCATAAAGGACTGGGCCAGCATCTGCCGCAGATCCCAGCCCCGGTTCTGGCAGATCCGGGTGAGGGTGTCGATCAGCATGGTGGAAGCCGCACCCTGAACGGAGCCGGAGCCGACTTCCTCGCTGTCAAAGATGCACAGCACCGGTACACTGCCGCTTTCCTGGGCATTCAGGAAGCCCTGGGTGCAGCCCCAGGCGCACTCCAGATCATCCAGGGCAGCACTGGACAGATATTCGTTGTCCATGCCCCAGATGCGGGTGTTGTCCCGGACGTAGAGGTACAGGTCGTGTCCCAGCACCTTGGCACCGGCGGCCTGCTCCAGCAGATCCTGGAAGCGGCCCTTGCCCTCCTTGCCGCCAAACAGGGGCAGCATATCCACGGCGGGGTTCCACTTGTAGCCGTCGTTGATATTGCGGTTCATGTGAATGGCCACATTGGGGATCAGCAGCAGATCCCGGTCGATATCCACCAGACGGCTTTCCAGTCCGGAGTCGGTTTCCACCATGACCCGTCCGGCTACGGACAGGGGACGATCCATCCAGGTGGAGAGAATCTGTCCGCCGTAGCGCTCCACGGCCAGGCGGGTGTAGGCCCCCACCAGTTCAGGGTTCTCCTTGACCTTAAAGCAGGGCCGGTCGGAGTGGGCGGCGCTGAGCAGGAAGCCGCCGGTGACGGTTTTGGGGATCCGGAAGGCCATAATCGCCGTGCCGCCCCGGAGGAAATAGTATTTTCCTCCTTCCTCCAGTGCCCAGTCCCGGCACTCGGAAAGACGGGTGTACCCGGCCTGCTTCAGCTGGGCTTCCAGATAGGAAACGGCGTGGTAGTTGCTGTGTGCGGCGTCCAGGAAGGAACGCAGCCCCTGAATTCTTGTATCCATTGCAGTTTGCTCCTTTGTTGTTTTCCTTATTTTACACCCTGAACCACCGCTTCGTCAACCGGTGGGGAAAAAGAAATCGACATATAATAAAAATAAGGTGAAATATTTTATAAAAAGGGGATTTTTGTCGAAAAGCGGCGGTTCCTGACGAACGATTATTCCGGATCCATCTTGCAAACTCTGGCACATTATGCTATGATTTGTATGTCGCAGGCGGAGCCATCCGCCGCATAGAGGGGAGTAATCTACATTGACAGGAGAGGAATGTATGGAACACGCAACAACGGTATTGATCGCCGACGGAGCGGAGGAGTTTTGCAGCAGCCTGACTGCCGCATTGCAGCGCGCCGGCGGATTTCAGATCGTGGGCACGGCCACAGACGGGGAACAGGCGATTCGCAGTGTCCAGCAGCTAAAGCCGGATATCCTGGTGCTGGATCTGATGCTCAGCAAGCAGGACGGGATCAGCGTGCTGAAAAGCATGGCAGCCATGGAGCACCGGCCGGTCACTCTGGCAACGTCCTGTTTTGTATCGGAATATGTTTCTGCTGCCGTGGGGAATCTGGGGGTTCGGTATCTGATGCTGAAGCCCTGTGACATGAGCGCACTGGTGGAGCGGCTGGAGGAGATCCGGGGTGGGGAGAGCCTCCGGAATTCTGCCCGCCGCCCCATGGATAAAAACAGCATTGAAACCATGGTCACGGGAATTATCCACGAGATCGGTGTCCCGGCCCACATCAAGGGCTACCAGTACCTCCGGGAGGCCATTATCATCGCGGTAAACGACATGGACGTGATCAACGCCATCACCAAGGTACTCTATCCCCAGGTGGCGAAAACCTTCGGCACCACCCCCAGCCGGGTGGAGCGGGCCATTCGTCACGCCATCGAGGTAGCCTGGGACAGAGGCGACCTGGACACCCTGCAGCGGTTCTTCGGCTACACCGTGTCAAACACCAAGGGAAAGCCCACCAACAGTGAGTTCATCGCATTGATTGCCGACAAATTGCAGTTGCAGCTAAAGGGGCAGCAGGTGATGAATTTCTAGGGAGAAACGGAAAGTTCTTGGATTTTCCGGCTGGCGGGTATCCTTCCAGGCAATCTGCATTTTCCGTAGAAAACAAACACTCCTGGTTCATTGGGTGATTTACAGCCCAATAAACAGGAGTGTTTTTGTTATGGGAAGTTGGGGAATTGGATGATGACTGCAATGTCAAAAAGATAGTGTGCTGTTCTGCAATAATATATATACTCCCGTTTTCGGAATCGCATCCGAAAACGGGAGTGTTTTATGGCAACACCGCATAATTTGACAAGAAGACTCAGCTAGGATTTTTACCTCAATTCAAAGTTTGAAAAATGGAGGAATACTGTATGTACCCG
>ERZ1035006.1236-NODE-1236-length-17452-cov-13.941312_pt1 | contig 17452 bp, 10 predicted proteins | sample MGYA00520694_ERZ1035006 | MGnify/ENA primary metagenome ERZ1035006 (study PRJEB33766, sample SAMN09781746) | gut metagenome | biome: gut microbiome | host: Homo sapiens | place: Madagascar | study: EMG produced TPA metagenomics assembly of the PRJNA485056 data... | reverse complement strand
TACTTTTCTGCTTATTTTAAGAAAACTCTTGGCTTCTCCGTCAGTGCATTTATCCTGCGTTGCAAACTGGAAGAAGGAAGAGAACTGTTGCAATACACGGATAAGTCCATCAGTACGATCAGCGAATTCCTGTGTTTCTCGAGTCAGAGCCATTTTCATACAGCATTCAGGAAACAGTTTGGAATAACACCATCAGAATACAGAAAGCAGCAGAACGATTGATCCTGCTGCTTTCTCTGTATCATACGGTACGATAACCGTTTCTTTATTCATTTCCCTCAACCATATCGAGGTAATCGCCTTTATCAATATGCATCATGGATACCTGATTCTGGTGTCTTCTGAATCCGTAAACGCAATCCACATTTCGAATCAACGACTGCAGACGTTCATCTGGCACACATACGATCAACTGAAGCTCCAGCTCTCTTGCATAATGCAGACATACTTCACTTCGCTCCTTATCCATCTTGGAAAATGCTTCATCAAGAAGTACAAGACGGATCTTGGAATCACGGTTTGTCTGCTGCATATAGAGCATCGCAAATCCTGCAAGCAATGCGACATATTTCGGGTTCTGTCCCTCTCCTCCGGAATCACGGCCCGCCATATCATCGACTGCATTTTTGCGGACATTTCCATTCTCATCTTCTACCTTTTCATACATGCTGAAGGTCAGATAATTACGATAATCCACATACTGCTCCATCTGCTGACGATACTGACTTAGTGCCCTTGCATCTTCCTCTTTCGGAGGCATGAATTTCTCAGTCAGACGCTTGATATCTTCTTCATATTTCTGATAGAACTCATCTTCACCAAGACTTAACTGACCCTCAAAACCGTAATCATCGAACACTTTGCTGTCCAGTTCCGGTGCTGTGAGCATCTCGTAGAACTGTCCGTTTTCATTCTGCGCCGGTATGATATCAATCTGGTAAATACTGTCTGAGAACTTGATCTTCGCAAGCAGGCGGTTAATCTCTTTCTTATGTCTGTAAGCTGCTTTAATCTCTCCATGGATGGACGCGATCACATTCTCACGCAATGTATGATAAACCAGATCATACTGCTTATCGAATTCATCCTTGTACTTTGGTTCGAAATCCCTCCTGCACTGATTCAGCACTTTGTCATACACATCATTTTCATGTTCTATTCCTGTGAAACCATAAGCCGGATAAGCATTGTTGAACTTATTTCTGCTCTTTTGCAGTTCTTCTCGCTCCGTCTCTTCCAATGCTTCCAGAGCATCCTTTTCTTTTATCTTGTCTCTCTTATAAGCTGCTTCGCTCTGTACTTTTAACGCATCTGTCACTTCATTCTGAAGCTGTTCGTTTACAACAAATCCCTCCGTCAGGAAATTTATCTTTTCTGAAAATGATTTAATATTACTTTCGATTTGTCCCTGTGTCTTTGTATACTGCAGTACTTCACTTTGAATTCCTTCCAGAATCTCCGCATTTTTCTCAAGCAGTTCCCGTAACTCCTGCTTTTTCTTCTTCAATTCGACGGTCCGGTCGCCTCGTTTCAGCTCTTCTACTTCCAGACGTAACTTTTCCTGTTTCTCATAATAATCCTGAAGCTGTTCCGCTGCTTTTGAAAGATGTATGATCTGTTCTGTGCTCTGATTCAGACACTCGAATTTCTGTGCAGCACGCAGTGCCATCTCGACACGTCCATCCTCTTCGACTTCTCTTTTCAGCTTTGCTGCTTCTTCTTCCAGTTCCAGAAGTTTCGCCTTTGACACCTTTGTTCCGATGCAGGCATACTTCTCATAATCATTCTTTCTCAAATGTCGGAAAATATAATTGCTGTAGGAATAGCAGTCCTTTGTGACACCATCTTTTGTCTCATGAAGTTCTTCTACCGTCTCACATTTCTTAATTCGTCCCAGGTATCTCTTCAGACAGGTATCTACATAAGCTTCTTCTGTGTGTACACACTCATACAGTGTATTCTCATCTGCATTCGGCTTATCTCTCACGATTGCCGCAGTATCCATGAGATCAATGTCCTCGATTCCCTTTACCTGCTTCATCCGGCGAAATGCTTTCGCTGCGTCTAATGTATATTCAGGTGCTGTCACGAGACTATGTTTCACACGACCCATGCGGCCTTCGATCGCATTTTTCCACTCTTCATCTGTGATATCAAACAAATCTGCAAAAATATTTACATGGATCGTTCTTCCATACTGGGCACTGAGCATCGTCTGCAATTCCTGTCTTGCATGCTTCAATTCTGTGCGATATGGTTTTCTGTCATTTTTAAGATCTTCGATCATATCATGCTTCTCTTGAAGCTCTTTCTGATTCTCACGGCTTCTTTCGCGGACATCTCCTAATTCTGTATTGATGTTGTCGAGTGCATCACTTAAATAATGTTTTAATTTTTCAATCGAGGTTTCCGTAACCACGCCTTGTCTGATGTCATCAATCTGATGCAATGCCTGATTGCTTACATAAGCACTGACTTCGTCATCTTCTTCCCAGGCGGAAAGTCCTTTTACGATATCTCTCCATTGTTCTGAATTCGTTGCCAGAAGCTGGATCGTATTCTCGATCTCCTTTAATTCCTTCTCTTTCTGTCCATAATCACTGGCTTTAAGTTCCGCCTCAACTTCTACCTGTTCTTTTGTATAAGCGTCTTTCTCTGCTAAACAGGATTTTCTCTTTTCTTCTCTTTCCTTGATCTTATTGAGAATATCCTGCAGATCATCCTTTTTTGATTGTAAATGAGCCTTGCAGTTTTCGATCTCGATATATTTCAGGATCTGTTCTACATAGATCTTATCGGCTCTTGCTTTCTGCAAGGCTAGATTATGCTGGCTGATCTCGTCAAGCATTTTTATTCTCTGCTCCAGATCTTCCACGCGTTCCTTGATCTCACGGTAAGCGCCAAGCTGATCACTGATTGTTGCAACAGTGTCTTCCTTGCTCTTTGGGAACATATAATCTTTGATAAACTGTCCTGTTCCGTTTGTCATACGAAGTGCGATCGCGCTTTTCTCCATCGTCATCATACGACCCGGCTCTACATAACCAAAGATCACATCATAAACTGTTTTTAAATATGCTTCTTTCGAAGGATAGACACGATTCACATCACCGCGGCCTCTGTTATCCGCAGATTCCACTCTTGCTTCCACCAGCTTTTTCATCTTGCCGATCGTATATGGAATGCCCTCTTCTGTCAGGTATTCATCCTCCGGGATCTTGCCGGAATGACTGAAGAAACAATATTTTCTTATATCTGTGTCTGCCTTTCCAACCTCAAAAGCCACACCAATACAAGTATGTGTATTCTTCCCTGTATCCTTGATCTCCAAAACGATCTGGGAACAGAAGTCCTGATCTTCTCTGTTGAAGGAACCATCTTTTTGCGCTCCCCTGAGATAACTTAGAACACTACGCCTGTTCTTCGCGTCATCCGCAGCTTTATTCAGGAATGTGGAAGATATACTTCCATATAAAACAACCTGGATCGCATCCATGACAGTAGACTTACCGGATCCGCTTTTTCCACTGAAAAGGTTCACATACTCATGGAACTCCATCACTTTGTGACTGATACCGCCCCAGTTATTCATTAACATTCTCGTAAATATTTTCTTCGACTGTTTCTCTCTCATCTTCCACACCTCCTTCCAGTTCTTCCTGCCCTGCTCTTTCTTCCTCGGAAGCTACTTTCTCCATCTGCTGATCTTCCTGATATTCTTTGATCAGCGCAGTAATATCCATACTTCCGCAATATAGATTGATCGTGCTGTAGATATAAATCGGAGTCTCATCCTCAACATTCTGGATTGCTCCCGGCACTTCAATGATCTGATGCTTACTCATCACATATAAAGCTTCTTTCCACTCACCCATCGTAAGCTTATAATTAATCAGATTCGTATTCTTTCCATATTCACGGATCTCCGCCAGATTCGTCACGGTAGCTTTCAAGCCTTCTCCTAAAATCTTATCTCTGTAAATTAATTTAACCAGTAAGATTACTTTTGTAACGGTGGCATTTATCTTTTCTATCGCAATTCCATCCCCTTGCAAACGATAAATATGTTCCTGCGGATCATGCACTAATTCACAGCTCAAAACTGACAGATAGTCTTCAATAAACTTTCTGTGTCTCGTACAGATCTCATAATGCAGATTGTCTCTTGGGACAAGTGTTACCGGATCATATTTCATCTGTAAAATACATGTCTGTCTGAATAATGCAGCAATTGTTTTCTTCAGGTTATCAGCTTCTGTCACTGATAATTCTTCCATATAATTAACCATCTGATTCTACTCCCTCTATCGTAAGTTTTGAAAATCGGAAACCAGCCTCATTCTCCATCTCCTGCGCCACTTCAATCTGTGCCTTACTGTCCGCAGATTCTGTTGCATGCTGCCATACCATAAATAACTTCTCCAAATCTTCTATTGATTTTACAGTATCTTTTGTCACTGTGAATTTTCCATTCTGTTCATTTTTCTTTCGGAAATCTCTGATCTCTTTCTGCGTATACAGTGGTTCCAGGACAAATTCTGTCATATTCTCTTCCTGTAATTTCTCAGGTGTTACCGCCTGTGGAGTGAACTTTTCCTTCTGATTTTCACGTCTTTGATACAGACTCTTCTCTGTCATAATCTTATATGGCTCCGAAAACCTAAGTTTTGAAGATAACTTATCCAGAATCTCTTCCGACTTGCCACTTTCATTGATCAGATTAATCAGTGCGACTGTCTGATCTTCTTCCATTACACCTTCCATCATAATGTAGCGGATTCTTGCTGCGGCACGGCTTGCAAATACTGTCTTTTGTTCAATCAGCTTATTATATCTTCGCTCAATCGCATCAAACTCTCTCGAAATCTTATAGAGCATATCTGTCGCCTCTTCACAGATCTCAATCATTCTTCGCAGACGATAAGATTTCCTCGTATTTTCCTCTTCGCTTAAGAGTTCTGTTTCAAATGAGTATTTTCTTGCTTCTGTCTTTTCCAGATTTTCTTCGATCAACTCTTTTACAGCTTCTTTGTATCGATAAAAGCTGTCTGTTGTAGTCAATATCGCATATTTTTTGCTATCACTGTTATTGATCTCTTTCACAAGTACTTCCTGGATTCCTCGGAAACTTCTCTGCTTTGACAGTTCATCGAAATAACCTCGCATTCCCTCCTGCATGTTCGCGAGCATCTGTAGAAGTGCTCTTGATGTATGAAGCGCACTTTTTAAAATCTCATTATTCTTCTCTTTGTCTAAACTGTAGGTATAGAGATGACTGTATACCGTAAGCACACTCTCTCGTTCCTTACCGTCATTTTCACTGTATAATTTCTGAAATAATTCTACAAACAGCTGACTGTATTCCGGAAATGAAACGACATAACTATTCAACGTTTCATCGTAATCCCTTCTAAGCCATCCCCAGTCTTCAAAATGCTTCAGACTGACTGATGCCATGTTGGCTCTGGTGATCAGTTCTCCTTCTTCATCGACTCTTGCCTCACTCCAGTCCAGTGCCATCTTCGCCAGTCGTTCATTCATGATCATCTGACACTCTCTTTCCGTAAGCCCGAGAAGAGAAAAAGACTGACTGCTCTCCTCATAAAGCGCTACCAGAAACTGCATATAGAATTCCATATATTTACTTCCAAATATTTTATATAGATCCTTTGGAACTTTTTCGACCAGTTTCATGTTTTTTCTTATGTCTCCTTTTTATTCTTATTAAAGTTTCTTTTACATCTTTTTCATTTCTTATAACATCTTCTCTGCTTCAAAAAACTGAGAAAAATGTGCAATGACCGGACATTTTCCCTTCTCTGTCTGAAGCCACTCGATCTCATTCACATTTTCCTTCGACCGATACAAGATCACCGGCATTCCTATATTCTGTGCTCCTGTCACATCATGTGCGATGCTGTCTCCGATAAAGATACTTTCTTCCACCATCACTCCTGCTTTTTCAACACAGAGATCAAAAAGTTTTCGATGCGGTTTTTCCTCGCCAGCCTCTTCACTTGTCACAATTCCATCAATATACTTACCTAATCCAAGCTTTAATATCTTCCGATACTGGACGTCTGAAGTCATATTGGATCCTATACCGATATAAATGCCTCGCTGTTTCAATTCTTTCATCAACTCTTCAATTCCAGGAGATGGAATAATCTGATCGATCAATGTATCCCAGTACAGATTATACATCTCATACGCATATGGGAAAACTGGCTTTCCAAGTGTCTCCAGCATACACTGAAATCTCACCAGGCGATTATGGTTCACCGCATAATCTCTTCCGGCTCTGTCATCTGCCTTCACTCTTGCCTCGGCAACATATTTCTCCAAGTCTTCTTTTGCTATGCCTAAGTTCTCATATGCCCATTCTTTCATCACCGGCATCGTATTATTATGCGCTCCAATATAATCATAAATGGTGTCATCTATATCAAAAAATACTGCTTTTGTCATCCCAATGTCTCCTGTTTTTTTGCTACTGTCCTGATTGATGTTTTGCATCTTCTGTGCCTTGCAATATACCCTGGCACATTTTTGCCTCATTTCATTATAACATGTTTTCATCAAAGAAAAAGAGTTTCGCAAATGACTTTTCCTATTCATCTGCGAAACTCTTACTACTGATAATCAGCTCTTACTCTGACTTTTCTTCTTCCACCGTTTCTTGTGACTGTATTTCTGTTGCCTGTGTTTCCGGCTCTTTCTCTGTTTCCGGTTCTTTCACTGTTTCTGGCTCTGCTGCTTGTGTCTCTGTCGGCTTCATCAGGATTCTTCCGGACTCCTGTTCTTCTTTCTTTTCTCCATCTGCTTCTTCCGGTTCAGGGATTCCCTTCACTTCACGGAAGATCTTCATGAATTCCTTACCTGTGATCGTCTCTTTCTCGATCAGGAAGGCTGCAATCTTATCAAGAGCATCTCTGTTCGCACTCAAGAGGCGTTTTGCTTCTTCATAGGAAGCTTTGAGCATCTTCATGATCTCTTCATCGATCTCAGCTGCTGTCGCTTCTCCACAGTTACGAACTGCACGACCGTCCAAGTAACGGCTCTGAACAGATTCAAGTCCCATCAGACCAAAGCGCTCTGACATACCATACTGTGTGATCATTGCTCTGGCGATCTTCGTTGCCTGCTCGATATCGTTCGATGCACCTGTCGTAACAGTGTCAAATACAATCTCTTCTGCTGCACGTCCACCGAGTGCAACAACGATCATTGCTTCAAGTTCTTTCTTCGTATTTAAGAACTTCTCTTCCTCCGGTGTCTGCATTACATAACCGAGTGCTCCCATCGTTCTAGGAACGATCGTGATCTTCTGTACCGGTTCTGTATTCTTCTGAAGTGCTGTGACAAGCGCATGTCCAACCTCATGATAAGATACGATTCTTCGCTCTTCTGCACTCATGATACGGTCTTTCTTCTCTTTACCTACAAGTACAACTTCCACTGCCTCAAAGAGGTCTTTCTGGCTGACAACCTGTCTGCCATGCTTAACTGCAGTGATTGCAGCCTCATTGATCATATTGGCAAGATCTGATCCAACTGCTCCTGAAGTTGCAAGCGCGATCTCTTCCAGATTGACTGTCTCATCCATCTTAACATCCTTCGCATGAACCTTAAGAATCTCGACACGACCTTTCAGATCCGGCTTATCCACTATGATACGGCGATCGAAACGTCCCGGTCTCAACAGCGCCGGATCAAGTACCTCCGGACGGTTTGTTGCTGCAAGAACAAGTAGTCCCTTATTCGTATCGAATCCATCCATCTCTGCAAGAAGCTGGTTTAATGTCTGCTCACGCTCGTCATTACCGCCACCGCCAAGTGCGCTGTCACGGCTCTTACCGATTGCATCGATCTCATCGATAAATACAATACATGGAGCCATCTGCTGTGCCTGTTTGAACAGGTCACGCACACGGGAAGCACCTACACCGACATACATCTCTACGAATGCAGATCCTGACAAAGAGAAGAACGGAACCTTCGCCTCTCCTGCAACTGCTTTCGCAAGAAGTGTCTTACCTGTTCCCGGAGGTCCTACAAGAAGTGCTCCCTTCGGAAGCTTCGCTCCGATACCTGTATATTTTCCAGGATTATGCAGGAAATCAACAACTTCCTGTAAGGACTCCTTCGCTTCATCTTCACCTGCAACATCTAAGAATGTCACACCTGTCTGCTTCTCCATATACATCTTGGCATTGCTCTTGCCGATTCCCATCATGCCGCCACCCTTAGACATCTTCTTCATAAGGAAATTAAACATGAATACAAGAAGTACGATTGGAAGGATCACTGTGATGAAAATATCCATGATCAGTGAACTTGCCGTATCCGGAATCTGAGCTTTAAACTCTACACCTGCCTTATCTAAACGCTTTACAAGTGTGTCATCTGATACATTTCCTGTGTAATAATCCGGTTCCTTGCTCTTGGAGCTACCCTGCATCTGACTGATCTGGCCAAGCAGACTGTCCATAACATTTTCCTGATCTTCGCTTTCCTTAGAATCTGAACTATCACTCTGGTCTGCAGAAGCTTTCTCATTATCCTTTACTTCTGTAAGTTTTCCCTCTGCCTTTTCCTTTCTGGCGTCATCTGTCAAAACGATATTGATCCTTGAATTGGTAAATGTGACAGACTCTACTTTTCCATTATCAACTAATTTCAGAAATTTATCATAGCTGATCTCAGAAGCGCTTCCGCCCTGCATCATAGAATATAGGCCCATAACAACAAAAGTAACCACCAAGGTAGTGAACAAAATAATTCCCCAACCCTGTCGGTTCTTGTTCGGACCTTTGTTTTTATTGTTATTCTCCATTTTTTGCCTCCAAAACTTAAATAGTGGTTATTTTCCAGCAAATCTTTTACCTTATTTGTAAAAAAACAACTACTTCCTACCATTATAAATAGTGGTTTTCCATAAATCAATAAAAAGATTATGAAAATATTGTAAAAACGTGCCGTTTCATAGTATACTAGAAAAGTAATGCCTGTTTATAACAGATTTATCTGTTAATAATAGTAATAACAGTTCGGCAAAATTTATAGTAAGGAAGATAAAACGATGAAAATTGGATTTGATAATGACAAATATCTGAAAATGCAGTCCGAACATATCCGCGAGCGTATCGGAAAATTCGGTGGCAAACTCTATCTTGAATTCGGTGGAAAGCTTTTTGATGACTATCATGCTTCCCGTGTACTTCCGGGATTTGAACCTGACAGCAAGCTGCGTCTCTTAAAGGAGCTCAGCGACCAGGCTGAGATCGTCTTTGCAATCAGTGCAAAAGACATTGAAAAGAATAAGATTCGTGGGGATCTTGGTATCACTTATGATTCAGACGTGATCCGCCTGATCGGTACTTACCGTGAGCAGGGACTTTTCGTTGGAAGTGTAGTAATCACACAGTTCTCCGGACAGGAAAGTGCACTTCTGTTCAAGAACCGTCTTGAGAACCTTGGAATCTCTGTATACATTCATTACAACATTCCGGGATATCCGTCCAACATTCCACTGATCGTCAGTGAGAATGGTTACGGAAAGAACGATTATATCGAGACTTCACATCCGCTTGTTATTGTAACAGCTCCGGGACCTGGAAGTGGAAAGATGGCTGTCTGCCTGTCTCAGTTATATCAGGAGCACCAGCGCGGAATCGAAGCCGGATATGCGAAGTTCGAGACATTCCCTATCTGGAATCTGCCGCTGAAGCACCCGGTAAACCTCGCTTATGAGGCTGCTACAGCTGACCTTAACGATGTAAATATGATCGATCCATATCATCTTGAAGCTTATGGTGTAACAACTGTAAACTACAACCGTGACGTAGAGATCTTCCCTGTTTTAAATACAATCTTCGAGAAGATCTACGGTTCCAGCCCATACAAATCACCTACAGACATGGGGGTAAATATGGCCGGAAATTGTATCTGTGATGATGAAGCCTGCCGTGAAGCTTCCCGCCAGGAGATCATCCGACGCTACTATGCAGCACTCAATGCGCTTCTGAAAGGTGATGCTTCTGAGAAAGAAGCTGAGAAGATCGAGCTTCTTATGAATATGGAAGGAATCACTGTTTCTGACCGAAAAGTTGCTGTCAAAGCACTGGAGCGTGCTCAGCAGACAGGCGGACCTGCTGCCGCACTGGAACTTGAAGATGGACGCATCATCACCGGAAAAACTTCCAACCTGCTCGGTGCGAGTGCTGCCCTTCTTGTAAACGTACTGAAGGAACTTGCCGGCATCGACCACAATGTCCATATCATCTCTCCGGAAGCAATTGAACCGATCCAGAAATTGAAAGTGGATTACCTGAACAGCAAGAACCCTCGTCTTCACACAGACGAGATCCTGATTGCACTTTCCGCAAGTGCTGCTGTCAATCCGATCGCTGAGCTTGCACTCTCCCAGCTTCCAAAACTGAAAGGATGCCAGGCTCATACTTCCGTAATGCTTTCAAGTGTTGATATCAAGACATTTAAAAAACTTGGTGTACAGCTCACAAGTGAAGCTGTGAACGAACGTCAGATTTTAAGCTAAAGACAAATCCTTACCAATACAGAAAGATATCACAAAAACCTCTCTGCGGTTTCAGGTATAACCACCTGCTGTCTGAGAGGTTTTTTTTCTGCATTTCTCCCATTTTACAAAGCTTTTTCGCCTTCCATCTTTACATTACCTCGTTAAAATCACTTCATCCCATCTTTTTTCTATGTTTTTATCAAAAAAGTATTGTAATTTTTTTCTGAATAGGTGTATACTTGGAAAGTATTTTTTTTGATAACAACTATTCACGGAGGAGGAAAGACACTATGGCAGTAAAATATGTATTTGTTACAGGCGGAGTTGTATCCGGTCTTGGAAAAGGAATTACAGCTGCATCTTTGGGACGACTTTTGAAAGCGCGTGGTTACACTGTAACTATGCAGAAATTCGATCCTTACATCAATATTGACCCAGGTACGATGAACCCAGTACAGCACGGAGAAGTTTTTGTTACAGATGACGGTGCAGAAACTGACCTTGACCTTGGTCATTACGAAAGATTTATCGATGAAAGCCTGACAAAGAATTCCAATGTTACAACAGGAAAGATCTATTGGTCCGTTCTTCAGAAAGAACGCCGCGGAGATTTCGGCGGAGGAACTGTTCAGGTAATCCCTCATATTACAAATGAGATCAAGAGCCGTTTCTACCGTAATCCGGCTGCAACAGATACTGAAATTGCTATCATTGAGGTCGGTGGAACTGTTGGTGATATTGAAAGCCAGCCTTTCCTTGAATCCATCCGTCAGTTTCAGCATGAACGCGGAGCAGAAAATGTTATCCTGATCCATGTTACGCTGATTCCTTATTTAAGAGCATCTCAGGAAATGAAGACAAAACCGACACAGGCAAGTGTAAAAGAACTTCAGGGAATGGGAATCCAGCCGGATATCATTGTCTGCCGTTCCGAATATCCACTGGATGATGCAATGAGAAACAAGATTTCTCTGTTCTGTAATCTCCCGGCTGACCATGTACTTCAGAACCTGGACGTAGAATATCTCTACGAGGCACCACTTGCCATGGAGAAAGAACATCTGGCACAGGTTGTATGCGAGTCTCTGCATCTTGACTGCCCGGAACCGGATCTTACAGACTGGACTGAGATGGTTGAAAACCTTCGTCATCCAACACAGGAAGTGACTGTAGCACTGGTTGGAAAATATATCCAGCTTCATGACGCATACATCAGTGTTGTAGAAGCGTTAAAGCACGGCGGAATTTACACACACACAACAGTAAATATCAAATGGATCGATTCCGAAACTGTAACAGAAGAAAATGCTGAAGAACTCTTCTCTGACGTAAGCGGTATTCTTGTTCCTGGTGGATTTGGCCATCGTGGTGTAGAAGGTAAGATCACAGCGATCAAATACGCCCGTACACACAACGTTCCGTTCCTTGGTCTCTGCCTTGGTATGCAGCTGTCTATCGTTGAATTTGCAAGAAATGTCATCGGTTACAAAGACGCACACAGCATGGAACTCAATCCGGATACAACTCATCCGGTCATCCACATCATGTCCGATCAGATTGGTATCGAAGATATTGGTGGTACTTTAAGACTTGGTTCTTATCCATGTGTACTTAAAGACAACTCCCTTGCTTATAAACTGTATGGAAAGAAAGAGATTGAAGAGCGTCATCGTCATCGTTATGAAGTAAACAATGACTACCGTGAAGTTCTTGAAGAAAACGGAATGTCCCTTTGCGGACTTTCACCGGACAGCCGTATTGTAGAGATGGTTGAGATCCCTTCTCATCCATGGTTTATCGCAACTCAGGCGCATCCGGAGCTGAAATCCAGACCAAACAGACCGCATCCACTGTTCAAGGGATTCGTTGAAGCTGCACTGGAGAATCAGAAAGAGAAAAATAAATAGCAAAATTTTAAAAGTCACACTCTAAAGTGGACTCAAAAAAGGATTTGATCGTATCTGGCAAAACCCAGATGAATCAAATCCTTTTTCTATCTGACGACAGGTTCTTAAATTCCTGTCCTTCACTTATTATCAGCAGATTTCTTTTTCTCTGCTCTCTTTTTCATGATCAGCTCTTCAATCTTCCATCCTGCCCAGCCCGAGAATAGTCCGACAATCAATCCGCCGAGAACGTCGGTCGGATAATGTACCCCTACATATAATCTTGATAATGCGATCAAAGTAGCCAATACCATTGCCGCAATTCTCCATTTCTTCGGAAACACTTCCTTGCACTTGTAGATTGCAAATGCTGATGCAAAGGATGCACATGTATGACCGGAAGGGAAAGAAAAATCCTTCTGTTTCTCAATCATAAGTTCTAATTCCTGTATCACTTCATACGGCCTTATTCTGGCAACCACATTCTTTATCGCCACATTTGTGATCAGTGTTCCTATAATAAGTGCCAGTGCTGATGCAAGCCCGGCCTTCCTCGTCTTCTTAGGAATCAGCAGAACGATTGTAAGAAGAATCCAGAAGATTCCAAAATCTCCAAGATGCGTGATCCCTTTCCAGAACCAGTCCATCCAGTCATGACGGATATATTCTTGAATAAAAAGCAGAATGTTCTGATCTAATTGTAAAATAGCGTCCATTTCTTTTTGTCACCTCATTCAAATCATTTTCCCTGAACAGTTTCTTTCAAAAACAATTCCTTCACTACAGATTCATATACTACACATTTTTCACATTTCTTAATCTTCTTGAAATACTTTCTTCCATCTATAAAAATCGGATGAAGATAGAACCACATCTCTTTCATCTTGTAGAGAATTGTCCGGTCTCCTGACATTTCTTCACAATATGCCGCATAGAGAACATCATGGAATTTCTTTAGCTCTTCTATCGTTGCGGCACTTCCGCCTTTTAGCTTTCTTCCAAGTGCCGGATCGGCCAGCACGCCGCGCCCCATCATCACAGTATCTGTCTGTGGAAATCTTATTTTCAACTGTTCCATGTCCTCCACAGAACAGATATCCCCATTATAGCAAAGCGGATGTTCGCTATGTTCCACTGCCCAGGCATATGTATCAAGCTTTGGTGTATTTTTATAAAACTCTTTCTGTACGCGCGGATGAATGATCAGCTCCTTCAGCGGATATTTATTATAGATAGGAAGGATTGTCTCAAACTCCTCCGGATCTTCCATTCCGATTCTTGTTTTGATTGAGATTTCCAGATTACATTTCTCAAAAACCGCATCCAGAAATCGATCCAGCTTCTGTGGCTCATCCAGGAATCCTGCTCCTCTTCCCTTCGTCACAACAGTTCGAGACGGGCATCCAAGATTCAGGTTCACTTCTTTATATCCGTAATCTCCAAGTTTCTTTGCTGTGCATAAGAAATCTTCCACATTATTCGTAAGAATCTGCGGCACTGCATACATTCCCTGATTATGCTCCGGCATCACATCCTTTTTCTCTCTTGTGCTGAAATGTCCTTTCTGATTCGGACTGATAAACGGAATAAAATACTTATCAAATCCGTCAAAGCACTGATGTAATGCATTTCTATAAATATGTCCTGTGATCCCCTCCAATGGGGCAAGATATAAATTCATTGATCGTTCTCCTGACTTTTTCCACTTCTTTGCATTGTTTTTAACAGTAATAACATTTTTATCATACCCCGACTTTCTTGTCAAGAATATTTACTTATGCTAAACTAATGTATATAAGAAAAAATAGGGAGGATTTATTTGTTTATGAATACACTAAAAAAATTCATCCACTACTATGGCCCGTACAAAACGGTCTTTTTTATTGACCTTCTCTGTGCAGCCATTATCAGTCTTGTGGATCTTGCTTATCCGCAGATTCTGCGAAGTGCGACCAAGACACTTTTTACTCAGGATAAAGCAATCATCCTGCAGGCGCTTCCGTGGATCGCAATCGGACTCTTTATGATGTATGTCATCCAAAGCTTCTGCAAATATTATGTCAGCTGTCAGGGACATATCATGGGCGCTAAGATGGAGCGGGATATGCGTCAGGAACTCTTCGAACACTATGAAGAGCTGTCCTTTTCCTATTACAGTCAGAATAACTCCGGTCAGATGATGAGTAAGCTGGTCAGTGACCTGTTCGACATTTCCGAGTTTGCACACCATGGCCCGGAGAACTTATTTATCTCATTAGTTAAGATCGTCGGATCCTTTATTTTCCTTTTCTTAATTAATAAGAAACTGGCTCTTCCGCTGATCGTACTTGTGATCTTGATGTTCCTCTTCTCTTTCCGACAGAATCAGAAGATGCAGCGCACCTTTATGGAAAACAGAAAAAAGATCGGTGATGTCAATGCGAGCCTTCAAGATACTTTATCCGGGATCCGCGTTGTCCAGTCTTTTACAAATGAAGAGATCGAAAAGAAAAAATTCCAGAAGAGCAATCTCGCCTTCCTTGTCTCCAAGAAAGACAATTACAGATGCATGGGCGAATTCATGAGCTCCAATCTCTTTTTACAGGGAATGATGTATCTGGTCACACTTGTATACGGCGGCTATCTGATTGCCAACAATGAAATGTCAGCTGCTGATCTTGCGATGTATGCCCTTTATATCGGAATCTTTATCAGCCCGATCCAGATTCTCGTAGAGCTGATGGAAATGATGCAGAAAGGACTTTCCGGTTTCCGCCGTTTCCTTGATGTTATGGAGACAGAACCTGAGATTCAGGATGCACCGGATGCAGTAGAACTCAAAGATGTGAAAGGCCGTGTCTGCTACGAAGATGTCTCCTTCCATTACAGCGACGATGAAACGACTGTTCTCTCTCACGTATCGATCGAGGTTCCTGCTGGGAAGTCAGTTGCATTGGTCGGTCCATCCGGCGGTGGAAAGACAACAATCTGTTCCCTGTTGCCTCGCTTCTACGACGTAACTGGCGGACGCGTCACAGTAGACGGACAGGATGTCCGCTCTCTTACATTGAAGAGTCTTAGAAGCCAGATCGGTGTCGTTCAGCAGGATGTCTACCTCTTCTCCGGTTCCATCCGCGACAACATTGCCTATGGCAAGCCGGATGCGACAGAAGAAGAAATCATCGAAGCAGCAAAATGTGCGAACATCCATGACTTTATCATGGAACTGCCTGATCAGTACGATACATTCGTCGGCGAGCGCGGCGCAAGACTTTCCGGTGGTCAGAAACAGCGTATCTCGATTGCCCGTGTCTTCTTAAAGAATCCACCGATCCTGATCCTTGATGAAGCAACCAGTGCTCTTGATAACGAGAGTGAACGCTGGATCCAGAACAGTCTGGAAGAACTATCCAAGAACAGAACGACCATCACGATTGCACATCGCCTGTCCACGATCAAAAATGCGGACGAGATTATTGTCATTACAGAAAATGGTATCGCAGAGCGCGGAACACATGAAACTCTGCTTGAGAAAAATGGTATTTATGCCGGATATTACAATATGATGTAACTGTTCAGAGCCAAGCAAAATTTCATAAAACAGGTGTAAAATGCTTGCATTTTTAAGACTGTTTTTGAAATTTTATTTGGCGGATACGCCACACCGACGAAATGCGTAGCATTTTGGAGGTTGGCCCTGAACAGTTACAATATAGCGTAAAATAAGAATCTCCCGTAGAAATCAGTATTTTCATACTTGAACTTCTTCGGGAGATTCTTATTTTTGCTACTTTAGATTACTCTTCTACTTCAATCTTACGGATTGTTTTCTTTGCAATCTCATCCTTGATTGCTTCGATGAATTCTCCAAGATCCTTAGAACCTTCATCTCCAAGATATCTGCTTCTTACAGATACTTTCTGCTCTTCCTCTTCCTTCGCTCCAACAATTAAGAGGTATGGAACTCTGTTCAGACGAGCCTCACGGATCTTGTATCCCATCTTCTCGGAACGTCCATCTACTGAGCAGCGGATATTAGCTTCTTTAAGCTGTGCTTCCACTTTCGCTGCATAATCATTGTATTTATCAGAAATCGGAATCACACGAACCTGCTCCGGACACAGCCATGTTGGGAACATTCCTGCATATTTCTCGATCAGCCATGCCAGTGTTCTCTCGTAGCATCCCATAGATGTACGGTGGATGATGTACGGACGCTGTTTGTCACCATTCTCATCGATATAGTACATATCAAACTGCTCAGCAAGAAGCGCATCCCACTGGATTGTGATCATTGTGTCTTCCTTACCATATACGTTCTTCGCATTGATATCAACCTTCGGTCCGTAGAATGCTGCTTCTCCGACATCCTCTACGAATGGAATGTTGAGTTCCTGAAGCATTGTACGGATATGACCTTCTGTCTCTTCCCATACTTCCGGTGCTCCAATATATTTCTTAGTATCTGTCGGGTCCCATTTAGAAAGGTGATATGTTACATCCTCTTCTACTCCGAGAACCTGCAGACAGTACTGTGCGAGTGCGATACAATCTTTGAACTCTTTTACCATCTGATCTGGTCTTACTACTAAATGTCCCTCAGAGATTGTGAACTGACGAACACGTGTCAGACCATGCATCTCTCCGGAATCCTCGTTACGGAACAGTGTAGATGTCTCACCATAACGAAGTGGCAGATCACGGTAGCTGTGCTGCTCTGCTTTGTATACATAATACTGGAATGGACATGTCATCGGACGAAGAGCAAATACTTCTTTATCTTTCTCCTCATCTCCTAAAACGAACATTCCTTCTTTATAGTGATCCCAGTGTCCGGAAATCTTATAAAGATCGCTCTTTGCCATAAGTGGTGTCTTTGTACGGATATATCCACGTTTTTCCTCTTCATCCTCGATCCAGCGCTGCAATTCCTGCATGATGATAACACCGTTTGGCATGATCAGCGGAAGTCCCTGTCCGATTACATCTACCGTTGTGAAAAGCTTCATCTCACGGCCAAGTTTGTTATGATCACGTTTCTTTGCTT
>ERZ1035006.1235-NODE-1235-length-17547-cov-7.679453_pt1 | contig 17547 bp, 9 predicted proteins | sample MGYA00520694_ERZ1035006 | MGnify/ENA primary metagenome ERZ1035006 (study PRJEB33766, sample SAMN09781746) | gut metagenome | biome: gut microbiome | host: Homo sapiens | place: Madagascar | study: EMG produced TPA metagenomics assembly of the PRJNA485056 data... | reverse complement strand
ATTTTTATAAGGCATCTTCTGAAATATCTGAAGAATTAAATGGTGTATTTGAAGATAAAAATGGTAAAGAAGATGAAATTTATAGCCAATCGGCATATAGATTAGAGGATTTAAAGGAAAACCATATTATTATAGCGGACAGCAAACTTTTGGATGAAGTATATGATCAATGAGGGATGATAATATGAGAAAAATATTTGCGGAAGAAAATGGAGTCTATCAAATTAACTGTTCCAATGCGGTCTGGGCGACAGATCAGATTCATGAAGTATATCATAAATCCGGTGTACAGTTGAAGGATAGTGATTTCTTAATAGAAGATACAGAAACTATATACTTGGTTGAGTATAAAAATGCAAATATAAGTAATGCAGAGAAGCCAGATGCATTCAAGCCAGAAGGAGACAAAATGCTAAATAAAGTAGTCCAAAAGTTTTATGATTCTTTACATTATCTATATCTAATGAATAAGACGAAACCGCTTGAGTACATATATGTTTTAGAATATCCAAAAGGGGATGTTATTACAAGGAAAAGACTACGTAACAAAATGAAACAGAAACTTCCTTTTGAATTACAAAATAATATAGGACAGGGTAAAAGATTAATTGAAAAAGTGGATGTACTTTCTATTGATGAGTGGAATACGCATGAAAAATACGGAGCATTTCCTATTGTGCAGATAAGAATTTGATTGTCGCCTGCTATGCGACAACGAAAGAGAAGATTTACGGTATATTGACTGGGTAAAGAGGTGAGAGGATGGGACTTTTTGATGCACTATTTGGAAATCGGAATCAGATTCCTACGGTGACAACGATTTTGCCGGATGCAGCGAGACAAGAGATCATTGCAGGCAGACTTCCAATTTTAAACACAGACAAACTGTTCCTGAAACGTGGAGAAAAGATTCACTTTATTGATAAAGCAATCAATCTAGAGCAGAAAACAGTGAAAGAGTTCCGTCATGTGGGAGGAAGTGCCCCAGGATTATTTGAGGGAACCAGATGGAGTTCCGGAAGAGGAAGAATGGTCGAGCATACAGAACTTGTGCAGCACCGAGGAATTCTATACATAACGAATCAGAGGATTGTGTTTCAGGCAACGGAATGGGGATTTGACAAGACTTATCGTTATCTGACCGCAATTACTCCATACAGCAATGCCTGCGAGATGCAGTTTGGAAATAAATCCTATTGCATGATCGTGGCGGATGGAAGTGTAGTAAATCAGGTATTGCAGTTGATCAAACAAAGGAGGCAGATACCATAATGGAAGGACAATTAAAAAATGGAACACTTCTCACTTCAGAGAGTGGAAACAAATATGAGGTAGTCAGACTCCTGGGAGCCGGTGGGCAGGGAGAAGTCTATGATGTGAAATGTGGTGGTAATCATTATGCACTGAAATGGTATTTTAAGGGCAGTGCTACTGAGCGCCAGAAAAAGATTCTGGAAACAATCATTGCCAAAGGTTCACCAGATGAAAGTTTTCTCTGGCCTATGGAATTGATTGTGCCGGCGAAAAGTGATCTGTATGGTTATATCATGCCTCTTCGACCGAAAAATTATAAAAGTATCGTGGATTTGATGAAGAAACGTGTGAATCCATCTTTTTATACGCTGTGCAGAACTGCTTTTAATCTGACCAGAGGCTATCAGAAACTACACGCTATGGGAGCAAAGTATCAGGATATTTCTTTCGGAAACTTATTCTTTAATCCGGATAATGGAGATGTACTGATTTGTGATAATGACAATGTATCCTTTGATAACAGTAAGCCAGGTGGAGTCCTTGGTACACCGGGATTTATGGCACCAGAGATTGTAAGAGGAGAAAAACGACCATCCAAAGATACAGACCGATATTCACTTTCCGTGCTACTGTTCTATCTTTTTATGGTAAATCATCCACTGGAAGGAAAGTTGGAAGCAAGTATCCGCTGTATGGATATGGCAGCCAGAGTGAAGCTGTATGGCACAGATCCGGTATTTATCTTTGATCCGAATAATAAGACGAACAGACCGGTGAAAGGAATCCATGATAATGCAACGATTTACTGGCCACTGTATCCGGAGAAATTGCGTCAGATGTTTACCAGAGCATTTACAGTTGGACTGAACGAGCCAAGTAAACGTATTACGGAGCCGGAATGGATGACGTTATTTTCTAACATGATGAGCGGAATGTTACAATGTTCCTGCGGTGCTCAGCTTTTCTATGATGAGGATCTGGAAGCAAAGAGTGTGGCACATACTTGTTGGAACTGCGGAAAGACAGTACAAGTACCTAATAAGATTATCATTGGAAAGAACCGGGTGCTGTTAAACCAGAATACGAAGCTGTTACATCATCATGTTTACGATGATTTTGATATGGATACCGTAGTAGGTTCAGTGGTTCAGAATCCGAAGAACCCGGCACTTTGGGGAATTCGAAATGAGGACAAAGTAAACTGGACTTACCAGAAAGCAGATGGCACGCAGATTCCGGTTGCCCCAGGAAAGACAGCTGGAATTGCAAAAGGTGTAAAGATTTTATTCCCTGAATCAACAGGGGAGTTCAAATAAGGATTGAGAAAATAATAAAAGCATATGTGGGAGGGATTTACCATGGAAGTATTACAAAGACCAGGTGGAGAGTTAGCAACAAGACCGATTCATTTCTTTTGGGTAGTAGATTGTTCCGGATCTATGTATGGAGAGAAGATTGGAATCGTAAATAACACGATTCAGGAGTGCATACCGGAAATGCGCTCTGCAGCGGATAATAATCCAAATGCACAGCTACTGATCCGTGCATTACAGTTCTCATCAGGAGCAAGCTGGATTACATCCAGTCCAGTACCGGTAGAGGATTATGGATGGGAAGATATGGATGCCAATGGACTGACAGAACTTGGAAAAGCATTTGATCTTTTGGCAGCACAGTTAAGTATTCCACCAATGCCGGAGAGAGCATTACCACCGGTTATTGTGCTTCTTTCAGACGGACAGCCGACAGATGATTATAAAAAGAGCATGGAGAAACTGAAAAAGCTACCGTGGTTCCGGAAAGCAGTCAAGATTGCAATCTCCATTGGACAGGATGCAGATGATGAAGTACTGATTGAGCTTACTGGAAATAAGGAGCTCGTTCTGCAGGCGAATAATGCAACAGCACTTGCAAAGATGATTAAATGGGCATCTACCACAGCTTCTATGGTATCCGCACCATCAAGCAAGCCAATGAATTCGGTTGCAGCATCTACACCTGCAGTATCCGTATCCACGCCTGCAGCTACATCAGGAGCTTCCGTAGTATCTGCACCGACAGATAATCCGTTTGCACCGGCAAACAATGGGGCACCACTGGTACTTGATATGAGTAATATTCCAAATCCAGATGACTTCGATGAGGGAGCAGTCTGGTAAGAAGAGGAGGAGTCGGATGAAACGCTATATATGTGACGGAATCGTCAAGGGTGCGACTCACGTAAGAAACCAAATGCCTTGTCAGGACAATAAACGAATCGTAGAAATTTCAGACAAAATTGCGATCGTTGCAGTTGCAGACGGTCATGGAAGTTCCAAATGTCCCAGAAGTGACAGAGGTTCTATGATTGCTGTTAATTCTTTCTATGAAGTCATGAAGAACTATCTGAAAGTCTATGGAGAAGACGAAGCAGGACTTTCCAATCTGATTACTTTTCTGAACCGGGAAGGTGACATGCGGTTTGCCCAGGATGTATGTGAAGAATGGCAGGCAAGGGTGAAACAGTCTTTTTATAAAAATAAAGTAGATGGAATGACCGATGAAGATGGAAATATCAAGTGGTCGTCCGTATTTTCATTGTATGGAACGACACTGCTAGGAATGCTGGTGACGGACAGCTTTGTCTTTTCCTTCCAAATCGGAGATGGTGATATCAGTGTTGTGACAAAAGATGAAGTGGCACCGCTGGTGGAACCAGAGAAATTGCTTGGAACAGAAACCCATTCCCTGTCAAAACCAGATGCCTGGAGAAAAGCAGTGGCATCGGTGCGGAGACGGGAAATGGAAAGCGAAGAGCCATATATGTATATTCTTTCCACAGATGGATTTGCCAATAGCTATACGTCGGATGAAGAGTATCAGAAGACATGTAAGGATTATCTGCAGATGATTCAAGAGCATGGAGCTGAGACAGTACAAGCAAATCTGAAGAACTGGCTGACGGAGACCAGTGAACTGGGGTGTGGAGATGATATTACGGTAGTGATAGTGTATTTTACAAAAAAATAAAGGATTGAAGTATGTTTGAAGAAAAATTTTCTAAAATGTTAAATGAGCATACAGAGATGGTATATGATACAAGAAAATTTAAAGGCCTTTTGAGCGATTATTTTCCCAAGAGAGATTGGAAGAAGAACTTGATATTGGAGTTGTACCAATTAGGAATTGTTGAAGAGATTGATAAAATGAATCAAATTGATATACTTTCATTTCATCGATTTAAAAAAGAATTAGAAGAAATTTATGGTACGCAAAGGGAAAATGCAGAATGGGCAGTAAATACCTGGATAGAGTGTTATGGGAAAAAAGTGTTAAAGAAAACGATTCATTTCCCTGATGATAACAATTCCAAACAGAAAGAGGAAGACAATCAAGAAAATTTGGAAAATACATGGATGGAAAAAATGAATACTCTTTTGGAAAAAAATACGGTAGTAGCACCATCAGAAATAAAGGATGGATTATTAATACTAAAAAAAGCCCATTGTTTCCGTAAAGTATTTAATCATCTTTACGATATATGTATTCTACTAAAAGAAAGTGGCATTGAAGAGGAGTTTATATCCCAAATTATTGAGATTCGTATGTTTGATTCTGAAAATGTCTGTTCTTATGATGATTATTTTAAATTATTTAATCGCTTATTTAGGGAATCTTGGAAGATTGATTATTATTCTTATGGTCTTGTGTATACACAAAAGGGATTACTAAAAAATGATAGTAAGCAAAAAGGATGGCAATGGATTGCATATTTTCGCGAAAAAATGATTGAGAAAAAAATGCCTTTTTTTAAGTCATCTGTTATAACATATTCTGTGAATTCTGTGAATTTTAATTTGGGAGTAATGTATGCAAGTGGAGTGTATGTAGAAAAAGATATGAGAAAGGCAAAAGATTGCTTGACATTGGTATATGATGAAATAGAAAAATTTGAAAACACAGATGAAGCAAGAAGAATAGTGAGAACAATGGGATTACTGTATATAGGAGAAGAAATAACAGTTACAGTTGAAAAGGAAAATGAATTTTCATTTAAAATACGAAAAAATATGAAACGTGGAGTTGAATTTTTGACTAAAGCAGTTGAATATGGGGATGCAGAAGCGATGTACTACTTGGGGACTATTTATGAGAAAGGATATCCTGTGCAGAAAGATATAAGATATGCAGTAGAACTTTACATGGAAGCAGCAGAAAAAGGATGTGAAGAAGCAAGCCAATGGTTGTCAGAACATAAAGATATCGTTGATAATATTTAATTTGTCCAAAGGCATGCGCAAAAAGTTATGATAGTAGATCGTTATTACTATTCTCAATTGAATGAGCAAGAACGGGAAATTTACAAAAAGTTTTATAAAGGAGTAATTGAATATCAGGAGATTATTCCAATTTCTATGCAACATGATTTTAGCCAGAAACAATTTGAGCATGTTTTTATGGCTATGACAAGAGATAATCCACTTATTTATTTTTTGAATCAGTCGACTTGTAGTATAGCAATTGATAGATTTGGGAATATTGCAATTTGTCCACAGTATTTTTTAACGAAAGAGAAAGTAAAAGAATATAATCGAAAAATCGAAAAAGTGGTGAATGAGCTTGTAGAAAAACTACGTCTACTAGAAGGCAGTAATTATGAAAAAGAGCTTCGGATTCACGACTGGATTTGTCAGAATATTGAGTACGATTATGAAGGAAATGATGTGGATAAAGTTTCTCAGGTGATTGTTTCTCACAATATCCTTGGCGTTTTTGCATATCATAAAGCTCAGTGTGAAGGCATTGCAAAGGCAGTGAAAGTTCTTCTAAATGCGGTTGATGTGAAATGTATTGTTGTAACTGGCGAATCAGTAAAAAATGGACAAGGTGTACCACATGCATGGAATATAGTAGACATTGAAACAGAGCCATATCAGCTAGATGTCACCTGGGATATAGGTGCAATGGGACAGAGGGAACATTCTGTAGTATATGATTATTTTAACTTGACAGATGAGTTGATGAATCAAGATCACAAAGCGGATAGTAGTTTACCAGTATGCAGAAGTAAAAAGGCGAATTACTATGTACAGAGCGGCTGTTCTTTTCAGATGAGACGTCGACTTATGGCATATATAGACAGGCTGATGGAGCAGAATAAACAGATATATGAATTTCGTGTTGAGGGTAGATTAAATAAGCCTGTTATAGAGAAAGAAGTAACTGACCATATTTTACAGAGATTACGTGAGCAGGGAAGAAATAGTGCTGGAATAAGAATATGCTCTAATAAGAAACTTGGAATATACCGGATAGAAATATAGCATTGAGTACAAATAAGAGTAGAGAGAATGAGTTATGAGTAGATTTAAACAGGGACAGGTAATTACTTTAAAGTCTGATAAGAGTATTACCGGTGCAATAGTGAATATTATGGAAGGATATCCGGAAACAAGATATCAGGTATTTACAGCAGCCGGTATGCAAACATATTATGAATCACAGATTGATATCCAGGAATCTGATGAAGAAATGGAGAAAGTGGATGCAGAGAGATTCAATGCAGGTCTTACTGCGTCGTTGATTCGCAATCCATCTATATCTTCATTGTATTCTTTAAATACAGCTAAGATTGACTTTATTCCACATCAGTTTCGACCAGTTCTTAAATTTATACGTGCAGATAGACCACGCCTTTTAATCGCAGATGGTGTTGGTGTCGGAAAGACGATAGAAGCAGGATTAATTCTTCGAGAACTGCAGGCTAGAAGAAATTTAGATTCAGTATTGATTATCTGTCCTCGTCCGTTAGTCTCTGAACGGAAATGGGAAGAGGAGATGAAACGATTTGGCGAGGAATTTACGGCATTGGATGGAGATTTATTCCGCCATTGTATTAACGAACTTGATATGGAAGGAGAATGGCCTGAAAAATATAAGAAAGCGATTATCCCGTATTCCTTGTTTGATGAAAGTAATGTATTTGGAAATAAAAAACATAAAGGTCTGATGGAAGTGGATCCACCAGAGTTTGATCTGGTAATCGTCGATGAAGCACATCACATTAGAAATACAGCGACTTATGGCTATCGTGCCGTTAGTCGGTTTTGTGATGCAGCAGAAGCCGTAGTTTTATTAACGGCAACCCCTGTTCAGCTTCAATACGACGATTTATTTGTTTTATTGAATCTTTTACGTCCAGATTTGATTATCGACAGAAAGACATTTCAGGATATGGCAGAGCCAAATCAGTTTATAAATATGGCTTCAACGTATGTCAGGGGATTTAAAGAGGGCTGGAAAGAAAACGCTTATGAACAGATTATAAATGCCTGTAATACTTCCTGGGGGAAAAAAGTATTTCAGGGTAATCCGACAATGGAAGGAATTATACGTGTACTAAATCAAAACGAAATATCTGTTGAGGAAAGAGTACAACTGATTTCTGATATTGAAAATATGCATACATTTTCAAATTTAATCAGCCGTACAAGGCGTCGGGACATTGGAGAATTTACAATACGTAAGCCTTATACAGTTACAGTTGAATTTACTCCTGAACAGAGAGAGCTACATGATAAAGTATTGGAGGTCGTGCATGAGATTTTTTCTACGATTCATTGTACGGATAATACAAAATTCATGATGACAACGATTCGACGTCAGACAGCTAGCTGCCTGTTTGGATTGGCACCAATGTTGAGAAGTATTCTTTATAGGCATCTGTATGAAATTACAGACAACGATGATGAATCTATTGATCTTTCTGCATTGAATCATGATAAATCACTTTTTTCAATTCAGGAACAAATAGAAGAAATTTTAGAGATTGCTGACGCACTGCCGGATGAGGATCCTAAATTTGATGCGTTAATGGAGATTGTTAAGAAAAAACAGACGGAACCTAAGAATAAACTTATGATTTTTAGTAGTTTCCGGCATACGTTGCACTATTTATATAACAAACTAACAGAGCAAGGCTTGAGAGTTGGCTTAATTCATGGAGATGTCATAGATGAAGAAAGACGTGAATTGAGAAAACGTTTTAATCCGAATCAGACACCTTGTCAGGATAAAACGTCCTTGGATATCCTATTGTTTTCGGAAGTTGGATGCGAAGGATTGGACTATCAATTCTGCGATTGTATGGTAAATTATGATCTCCCGTGGAATCCGATGAAAGTGGAACAGAGAATTGGTCGTATTGATCGTAATGGGCAGACCAGTGAAAGTGTTGCCATTTATAATATGGTTACGCCGGGAACAGTAGATGCAGATATATATGAAAGATGTTTGATGAGAATCGGAGTGTTCCATAGTTCAATTGGAGATTGTGAAGATATTCTGGGAGAAATAACAGGCGAGATTAGGAAGCTGGTTGATAATTTCCAATTATCTGATGAGGATCGACGTGAGAAGATGCAGCAGATGACAGATAATAAAGTCCGGTTTCTCAAGGAACAGGAAGAACTTGAGGAAAAACAAAGGGATTTGTTTGGAATTCATGTTCCACAGTCTGCTTTTGACAGCGAGTTGAAAAATGCCACGAATTATTGGCTTTCATCCGAAAACATACAGAATTTAGTACAGTGCTATTTAAAACAGAGATTGGAAGCCGATAAAGAGTATATTCTGGGTACAAAGGAATTGAAAAAATTACGTTTATCTCAAGATGCCAGAATGTCACTCCTGGATGATTTTAAACGTGCAAAATTGCCACGGAATGAAATCAATAAGTCATGGCGCAGATGGCTGGAATCCGGAGAACAGTTAATGGAGATTACTTTTGAGAGTAAGTGTTGGAAAGAAAACCCGTCGGCAACGTTGCTTTCAATTACGCATCCACTTGTAAAACTTGCTGCAGATTATTTACAGAGTAAGGGAAAAGTTGTGACCTCATTACGTGTGGAATCGAATCAATTTGCTGCTGGGGTGTATCCGTTTGCAATTTATCAATGGAAATTATCCGGAGAACGGGAAGATATTCAAATGACGCCGGTTTCGTCCAATACAAATTTAAATAGGATATTGTTTGAATTGTTAAAGCAAAGTTGTGGAGTAAACTATTTAGCGGATATCAAGGAAGAAAGTTGGAAAGCGGTAGATGCAACACATCATAGCTTTTGGACTGCGGCTTTAAAAGAACATAAAGAAAAAACAGAAGAAATGATCAATTATAAAGAAGCCAGTCTACGTACAAGTCATACTGCACGTATGAAGTCACTAGAAGATGCATTGAAGAATAATAGTGGTAAGAAGAACTATATTCAGATGATGACTGGAAAAATTCGTATTGCTCAGGAAGATTATGATTTACATATGCATCAGCTTGAAGATGCAAAAAGCAAAGCAGATATATTATTTGAATTATTGGCATATGGAGTTCTTGATGTAGAACCCGATTCACAAAAAGCGGTGAATCAGTCGATGCTTGATACTATGAAGTATATTCGGGATCAATATGGATTGGAAATATTGGAGACACCAAGAAGATTACTCGGGTTAATATCAGATTTGGCACCCGAGCAGTTTAATGAAAGACGAAAATTAAAACTGTTATTTGACATAGGTGTAGTTGATCAGTTAAAGAGTAATCCGGAGAATATGGAAAGAGTAATCCAAATGACAGAAACAGAGTTAGGATTCACTGAGGAAGAAACGAAAAAATACCTACAATATCTGACAGTTTTTATGGAGAAGGATAGTAAAAATGGAGTTATATAAACAAATTAGTGATGCGAATAGAATAAAGTACGGTACAGAGGCTGAAAAGATTCTGCGGATCATTATTAACCAATACAGTGATAGAACGCATTTTATTTATGAAATCCTGCAAAATGCTGAGGATGCTGGAGCTACAAGAATACAATTTCATTTGGAGAAAGAAAAACTTGTTATTGAACATGATGGACGTCCTTTTAATGAAAAAGACATTGAAGGTGTATGCGGTATTGCAAACGGTACAAAGGAAGATGGAACCCGAATCGGACATTTTGGAATAGGATTCAAGTCAGTGTATTGTTATACGGAACACCCATATATTTATTCCGGCGAATATCATTTTGTAATTCAGAATCAGTTATTTCCAAAGGAAGTACCGGGTAGGCAAGAGATTGCTTACGATGAAACATGCATGATTCTGCCTTTTGATAAAGGTGAAGTTCCTTCCGGTATTGCCTATCAGGAAATTAGAGATGCTTTAACGAAAAAAATAACGGCTGAAAGCATCATTATGTTAAATCAGATTTCGGATGTAAGGATAAAAATTGACGGATATCCAGAAGAAATAGAAATAAATAAAGCAAAATACTCTTTAGATAAAAAAGCATATGCAGATAACGTATTTGGATTGAGTATGAACACGACGATAACGAATACTCGCTCTAAACAAACCAGAACAAAAGATGCAGATTATTTGTTTTTTACAGATGCAAATGCGGAAGCAACAGCAATTATATTCCGGGTAGAAGGGAAAGAACTGAAGGCAATCAAAAATAGTAAAATTTATGCGTTTTTCCCGACTGCAAAAGAAGCACATCAGAATTTTTACATACATGCACCATTTGATACGACACCGGCAAGGGATAACTTCAAAGAAGGTGCAGAATATGGCAAGCATAATATTGAATTGATAAAAGCAGTAGGAGAATTGATATGGTTTGCATTCCAATGGATGAAAAATCATCAGTATTTATCAGTATCTGGATTTAATACAGTTTTTCCTGTCTATGAGTACGAAGCGGATGATGTATTGTATGGGATATACCAGAACAGTATAGACATGATCCGTGAAGAGGCTTTGTTACCAACAAATGTTCCTGGAGAGTTTAAAAAGATTCAGGAAATCTGTGTACCACTATGGGGAGTTATAGTAGATACTTTTGACGATAATGATCTCAGAGCATTAAGAAGAAAGAGAAATATAAGCTGGCTGGCAAAAGAATTTTCTACGGAAGCCTATCGTGATGTCAGAGCCTTTTTGAATCAAAACTTTAAACTTGAGACGTTAGAGTGGAAAGATTTAGTCTTGAATATGGATGCATTCTTCCTGAGCCAGAAACAGTTGTCCTGGATGGAAGCACTAATGTCAAGAATTGAAAGCTACTGTATAAAAAGGGCAACCTACGACAGTCATTATATTGATGCTTCTCAGATACCTTTTGTAAGAACTGTAAGTCAGGAACAAATCTGTGCCCGTGATGAACATGGGAAATTACAGGTTTATTTGAACAATCCAGATATTGCAAAGTATCGAATAGAAAGTACATTTATAAAAAATGAGTGTATCCGGAGCTTTTATAGGCGTGCCCTCGAAATACCGGAATACAATATTGAACAGGAAACGATTGAAAACATACTTCCGAAATATGAAAGTGCAAATGTAAAATTTAAAACGAAGGATCCAATAACAGAAAATATTGACGATCTGAAAGTTATTAAGGATGCTATTTATACGAATACATCTATTTTGGAACAGATAAAAGATAAATATATAGTTACAGACGGTAAGAACTGGTACCGTCCCGAGGAGATGTATCTTCGTTCCAATGACACAAGAAGTGGCTATGCATTGGTTAAAGGTATTATAAGAATCAAATATCTTGCAGATACTTATTTCGATGGAACGATAAGGAGCCTGAAATTAGATGAAGACTTCTTTAAAAAGATTGGATGCAATGCAGGAATTCGTATGATGCCTGCTTCAAGGGACGAATATTTACGTGCTATTCGGAAGTATTGTGGAGCAAAGGCAGAGTCTGATTACCGAACTAACATTTTCTTTAAAACTTATATCTCAAAGAAATTGGACTGGTCTTTTAATTATGAGGGATTTCCAGATATCTTTACTGATATGACAAAAGAAAAATCATTATCGATTGCCAGGTTTTTAAATCCAAATGCAATGAACTTTGATATTCAAGGGGAATTAGTGGCAGCAGACGATCAGCATTTCAGTGGGAAAAATGTAGAAAGTATGATGGCTTATTCTATGCTCGGTCTGCAGTTGTGCTACGAAAAATGGATTTATATACAGGGAGATCCTTTTCCGCATACACCTCTTGAAATTGATAAAGAAGATTTGCTACCTGAGTACAAGACAGCCAAAAGACTGATGGCTATTTTACCATTTAAAGAAGTAAAAAGTGCGTTGACAGAATGGCTGGATGCAAATATAGATGATAAGTCTGATTTAAATCTGATAAAACATTACCTTTCAGATCCAGAAGCATTAGCTAAAGTTGCGAAAGCAATGGCAAAGAATGAAGCTCAGATGGAAGCAAAGAAAAACAAGGTAAAATCAGCAAAAGAACTAATTGAACAAGGGGATAGAAAACAGAGAGAATCGGGAAAAGATGACATGGAATTGGAAATTTCACCGATATCTGAGAAAGGGAAACTAAAAAGAGAGCAAAATTTGGATCGCCAATTAGCCGATTCTATGGATAATTTTATAAGTGTTGCAAGAGGTCTTTCATTTTCAAGCAGACCAAGTAATAAAGAAGAAAGAATATTCCTGGAGCAAGAATATGATGGACATTGCCAGATATGTTTAAAGCAGATACGAAAATATAATGGAGAACATTACTTTGAAGCAATCAACATTATAAAATTTAGTAAACTACCAGAGAGGTTGGCAAATAGCGGGAAATACGGATGGAATTCGTTGTGTTTATGTCCAAACTGTGCAGCAGAATATAATTATTGCTCTAAGAAGATATCTTCTTTATATGATCAGGTAATGCAGATGGAAGTTGAACCAGGATCTGAGGAAACTTTAGATATTGGAATAGAGATGCCTGAAGGTAAAGCACGCAGGATTAGATACAGTCCAAGACATTTTATGGCATTGAAAGAGGCATTCAAAATATTTGCCGATGAAAAATAAAAGGGATTAGAAAAATGGCATTAAATTTCTTTAAACAACGGGATATTGACGAAATGGACGTAAATGATATTCCGGAAGAATTTATCAATTATTTAGAGACATTAGATGAAGCTGGGAAAATAGGATTATTAGCTTCAAGACCTGATATAGCTAAAGCATTGGGTGTGTCAGTAGAAGGCAGTAATCAAGATACAGTAAATACTACCGATGATTCTAGTGAAATAGTGCAGGAAGATGAAAGGAACCCGAAATCATCAGCAGTAATTGAAGAAGAACAAGACATACGGAATAGTGGGGATGTGGAACCGGATGTTGATGAACCGGAAGAAGTAGATGAAGAGTTTATAGCAATCCAGAGCAATTACTATGAAGGAAAAAGATTAGCAGAAATATTGAAGGATAACATGGAGCCGCTGGAGGCATTAGCGATTCCGGATAAGACAGATAAATGTTTCATACATCGGGTTCCATTCAAAGAGAAACAAATTAGATATACGGGGAAAGGGGCAACATATGGTGTTGTCTTGAAAATATGTCCGCAATGTAATCGTGTCTATTTGGAAGAATCAGGGAAAGAATATATTCATGAGGCATTAACCAAAAGAAATATTGCTCATACTTTTTATTCTTTGGAGACTAGCAACCAGTATTTAAGAAGTCAGGTGAAGGCTTACGAAATTGCAGACCAGGACAAAATCTATATACCTGAAATCTGGACAGAAGACAATCCATTATGTCCTGTCCATGAGGAAGCACTTTTTGAAATTCCTTGTATAAAAAAATATAAAGATCGAAAAGTAGAGTTCACAGGATACTTTTGCGACAAATGCAATAAAATTCTTATGAGAAGTTCTTCTGTTGCGGAAATAGAAGATAACTGTGCCTTAAATGGTGTTCCGGTAATAGAAACGGAATCATTAGTTAAAAAGCAGCCGAAGAAACAGTTGATTAAAATGAGAGAAATAAAGCCGGACTATATCGTTGAAAACGGTAAACGTGAGATATATACGTATAGTCATGCTGCGGACTGCTTCAAGTTGACTGAGGAGGATACCGTAGTAGTATCAGATTCTATTTATTGTTCGCTGGAAGGACATAAAACAGAGGAAGTATTGGTACTGATTTGGGTAAATCAAAAAAAGGGCGGCAGAAAATCTTATATTTTTGTGGTAGGATATTGCTCGCAGTGTCAGAAGTATTATATGGATATTGATGATTATAATGTGATTTACTCTTTGGGAAGACCAGAAGTTACAATCATAAGTGATGTAAATGATGCAGATTATCAAATTACTTCAGGTGAAGTATTTAATTTGGAAAGAAATCACCTTAATAATATAGAGTCAGGAATTACTGGTGAGATTAAAGAAATTCATGGAAGCACGGATTACGTAAATCCATATGCAGTAGGTGATTATGATGACGGAAATTTATCCTTTGCAAAATCGCTCAGTGCAAATAAATACGGGAAAAGATTAGAGGAGTTAGAAAATTATATACCAAAGCCATATTCATACAGAGTGGATATTTCAGCAGATGGTGAGACAGAAACATATTATATCGGTGCATCAGATGTTATTTTGAAAGATGGTAAAAAGGTAATTTCAGCTAATAGCGATTTGGGATATGAGCTGATCAATTATCAGACCATAAAGGTTCATAAAGATGGAAAAGAATATGGCATTAAATTATCCAGACAATTTGATATTGATCAGGCGTCTTTATATGGATATGTGAATTTACGAACGGATGAGGATGTAATATTTCAAAGTGGTATTACGGATCCATTTCTGGTACGTGTGCTTAATATGCGTAAAAAACAGCATAGCCTTACAGATATTTTTGTAACCATTCAGGAAAATCAGAATAAGATTGTTAATACAGATTTTAATAAGAATATTATCGTACAGGGATGTGCAGGATCAGGAAAAACAATGGTTTTACTGCATAGACTTTCGGCACTAAAATATAAGCAACGGTATTTTGACTTTTCACAGAATGCTTTGATTTTGACACCAAACGAACAATTCAGCTTGCATATTAAAGGACTTGCAGAAGGTTTGCAAATAGGATCTGTACATAGAATATCTGTTGAGCAATACTATTTAGATATGCTTTTACAGTATGATTCTGCATTTAAACCGGAAAACAAAATTGTTTCTGAAATGCAGGTACGTCAGGATTATGTGGATTACATTTATTCTGATCAATTTAAGAATGATTTTGAACGTGCATATAACGATATTCTGGAAAAGCGTAATGGATTAGTAGACATTCTGATTCAACTGCAGGAGGCGATGAATCAGGAAAAGAAAACTATTTCCTGGACTGAAGAGAGCAGATTTACAATCCAGATGAAATATAGTGTAGATGCGTTGAATGATCTGTTAAGAAAAAAAGAACAAGATTTTGCATCAGCCCAAGATAAAATTACAAAAGCAGAAGAACGTAGGGCATTTCTGGAAGATCGAATTCCGGCTTCAGAACAGTTTGCAAAGAGAATTGTACAAGAATCTTTGCCAAGAGTTAATACCAAGATTAGTGAATACGTATTGGAAAAGCAACAGGAGATTGAAGCACTTAATAAGAAAATTCAGGAGTTACAGGAAGAATATGCCCGTATTCAAGGTGCATTGATTATTTTTGGAAAACGGGCAAAGCTGGAAAAACTGGATGCAGATATTGAAGAAGTCAAAGCCAAGGTAATTCCTTTACAGACGCAATTAGATGAACAAAAGAAGATATTGTCCATGAGCCAGGATGGAAAGGAAGATGATGAAATCCTTGCATGGATGAAACAAGTCTCGGTATACGTTAAAAAAGTACAGGATGAAGTGCGATTATGCAGTAATGCAAAAGATGAATATAGTCGTTTTTTCAATGAGTTGAGTGAATCTGATGATAATATTAAAGCAGCCTACGAAGAATATCATCGTGTTGATGCAGAACAATATTCGGAAGAGATAAAAAAGACAATTCAATATCTGTACGAACAATTAGAAAAATATTCTTTAGTGAATATCTATCAGCAAATATATGATGAATCCGTGCAGGTGTTCAAAGAGAAAAATGGTGTTAAAAGTATCATAGGAAAATGTCATAGATATGACTTGTATGTACAGCTGATGTTTGCAATGAAGTATTTTAATAAGAAAATTGGAAATATGCAGTTTATATGCGTGGATGAGGGACAGGATCTGGCAGTAAATGAATATAGATTATTGTCGGAATTAAACCAAAATAATGTGGTTTTCAATATTTTCGGGGATACCAATCAGTTAATGAAATCTGGTAGAGGTATATCAGATTGGAATCTGTTGCTGTCGGAGCTTCAGGCAGAACAATATGTGTTGAATGAAAATTATAGAAATACGAATCAGATTACTCGTTTCTGTAACAATAATTTTGGACTTAAAACACTGCAAACAGGCGTAGACGGACCAAAGGTACGAGAAATCTCACGAAGAGATCTGGAGAAAGAACTTGCAGGGTTAATGGTAACAACCGAACGAGTTGCTATTTTATTACCAAGAACTGTACAAAAAATGAAATACCTTGATATGGATATTTTACCAGAAAACATACGAAATATGATAGGTGAAACAATGGATAATGGTTTTATATCTGTTATGTATGTTGATGAAGTGAAAGGTATTGAATTTGATAAGGTTTTTGTTGTAAGTGCCAAAATGCGTCGTAATGAAAAGTATATAGCCTATACCAGAGCATTATCAGAACTGATTATTGTTGTGGATGAGAGTATAGCAGAATATGATACAGAATCCAACAAAAATCAAGAAGCAAATACTAACAAAAAAGAGCATAAAACAGAGAGCAAGAAAAGAAAGTCTGCTGCGTTAAAATGGGATGGTAAAAAGAAACCACAGAAAGATGAAATAGTAGAGAAGTCATCAGTACAGGAGTTTTCAGAAGAAAGAGAGATTTTTTTGAATCAGATAGAAGTCGAAAACACATCTCAATTTAAAGAACCTGTTAAGGAATTACTGGAGAATATTGAAAATTACTATAAGAAGTATGGAAAGCTTGATCTTCCCATAAGAGTAGCAGTAGATGGACAAAAATATTTATTGAAAGATAATTATGTACAATATGTTGTTGCCAGCAACCTAAAACTGCAAAAAGTAAATGCGATCTGTATAAAAAAAGCGGATGAGATTCAAAGAAACCAGGAAAAGAATTTATCCGAGCAGGAAGAAGAGCTGTTGCCTGGTGCTCTAAATGAAGAAGAAAGAGTTGAACAACAATCAAGTGATCTATTACTCCATATATCCTGTATATACAAAGAGAAGAAAAATAAGTGCTACAATATTAACTGTGTTGAAAATGTAGGAAAAAGATGTGTTCAAGATGAAAAATGTGCTTTTTATATTGCGGCAACAGAGAAATTATCTGAATCAGAAAAGCAT
>ERZ1035006.1233-NODE-1233-length-17572-cov-7.546954_pt1 | contig 17572 bp, 10 predicted proteins | sample MGYA00520694_ERZ1035006 | MGnify/ENA primary metagenome ERZ1035006 (study PRJEB33766, sample SAMN09781746) | gut metagenome | biome: gut microbiome | host: Homo sapiens | place: Madagascar | study: EMG produced TPA metagenomics assembly of the PRJNA485056 data... | reverse complement strand
AATGATAGAGAGCTTATGTATAAAATATTTAAGTTTATTGATTGTTATGCTGATGAAGACGGATATATTCATCGTAATGGTTTAAAAGATCAAAAGGCTTTTGATTATGCTATTGAAGTTACTCAACTTAATTCAGACTTTAGACCAACTAAAGATATGATTGAAGCTATCAATTGGCTTGTTGAGCATAATATCAATTATGTTGGACAGATGTTCTTTGAAACTGTTAATGCTCTTCAAGCTGGTAAAGATCTTATGGCTGTTATGAATAAGAATCTTCGTAATGACCTAAAGAAAGACTCTTTTACTAAAGAAGAGATCGGTGGTATGCTCGGTTATATGCGTGAGATTACGAAGATGGGTAAAGACTTACCTAAACTTATTGCTGAACTTAAAGAAGCGGAAGATAATTACGTTAAGTCTAAACTCAAGAAAACTATCGCTCGTGGTGGTAAAGAGGTTGCTGTTTCAATGGATGTGCATAATAATATAGATAATGGTGTTGGTGGGGGAATAGATATGATTGATTAAGCTATGAATAGTAAATATGAGTTCTCACAAGATGCTATTGATAACTTTATGTTTATTCATGCTTATTGGAAAAATAGTTGTAATGGCATCAATGCTGCTCCTGAGAACAAATGGGGCTATAAACGTGGAGATATTCCTTTTATAGATTATCTCTGTGAAGATAAAAGTAAATATCCGAAAGCATCCGAGGGTATTAGTTATATTACTAATAAACCTTTATATGATCCGGATAATGATTTTCTTATTGGTAACTCTGGTGGTATTCTTATGAATATTGATTTCATTGTTATTAACATAGAAAGACTTTCTAAAGCTGCTGATACTTTTGATGAATATGGTACGTATTGTGATTATGACCCTAGTACTCCGGCTTATGAATCGTTTTGGCAAAGAGAAACATCTCGTCGTAAGAAAGGTGTTTTTATTAAAGCTAAACTTTATTATAAAGATATTCCTAAGTTCTTTGATGCTAATACTACTGATGAGGAACGTGAAAGTTTACTTCAACCTTTACGTATAACTGGTGCGCATTATACTTATCTTAATTATGGTCGTATTGAACGTACACCTAATGATAAAGAACGTGCAAGACTTAAACGTGAAGGTGCTGAACACGTTGAGACTGTTATGGGTTTTCCTCGTTATTGGGATGGTGACTATTGGAACTTCAAAATAGACGAGTTTATTGCTAATAATAAGTTTCATCTTACTAAGGCTAAAGCTCGTCGTAAAGGTTTCTCATATAAACGTGGTAGTCAAGCTGCAAATACAATTAATCTATTTCCTAATGTTACGGTAACTCTTGCTGCTGACCAATTGGCTTATCTTACAGATAAAGGTGCTACTACATTTATGGCTAAGAAATGTCTTGACCATTTTGAGGAACATACGTTTTGGAAAAGAGGTTACATTTCAGAAGCTATTGATGATATACTGATGGGTTATCGTGTATCAACTAAAGGTCTTAAAAACTTCGGTTGGCTTTCTAATCTTTATAGTGTTGCTATTGGTAAGAATGAATCTGCTGCTGTAGGTAAGAAAGCTATTGAGATTGACTTCGAGGAAGCTGGTAAGTGTCCTAACCTTCAAAAAGCTCTTGACGTTACTTTATCTAATACAGAATCTGGTGCTATATCTGTTGGTACTATTCGTGTTTATGGTACGGGTGGTACTAAAGGTGCTAACTGGGCTGCATTTAGTAAAGCCTTTTATAATCCCAAAATGAATAAGATGCTTTGCATGGAAAACGTTTGGGATATTAATAAACGTCATGAAGTATGTGGTTTCTTCTTTCCACAAGTATGGGATTGTGAACCTTATGTTGAACGTGGTAATTCAATTATATTCACTGCTTATGCTTGGGATAAACAAGATAAAGAGAATCATTTTCATAATAATGATAGTGAAACTCATATAATCTATAAAGCCCAACGTGCTAATACTCCTGCCGAAGCGTTCATTAATACAACAGAGAATATGTTCGCTTCTCCTGAACTTAATCTACACGTTTCAGATTTAATTAATGATAATGCTACTAGATTCTTTCAAGACGGTTGGATTATCGTTAATGATTTAGGTAATTCTAATAAAGCTGAATTTATACCGAAAGCTGAATGTATTAAACGTGATATATTTGGTAAAGGTAGATTCCATGAGTTTGTTAATCAAGTTCCACATGGTTCTCGTGATGATACTCATGGTTGCGTTAGAATGTATTATCGTCCGTTCTTAGTAAATGGTGAAGTGCCTAAAGATTTATATTTTGTTAGTGTGGATGCGTATAAGGTAGATAAGGCTCAAAAAGACGTAACAGATAAACATTCTCTTTATTCTGCACAAGTATGGATGCGTAGTAATACTATTACTCCATATCCAAATCAAAAACTGCTTGTATGTGAATATATAGGACGTTTGGACACAATGGAGCAAAATGATATAGTCACTATGGGTATGTGTCTTATGTATAATGCTGAATGTTGTCCGGAAGCTGGTACTGGTGAGACTGTTTCTAACTTCATCAAATATAAACTTAGACGTTACTTAATGCTTGACCCAACCAATGCCAATACTCGTAAATTGACTAATCCTAATAATAATGATTATGGTATTGTAATTGGTGATGGTGATAAGAAATATAATGGTCTTCGTATGCTAAAGGAGTTTATTTATGAACCTCTTTCATATACTGCTGATGGTAAACCTATTCGTAGACTTAAGTCTATTAGTAGTGTTCGATTGCTTCTAGAGTGTCAGAGATTTACTGCTGAGGGTAACTTCGACCATATTAGTGCTGCTATTGTTGCTATGTATGTCTTTCTTGCAGATTCTTTAAATACTAAGCGTCTTGTTGAAGGTAATACAGAGAATAATGACAGACGTATTGCAAATCGTTTAAATCGTCGTTAAATGGATGCTTCTAAGATTCCTAATTCTTTAGAAAAGCCTGATGTTTTTGCTTCGGAAGCTACTAAGCGTGGAGCTGTTTGGACTAAGGCTATGTGTGATTGGGTTATTGCTACTGCTCATTCTAATAATGATAAAGCAGATATTAAAGCCTTTCTTGACGCTGCAAATGGAATTGTAGATGAATCTACTTACAAGTATGTAATGGCGACCTACAACTCCGTTAATGGTAGAAAAGAAGATTTGCCGGGTAAGATTAGAGATGTTGATTTTATTACTCCTATTAAAGAGAAATATATAGGAGAGTTCATTAACACCTATAATAACTACCAAGTTTATAATGCCGATATTGATGTTGTCACTAGACGTAACGCTGATCTTCGTGTTGCTCTTGATGGTCTTCTTCGTCAGCAATTTATAAACATCATGAATGCTAACGGTGTTCAAACCGGTGAGCCTTCTAAAGATCTTCCATCTGCTGAAGACTTTATGAAACAAGCTGCTAAGGATTGGATTGATGAAGAAGCTGATCGTGGTCAGAAAACTCTTAATCTTCTTAATTCCCTTATTAAAGCTAATGAGAAATATATTCAAGCTTTCTATTATTGGTTCTGTACTGAAAGCGTTTATTCTTATCGTGATGTAAGATACAATGATGTTATTTTTGAAATTATTTCTCCTCTTGAGTATTATCGAATTGATAGTGGTAATCTTTTTGTTGAAGATGATGATTATGGGATGCGAGAGTTTGATATTAACATCAATGATATAATTGGTGAATATCAAGAAGTTCTTTCTAAAAGAGATATTGCTTATATCAAAGATATAATTCATAATCATGAAAGTACGGGTGAATATACAGTTACTCCTGTTATGCTTCGTTCTCGTGAGATTGCTTTTAATCCTACGATTGATGCGCAGAATGCTGCTCCGTACCACTCCTTGCCCTCTACCGGGGTCCTCAAAGCTCGTCATTGTGTTTTTAAGGTTCCTATGAAGCGCGGTGTTCTTACTTATACTAATGCTTATAATGAGATTGAGCAAAAGATTGTTGATGAAGATTATGTCTTAGATACTACTCTTGGTGATATTGATATTGAATATACTTGGGTTCTTCAATGTTGGGAAGCTTATCGTTTTGGTGATAAAGATTGGGGTGTATATACTAAATCTCAACCTATCATTGTTCAACGTGAAGAAGTGAATAATCTTAATCATTGTAAATTACCTTATAATGGTTTAAGTCGTTTAATGCTTCTTAATAATCCTAAACCTATTCCTTATCGCTTATTACCTTATCTTGCTCTTTATCGTCTTTATACTTTAGTTGAGGAACGCACTATTAGTAAATTCCGATCATGGCTATTGATACCTGAAAGTTTCTTAGCTGATACTAAAGATATGACTATGGAAGAGCGTCTTGATGCAGCTAATCGAGATGGTACTCTTGTATTTGATGATAGTGAAATAGCTAAGCAACAAGCATCACTTCAAGCTATTAAAGAGATTGCTAATACTACAATGATTAATTATCTTACAACTATTAATCAGATTAAGCAGTCTATTAAGCAAGAAGCGTATGAACTTGCTAATATGAACGATCAGCGTGCAGGAGATATTCAAGCTCGTGCCGGTAAAGCTGTTACTGAGATGGGACTTAATCAGGCTCTAATGGGATCTGTGTGGTCACTTAAAATCTTTGATTGCTTCCGCTCTCGTGATATGATGGCTAATCTTGATGCTGCTAAAATTGCTTGGATTGATGGCTATGAAGGTTCTTATGTAGATCCTAATACCAATGAGATTGTTCAAGTTCGTGTAAATGGTACTGACTTTGTTAATTCTAATTTAGGTATCTTTGTTGGTAACTCTGCTGAACTTAATGAACAAGTACGTAAGCTTGAGGAAATTGCTTTTGGTGCTGCTCAAAATGGAAATTATGATGTAGCTGCTGAGGCTGTTTGTAATCATAACATTGCTTCTTTACGCAAATATATTAAAGAAGCTGCCGAAGCTCAACGTCAATTTGAACTTCAAAAAGAAGAGATTCAAAAGAAGTGGGATGCTGAGATTGAACAAACTCGTGCTGCTAATGCGGAAGCTCAACGTAAATTTGAAGCTGAACAAGCTCAACTTGATCGCGATTCTAAGGAAGCTATTGCTGCTGATACTAATCTTACTAATATTATTATTACTGATGCTAAGCTTCAAGTAGATAAGAATGGTAATGATTATATTAGTGAAGATGAAGCTAATGGTAGTACTCTTGATGATTATCTTAAAATGACTAAGTTAAACTTAGATATTGATAGAGTTAATCTGGAACGTGCCAAGTTTGAGGAACAAAAGCGCATGAATCGTATTAACGCCAATAAGCCACGGAAGTCTTAATGTAGGCTCTTATTTTTGTTGAATTGAACAACTATATCGATTGAAATTTGGGTTCGTCAGAGGTCTTCATTTAAGCCTTAAAATGGCATAAATTAATTGGAATTTCAGAGAGCCGTGTGATAGGCGGTACTAATGCTGTTTCTAATAATATTTCTAATGCCATTTTTAATACATATATTATTATTACATTTGCCACTGTTATAACTTAATTTATAAAAGATAAAACATTATGCCAAATCCTATTGTTCCCGGTGGTGTTACTGATAGTAGTACTACTAAAACTGCGGAAGAGATAGCTGCTGAACAAGCGGCTAAAGCTGCTAAAGAAGCAGAAGAAGCTGCTAAAGCAGAAGAAGAACGTAAGAAAGCAGAAGAAGAAGAAGCTAAACGTAAAGCTGAAGAAGAAGCTGCTAAAATTGCTACTCAAAAAACTGAAACTGAAACTGAAACTCCTACTAAGATTGTTCTTACTACTGATGACGGTGATGTTGAGTATGATCTTGATGCTGACGGTAATGCCGTTAAAGATGGAGAGATTGTTTATACTAAAGCTCAGTTAGATGAGTTTGCTGCTGCTGAAACTCAAGAAGAAACTATAGATGTTTCTGCTATTTCTGCTATTTCTGGTTTAACTCCGGTAAATGTTGATGGTACTCCTAAGCAATATGAAATGACCGTTGAAGGTCTTGCTCAACGTGATGCTGATATTGCAGAGCTTGCTAAACGTCAAGCTGAAAGTGAAGCTATCAACAATTTCTTCCGTACTAATCCGGATATTTATCAAGCTGCTCTTTACAAACAAACGTATGGTTCTCTTGAGGGTTTTGCTAATCATGTTGATTGGACTACAATGATCCTCGAAGATAAATCAGATGATCAGTTAGAAGCTGTTATTCGTTCTGCTGAAAAACGTAAAGGTACTTCTGATGCTCAAATTGAACGTATTATTCGTTTTTCTAAAGCTGATAAAGTATTAGCTGAAACTGCTAAAGAGAGTCTTGATTATCTTGCCAATGCTCAGAGACGTGAGATTGAAACTGCAAATGCTAGGCAAGAAGCCGAATATCAAGCTGCTCAAGAAGCTCTTGATAAAGCCTACGGTATTACCTATGATGAGAATGGTAAAGCTAAAGTGCTTAACGTTCCTGATTCTTTATACGATAAAATCATTAATAAAGGTACTATCGGAGGTCTTGCAATTCCAACAGCAGGTGTTAAAAGAACTGTTAATGGTAGAGAACAAATTCTTTCTCGTAAAGATATTGTTAAGTATCTGACAGCTCCTGTTGTTGAAGTTAATGGTGATTTCTATACGCAAGCTCAGAAAGATGTTTTTGATATGCTTGCTGATAATGAAACGTTCGCTATGGTAGCACTTCGTAACTTGTTAGGTGCTGATATTAGTCAGTTAGCTGCTGCATCTATACGACAAGAAGCTGTTCGTCGTTTGAACATTATTTCTAGTGGTAAACCTAAAGTTAAGGTATCCACTCAAGGTGGCGGTACTAAAGTTAATTCTAATAGACGTCCTATTGTTCCGGGTGGTATTATTGATTCAAATAAATAATTATCGTAACTATGCTTAGAGAAATTGGAAAAAAACAGTATTCCAAAGAGGTTTACTCTGATGCCGATATGCTATTGAACTTTAATGTTCTTGGTGCTGTCGATTTGAATAAGTCTCTTACTTATCTTTGGGGTAGGAACAGTAATCAATTCCCTCTTCTTTCTCTTACAGAAGGTCAAGGGAATATCTCTCGTAAGAAACCTATTAATGCTGGTGATACTCAGTATAAGTGGAAGATTATGGGGAAACCTACTGTCACTTCCCCGATTGTGCGTTTGATTACGCCTACTCAAACCCCCGGTAAAGGGTTTATGTCTTTCAAAGCGGAGTTCCAAGATAACTGGATTCCTTATCAGTATTCTGCTATTACTCCTGACGGAAAGCACATGGTTCGTATGCAGACCGATGGTGAGCAAACTGCTTCTGGTGGATATATCTATGAAATGATTATCCTTGGTGGTAATCCTGATGAGTTTATTGATCTCAGCAATTTTGAGAGAGGTAAATATTGGGGTATGGGTGCTCCTACGATTGCCGGTGAATTATCTACTGGTTCTCGTTCTACTGCTGAATCTTGGAGTGAAATGACTAACCAATTTGGTTTCCATAGATTCTCCAAAATTATTACTGGTAACATTGCTAATATCGTAACCGAGTTTGAACTTGATTATGATGATGGTTCTAAAGGTACTCTTTGGATGCCTTATGAAATGCGTCAGTTCGAGTTCATGCGTAGACGTTTGTTAGAAGAGGATTTGTGGTTCTCTGCTTACAACCGTGATATTAACGGTGTTATTCACAATCAAGAAAAACATTCAAACAAACCTATTCCTCGTGGTGCTGGTGTTCGTGATATTCTTATCGCATTCGGTAACTACTTCGAATACTCATTTATGACTATCGAGCTTATTGATATGATTCTTTCTCGTATCTTTGAAGTTCGTAATGATATTGATTTGAGTAATAAGAATATTGTTCTTTATACCGGTAAAGGTGGTTCTAAGATGTTCCAACAATGTATCAAGAATGAAGCTATTGGTAATGGTTACTTCGATAAACTTGGTGCAGAGGAGATTCAAAGTCGTGGTGGTATTTTGAGTTATGGTGCTTACTTTAATCAATATAAGCATTACTCTGGAGCTACCGTTTCAGTTAAAGTTGTTGACTTGTTCGATAGCGGTTCTCGTGCTGAGATGGATCGTAAGAACGGTCGTATGTATGGAGGTTTCCCTGTTACTTCATACACTATGGTATTCTTGGATCACTCTGTTGATAATACTTCAGGTGAACCTAATATCCAACTTGTTTGTGAAGAAGGTCGTGAATACTTATATGGTATTTACCAAGGTATTACTCCTCTTCCTAAAGAATGGGGTGCTTACAATAAGATGTTAAGTACACGTGAGGATATTGCTACCTATGAAGTTATATCTTCTCAAGGTATTAATATGCTTAATGGTACTACTTCTTTCTGGGCTGAAATGATTTTTGAATAAGCGTACATTACGATTATTGTAAAGTATAAACTTACTAAAGTATAAACTATATGATATACTCACGCAAAATAACCTTAGCGTTAAAGCTGAATCCGACTATGTTTCAAGTCGTGAATCAGAAAAGTATTGGTGCTTTCAATACTATTTTCGGTCCAAGCATTAAAGCAGTTCTTACTCTATCTAGTAAAACTGCTGAAATGGCTTCTATACTTCCTACGATCATTGGAGCTTCTGCTGATAGTCGCAATGTAAACTTTCAAGACCTCGTTTTGAAGCATCTTAAAAACTCAACTGTTGAAGTTCCCGCTCAAGGTTATGAACTTGAAACTGGTTGGGAATTTTCTCTTAACGATCCTGTTAAACGTGATGCTATTCTTGATTGGGCTAAAAAGAACAGTATTAATACTGAGGTTGCTCCGAATAAATTAGAGAAAGCTATCTTTGATGCTATGCTATTTGGTGAAGGTACTGCGGTTCATGAAGAGAATCTGTATATGTACATGACTCCTATCAAACCTCAAGATTATATTCTTTGGCGTCTTGCTCTGCTTACTTCTACTGTTGCTAATAAACCGGAAGATGTTGAGAAATCTACTAATATTCGGTTTTACTTACATAGCATTGAAGATGTTAAGCGTATGAAAGATGCTAAGACTAAAGCCGTTGTTAATACTGCTACTAAGTTGGCTCAGTTGTTCACAGGTGATGAGTCTTCTTATAAACGTATTAGAAATATGCTTATCTGTAATGCTCCTGCCGATACTCTACAGATTATTAAAATGGAACATGGAGATTTGCAGACAGCTGTAGCTGAACTTTCTCAAACGAATGCAGATGCGTTTATTTCTCTGTTTGATAACAAGAATGTAGAAGCAATGGCCCAAGTCTATAAGTTACTCGCTGCTCAAGTCATTACGAAAGACGGTGATAATTACTTTGATACTGTGCGTCCGGAAGTAGTTCTTGGTTCTTCCATTGAGGGAGTTATGGCTTTCTTAGCTGCTCCTGAAAATGTTGAATATAAAGCACAACTTTTTACTGCTTATAAAGCTTCGGTTATAAACTAATAAAATAGTGTCAGTATGTATAGTAGTTGTAAAGAAGCACATATTGCTGTAAACGATAAGATTCAGCAGATTAATGCTAATAGGCAAGAATCTATTCGTCCGCAGTATATTGATATTGCTCTTAATGAAGCTATTGACGTACTGCTTACGCAAAAGATTAAAGCCTTTGAAGAGACTGGTCGTTATTACGATGATTTGCAGGTGCTAAAGACTACATATAGAAGTCCTCTTTACCTTCTAGCAAATGAGGGTAATAGAGGCTTCGCTTTTTTACCTGCGAATTACCTATATGGTGTCTCTTATGATGCAAGTGTTATATATGATAAGTTTAAACGTTATCGAGCAATTGAATCTGTTATTACTAGGATTTACGTTGTTAATATCAGTGAACTATTTAAAACTATTCCCGGTTATATAGAAGATTTTGTTATTCAAATTGGTAATGATACCGTTACGTTTCATTATCCTGCTAAGATCTATCGTAAAGAGGGTCTATTTGAATATATTAACTATATGCTCTCCATATTGCTGCGAAAAGGTTACAATGTGACTTATGAACGCTACAATAACGAGTATTACCCCGAATCACTAGTGTTTTACTTCGATACGCCACAGCTAATTGTAGTTGGAGATAAATATACTATTAAGTTAGTACAATTTGACTACAAGCGTTATTCGGGCTTATACGAGGTTATCACTTCTGACGGAGTTGTTACAAAGGTACAAAAGAGCAAACCTGCTGGTATGGATTTAGTTTCTGATGCTCAGCGTAGGGATATGCTTCAAACGTATCACAATCGTCTTAATAGACACATTCATCCTATATGTACGATAGAAAACAATAGGATTTTAGTAGATATGGATGATACATTCGTGATTACTGATGTTGCTATTACATATCTTAGGCAACCTATTAGGTTTGATATTGTAACTGATACTGCTACTGAACTTCCGTTTAAAACCGAGATTATTAACCTTGCTACACAGAAGCTTCTTGGTAAACTTAAAGATGAAGGTTATCAAATTGCTATAAATGAAAGTAATTCTTTAAAATAAAACGTTACTATGAGAATTGTAAGTTACGGAAAAACATTTGTCGATAATGTTACTGTTGATACTAAGTTATCTAACGGTCAACTCGGCATTTGTACTGCTTATGGTACTGCTTTGCCTACTACTGGTAGACCTGAGCCGTTTGTAATTATGTCTGCAATTCCTACTAAGGACGGTGGATTTATGAATCAACGTGGAGTGGATATTAATCCTTTTAACTTCACTTATAACGTTCGTAAATATACGGAGAAAGATCAGAAAGAAACTATTATTCTTAAAGGTCTTACGAATCCGGCACTTAAGCCTGCTGAAGGTATTGTATATAATGCAGATGCTGAGTTCTGTGGTGCTATTGAAATTTGTTCTTCTGAGGAGTATCGTCATGGTCTGACGGTTAATCCTAATCCTCAGATTGTTCAAATACCTGTTCGGATTCATGCTACTGATACCGTTGATCGGTTGGTAGAGAAGATTAAGAAAAACCTTAGTCTTACCGCTTATAACAAAGAGTTGTTTGATATTACTATCGAGAAAGCTGATGGTGCTGTTCAGATAACTGTTGTTGCTAAAAAGCCTACCAAATTGACGATGAACGTATTCGGTATTCTTGCCGATCAAAAAGCCAATGGTACTATTACCGTTGAACATACAAAGTTATCCGGTTTCTTAGCTGATGTTGCTCTTAGTGATGAAGACCTTCGTTATTCTCTGATTAACATGGGTTGGAATCCTCATGATGAGTGGCAGAAAGCTTGGGGTATTGGTGACCCGAAAGTTGGCTTTGATAAAGTCGCTTATCTTGTTATTTCTACGGCTGAGTTTAATCAATTCCCTGAGATTGCCGCTGATAACAATAGTCCTCGCAAATTCCAAATCATTGTTGGTACGGAAGTTGTGATCGATGCTGTTGTAAATAAACTTGAAGCTATTAAGACTTTAGCTAAAGGTTCCGGCGATAATGCCATTTCTCTGAATACTGCAACTGACTAAAGTTGCTTGGAAAACTACGCAGTGCTTAACGGTTCTGCGTAGTTATATTTGTTTAAACTTAATGCTATGGAATGTAATATTAAAATTGTCAAGTTAAAACAAGTTCTTCCTCTTGGTACATTTCCTAAGCGTGAGCATAACGTTCGATTCTTCTATCATCGTACTGATGGTTGTTACTATATGTATGATGAAAAAGGTTGTGAAATTAATCTAACTACTGATGGTAATATTATTGCTATTGATAGAGAGTTGATTGTTGGTAGTGAGTCTTTGACTGATGACACTCTTGTTTGCATTGGTCTTAAAGCTAATTATGTGCATCCTAGTCGTGGTATTAGAAATAATACTTGTGGTTGTCAAGATACATATATTCGTGCTTGGACTTATATCAAAGATCTTCAAGATTTTATGCAGTCTGGTCATATCGAACGTGATTACTATAGAGTTACTTTAGTTCCTTCTCCTGAAGAGGGTGGTATTGTTGGATGTAGTGGTTCTGCTATTGTTCCTGATGAAAACTCAGATGGCTTCCGTTTCCAATTTGAAGCTGGTAGTCGTGTTGAACTTTATGCTAAACCTGTTCAAGGTTATCACTTTAAAGGTTGGAAAGAGTTCCATACTAATGAGATTATGTCTATTAGTCCTAATTGGTCTTTTACTATTAAGAAAGATATGGATTTGATAGGCGTATTTGAAAAGGATGAAGCTCCTATTGAACAATTCTATATTAATGTCAATGCTGATCCGGCTAATGCAGGATATGTAGTTGGTGCCGGAACATTCCCAAAAGGTACAAGGCATTCTATAACAGCTGCGGCAATTCAAGGGTATCATTTTACTCATTGGACTGATAGTTTAAATCGTATTGTTTCTATTAATCTTCAATATGATCTTGTTGTTGAGAAAGATGAAACTTATACTGCACACTTCGAGCTTGATGCTCCTGTTATTGAGGAGTACAATGTAACTATTATAACTAATCCTGCTGATAAAGGTTCAGTTAGCGGTGGCGGTACTTATAAGTCCGGTCAAACTGCAATAATTGTTCCTAGTCCGGTTGAGGGTTGGGCTGTTGATACAGTTACTGCTTCTGGTGGTAATCTTGTAGATAATGGTAATGGTACATATAGCATCGTTGTTACACGAGATCTTACGATTACGGTAAACTTTAAAGAAGCTATTCGTTATTTCACGTTTAGTATCGTGGCAGATGCGAATGGTTTAGTTCGATATAAAGATATTAATGATGCTTGGTCTCAATGGGCAGAAAGATACGAAATCACTGCTCCGGAAAAGACTATTGTCACTATCGCTGGTAAAGCTAACGGCGGTTATGAATTTGAAAAGTGGGTGACTCCTACTGGTGCTAATCTTCCTAATAATGAAAACAATATCATTGTTGAAGAAGGTCTGCATCGCAAAGTTTATACTGCTTATTTCAAGGAAACTTACATTCCACCTGAAACTCATATTGTTAATATTACTGCTGGTTTTAATGGTAAATGCAAATATAAGATTGGCTCTGGTGAATATTCAGAAGCTGCATCTTCGCATTCTAACATTAGTGTTACTGACAGTGAGACAATTGAAGTATTAGGTGTTCCCAATAGCGGTTATTCTTTTGAACAATGGAATATTGGTGGAACTACTTCTAACTCTAATCCTTATTCAAAGGTTATTACTGAAAATGTAGATTTCTCTTGTACGTTCGTAGAGATTCCACCGGAAGAAGTTACTATTACGGTAGGTTCTGATGGAACTAATGAAACTCGTTATCGTATAGGTGATGGTTCTTGGTCTAATTGGTCTACTTCCGAACATACGTTTAAAACTGCTGTAGGTTCGATTTATTTAGTTGAAGCTCGTGCGGTTGGTAACTACAAGTTTAGAGAGTGGAATACAAGCGGTGCAAAGGTTTCAGATAATCCTGCAACATTCACTGCTAAAACCGGAACAAATGCAACGCATATTGCTACGTTCGATCAAGTAATCATGCGAACGCTAACTCTTACTGCTGGAACGGGTGGTAAATGTCGCGCAAAGATCAATGGAAGTTGGAGCGACTATTATAGTGGCACAAAGACTTACTCTAATATTGTTGACGGAACTACCGTTTCTGTAGAAGCATTAGCAAATAGCGGCTATCATTTTAAGGAATGGACTGATTCGGGTGCGCCCTCGACTACTTCACGTGATATTGTCATGAATGACTCTAAATCTATTGAAGCTCGTTTTGAGGTTGATGCTCCTGATAAATTCCAAGTCACCTATGAAGCTATTCCTAACGGAAGTGCTACAATGGAAGGTGCTGGTACTTATAATGATGGTAATACTTGTATGATTAAAGTTAATGTAAGTCCGGGTTATACTTTGAATAAAGTGCTTGTTGATGGTGTTAAAATCACTCTTAACAGTAATAATCAGTATAGCTTTGTGGTTGAGAAAAACATTAAGGTTACTATTGAATGCGATTTTATTCCTGAACCCACACATTATACACTTACAGTTAAAACCGAAGATGAAGGTGTAGCTCAAGGTGGTGTTGGTATCAATAAAGAATCTAATTTAGGAGTTGAAACTGCTGAATTTGAGGATGGTACTGTTGCTACTATTCATGCTACAGCTGCTAAGGGTTATAGCTTTGGTGGTTGGTGGAAAGATGGAATTAAGGTTTTTGATGATGTAACTCTAAGTGTTACCGTTGATGCCAATAAGACTTATATTGCTAAGTTTACTCAAGATCCATATCTCGAATTAGATAAGACTTCTCTTACTTTCGGGGCTGCTGGTGGAACTCAAACTGTTAATGTTACTTCTAACGTCGAATGGACGGTTTCATAATTAGGGGAGAGGTACTAAGATGGCTATTGCTTCTTGGCTTACCCCTGTCGCTAAGAGTGGTACGGGTAATAAAACGGTTGGTTTAACTGCGAGTAAGAATACTGGTGCAAGCAGAACAACTATTGTTACTGTTTCAGTCAGCGGTATTACGAAAACTATTAATTGTACTCAGACGGAAGCTGATAAGTTTACTATTAAGATTTCAGCTTTAACTACTAATAGTTCAGGAACTACTATCACAAATGTTGGTGATTGTTCTATTGGTGCATCTGCTACAGGTGGAGTTAAAGAAGGAACTTATTATCGTGATACTAGTGTCACATTAACTGCTAAAGCTGCTCCAACTGGGTATGATTTTGTTGGTTGGTACGAAGGCTCTAACCTTGTTTCCACAAGTCTTTCTTTTGCTGTTACTTTAACGGCTAATAGAACTCTTGTTGCTAAATATAAGATTAAGAGCTACACTGTTAATGCAACTTCTGAGGATACAAACAAAGGTACTGTAAGTCCTGCAGGTCAAACTGTAGAACATGGTGCTAATGCTACTGTAGTTGCAACTCCTAAGGCTGCTTATAATTTTGCTGGTTGGTACAATGGAACAACTAAAGCATCTAGCAATGCTTCATATACATTTGCTGTTACTGCCAATATCAGCTTAACTGCTAAGTTTACAATTAAGACTTTTACAACTACTACTGCTAATTCAACTGGTGGTACAGCGAGCGTTAATAAGTCTAGTGTAGAATACGGTGGTTCTGCTATTTGGACGGCTACTCCGAGTACTAGCTATAACTTTAGTAAGTGGTCTAATGGTTCTACAACTAATCCTCTGACAGTTTCTAACATTACTGCCAATACTCATATTACTCCGGTATTTGTTCTTAAGTCATATACTGTAACTTGGAATCCTAATGGTGGTTCTGTAAGTCCTACGTCAACTACTAAGACTCATGGTTCTACTTTAGGCACATTACCTACTCCGACAAGAGCTGCTGATGTTCAATATACTTATACATTTAAGGGTTGGTTTACAGCTGCAACCGGTGGTACTCAAGTATCTGCATCTACTACTGTAACAGGAAACGTTACTTATTATGCTCAGTGGACTGCTACGCCTAGAAGTTACACTGCAACATTCAATGGTAACGGTGGTGGTACTCCTAGCCCATCAACTATTACTAAAACGTATGGTTCAGAATTAGGTACTCTTCCGACTTGTTCTAGGACAGGTTATACATTCCTCGGTTGGTACACAGCATCTAGTGGCGGTACGAAAATTTCATCTGCTACTAAGATAACTGGTACTGTTACCTATTACGCTCAATGGTCTATTAATAGTTATACTTTAACCTATAATGTTAATGGTGGTAATGCAGTAAGTCCTACTTCTAAGAGCGTTCAATACGGAAGTGCTTATGGTACTTTACCGACGCCTACGAAGTCTTCTGATGCTGAATACACCTATGCATTTGCAGGTTGGTACACTGCTGCTAGTGGTGGAACGCAAGTTACTGCTAATACGACAATGGGTGCAGGTAATACTACAATATATGCACATTGGACTGCAACTAGACGGAGTTATACGATAAATTATCAAACAACATATGGATCTTTGAATAGGACTAGTCAATCTGTTGCTTATGGGTCTAAAGGCTCTTGTACGTTGACTATGCCTTCAAACGATGCTCAGTACACTTATACTTTCCAAGGTTGGTATACTGCTGCCAACGGTGGTGGAACTAAGGTTGGTTCTTCATTAACTTTAGAAACACCGAGTGTAACAGGTGCTGCTACTTATTATACTTATGTGACCAGAGCTGTTAATAGGTACACCTTTACATTTAACGCTAATGGTGGTAGTACTCCTTCTTCTTCATCTATAACTAAAGATTATAATGAAGCTATTGGAACGTTACCTACTTGTTCAAGAGCTGCGGATAATACTTATACGTATGCGTTCGCAGGTTGGTTCGATACTGCTGCCGCTACTGGTGGTACTCAATTAACTACGACAACTAAGGTTACTTCTAATAAGACTTGGTACGCTAGATGGACTATATCTACTAGACAGTATAAATTGACAGTTACTGCTGGTACAGGAGGTACAGTTAGTGGTGGAGGTACTTATAATTACAATGCGTCAGTTACACTAAAAGCTACAGCTAATTCTGGTTATCACTTTGTTAAATGGAGTGATGGTAATACAAGTGCTACAAGGACAGTCATTGTAACTAAAGATGCTACTTATACCGCTACATTTGAACAAGATCCTTATTTGAATCTTGATAAAACTAGTTTAACGTTTGAAGCTGCTGGTGGTACACAAACTGTCAAAGTAACTTCTAATGTTAATTGGATTGTTTCTTAAATTTTTAAATGTTCCGCTACGCTTTGCAGACCCCAGTAGGGGAATAGCTTGTGGGGCGTGCGGAACTTCAAACTTTTTTACGAATAATAAAATTATTACTATTATGGTTAAAGATTCTGCTTTGAATGAAAGAGCAACTGCTGTTGAAATTGGTGGTTTAGTTGATGGAGTTGGTGCACCTGTTATGCGCGCCGGATATGCTTTGAAAGCTAAACCAAGTTGGATCACTTTAAGTGCTGTTGAGGGAACTGGTAACTCTCAAGTAGATGTTACTGCTCCGGTTTATAAAGGTCGTAACGGACGTTCCGGTTTGATTACCGTTGCTGTTGAAGACTTGACTGAAGACGTTACGTTGCAGCAGGAAGGTTCTACGATTTGGGATGTTACTACTCAATCGTTAGCTTTCGTTAAAACAGGTGAAGCTAAGAAGTTCACTGGTAACTCTAACTTAGCTTCTATTACGTTTGCTGTTGATTCTGACGCTTCTTGGTTGACTGCCGGTAGATTGATGGTAAATGAAAAAGAATATAACTCTGGTGCTGAGATTGAAGATGATCCGGGGGCAGATGATGTTTACGCTTTCGAAATTACGTTTACTGCTGCTGCTAACCCGACGGTTAACACTCGTACCGGTAATATTATCGTAAATGGTCAGAAATACACTGTAACTCAATCTGCCGGTGATGCTACTCTGTCTGTATCTCCGACTACATTGACTTTCGCTGCTGCTGGAGAAACTAAACAGATAACGATTACTACGAATACCGCTTGGACTATTTCGTAAGTCGTCTGTTAATTTGATTATAGGTCTAATAGGTACTAATGTGCTTATTAGACCTTTTGTTGTATATACAGATATTTAAAC
>ERZ1035006.1232-NODE-1232-length-17592-cov-4.193077_pt1 | contig 17592 bp, 14 predicted proteins | sample MGYA00520694_ERZ1035006 | MGnify/ENA primary metagenome ERZ1035006 (study PRJEB33766, sample SAMN09781746) | gut metagenome | biome: gut microbiome | host: Homo sapiens | place: Madagascar | study: EMG produced TPA metagenomics assembly of the PRJNA485056 data... | reverse complement strand
TTACAAAGTTCGGGCAAACTGGAATCATCAATCTCGGAAAAATAGTGCCGCTGGCCGGTGGTGTAATTGGTGGTGGATTTGACCTTGTGACAACGAACATTATTGCACAGAATGCTTTGAAGCTGTTCATCGAAACAACCGTAGAGGGAAGTGAGCAGAATGATTCAGACACCATTGGGGACGATTGAAATAACGGAAGATGGGAAAAAAGTCGATTGCTCCATCAGAAGAGTAGGAAATGACGACCTGTGCCCAGAATTAAACGGACGATTTGCAGTTTTGATCGACTATATTCCAGATGAGAAGGAGCACACAGTTTCGTGTTGTATAAAAGGGCTCCGAGAATCAAAAAGTGATTTTATAGAACCAGATGAAAGAGCTGATATAAAAAGTTTCTGTAGGGGAACAACGATGCTTTCACTTGGATTATTCAGTGATATTCCGGACGAATGGGGTAAGAAACCAGATGATATAATGGATTATTGGACGGAATACCTGAAGAATGGTGTGCAGTATCATATTCGGGCAGGTGCCAAGCAAGCGATATATCCTTTTGGTATTGCGTGGATTGAGCGCAAAAGTGACAAGAACGAAGATCAGACATCGTGTGGTGCAGACCCAACGATTTGGTATGATGAAATATGCGCCAAGGAAGAATTTGTGTATTGTTGCGTGAAACAGGAAATCGACAAGTGGGATCCATACGATTTCTTCCCGGAAGCACCATCAAATGAGTACGATGGCGAAAGTAAAAGAATTATGAGGAAGATAACAGTTTCCTCACTTATGAACGAAATCGCAGAAGCGGTTGCTGAAGTCTTCTCTGAATCTTTTGGTCAGGGGGAGGGCTTCTCGGCAGACTATTGCAGGGACGTAGCCAGTAAAATCAAACACAGAATAACAAAGTACGAAAACAGGTTGAAAAACAAAAGATAATACGTTATAATACTCACAGAGATCCCACTGGTTGCGTGATACTATCCTGATACTAAAAAATCAGCAAGACACATCTACCACGGCGATCTCATGGAAAAGCGAACATTCAAGAATAGACACACTAAACAAATTTGCTTAGCAATGATTAAGACTTGCCGAGCTCGAGTAATCGAAGAATAATTTGAAAGCCCCGGAAAGGTTCGAGAAATCGAAACTTTCCGGGGCTTTTTTTGACATCGTGACATCACAAAACGGGCCGTGACATCACCTGTTTTCGGCCTAGCCGAGTGACATCAAATCAGAGTCATCGTTGTTAGAAGTGGGGGAGCCGATGGCCTCCAGCTTCGACACAAGCTCCTGCTGCTTGTTGGGGTACAAATGGGCATAGGTCCGCATGACGACGGGAACAGTATCGCCGATGCGCCTCGCCACCAGAACGACGGAATAGCCCAGCTCAATACAGAGAGAAACGTGGCTGTGCCGAAGATCATGGACGCGAATGTCCGGCAGATCGGTTATATAAAAAATGAGAGGGCTCGCAAGTCCTCTCAATTTTGCGTATCCAGGAATCAAATTTTTCCCTCGCCGTCCAGTGCTTCTTCCAGCGTGTGCCAGGCCAGCACGGCGCACTTGACGCGGGCGGGGACATGGGCAATGCCCTGCAGGGCGGCCACGTCTTCCAGATCATCCAGCTGCTCCGGCGTGATTTTGCCCTTGATCATATCAAAATACAGGCCGATGAGGCGGCGGGCGTCCTCCACGGTGCGGCCCTTGACCAGGTCGATCATCAGGGAGGCAGAGGCCTGGGAGATGGCGCATCCTGTGCCGATGAAGCCGGCATCCTCGATCTTTCCATCCTTGACCCGGAGCTGCAGGGTGATGTCGTCGCCGCAGCTGGGGTTGACGCCCTCCAGGCTGTGGGTGGCACCCGCCACCGGGTGGCGGTTCTGTTTGCTGCGGCTGTTTTCGGTAATGATCTGTGTATAGAGCTCGTTCAGGTTCATAAGCCCATCACCTTTCGTACGTTTTCCAGATTATTCAGAAGGGCGTCCACGTCTTCTTCCGTGTTGTAGAGGGCAAGACTTGCCCGGCAACAGGAGCCGATGCCCAGGAAATCCATCAGGGGCTGGGCACAGTGGTGTCCGGCACGGATGGCCACGCCGCCTGCATCCAGGATGGTGGCGACATCGTGGGGGTGGACATCCTGCACGTTGAACGACACCACGCCGAACCGCTTGTCCGCCACGGGTTCGCCGTAGACGGTCAGCCAGGGCATGGAGGCCATTCCCTTGAGCATTCGCTCCAGCAGGGCATGTTCGTGGGCCATCATGGCATCCCAGCCAATGGCGTCCATATAATCCAGCGCGGCTGCAAAGCCGACCTCACCGCCCACGTTCCGGGTGCCCGCCTCAAACTTGCGGGGGCCCTCGGCCCAGGTGGCCGTGTGCTCATGCACGGCACCGATCATGTCACCGCCGCTGAGGAACGGGGGCATCTTATCCAGCAGCTCCTTGCGGGCATAGAGGGCTCCCATGCCCATGGGGGCGTAGAGCTTGTGGGCGGAGCAGGCCGCAAAATCCACATCCAGCTTTTTGACATCAACGGGCATGTGCGGGGCGCTCTGGGCGCAGTCCAGCACCACCACAGCGCCCACCGCGTGAGTCCGTGCCACGATCTCTTCCACCGGGGCACGCAGGCCCAGCACGTTGGACACCATGCCGATGGCGACCAGTTTGGTCTTGGAAGTGATCTTTTTGTCCAGCTCCTCGGCGGTCAGGTGGCCGTCCTGGCCGGGGTAGAGGTACACGAGCTTGGCACCCGTTGCTTTCGCCACCCGCTGCCAGGGCACCAGATTGGAGTGGTGCTCGGCCACAGAGATCACGATTTCGTCGCCCTCATGCAGGAAATGCAGGCCATAACTATAGGCCACCAGATTCAAGGATTCGGTGGTGTTCTGGGTGAAGACGATCTCATCATCCTCGGCCCCAAAGAACCGCGCCACCCGGTGGCGAGCTCCTTCGTGGGCGTCGGTGGCACGCATGGCCAGCTCATACACGCCCCGGTGGGGGTTGGCATTGTCTTTCTGGTAGTAGTGCAGCACGGCATCCAGCACCTGCTGGGGGTGCTGGGTGGTGGCGGCGCTGTCCAGATAGACCAGCCGATTGCCGTTTTCGTCAGCGGCCAGAATGGGGAAATCTTTCACCCAAGGGTTGTTCTGTGTGGTCAGCATGTCTCATCCAGCCTCCTTGCTGCTTCGGCGCGTACTTCCTCCCGCAGAGCTTCCAGCGGGATCTTTTCAATGGCGGGGGCAAAGCGGGCGTCCACCATCAGGCGGCGGGCCTGGGCCTCGTTCAGGCCGCGGGAGCGCAGATAGTAGAGTTTTGCTTCGTCCAAGCGGCCAATGGAGGCCGCGTGCTGTCCCTCGACTTCTTCCTCTCCGCAGAGGATCAGGGGAGCGGTGCGGTTGCGGGCGTGGGGGCTGAAGAGCAGCACATCCTCGCTCTCATGGCCGACGCCCCGCTTGGCGCCCCGGCGGAAATCAATGGTGCCGCGCAGGATCTTATCGGCATTGCCGGTCAGGACGCCAGCGGTGTGCATCTCGCACAGGGTGTCCTTGGCAGTGTGGACGGAGACATCATTGTAATCCAGCACGGCATCCTCGCCGCCAAAATAGACGGCGTCCAGGTCATATTCACTTTTGGGAGTGCCCAGCATGGCGCGGGTGCCGCAGGCGGAAAGACTTCCGCCCAGCTCCACACGCACCTGCTCCACTTTGGCACCGGGGCCCTCTTCCACGGCCACGGCGTTCCAGCGGCGGGCCTTGCTGCCCAGCAGCTGAATCTGTACCAGTTTGACATGGGCACCCTCTCCGGTGCGGATGCGGGTGAGGGAAGCGGCCACACCGTTTTCGGCGTCGCCACGCACCACCTGCACCAGCGTCACGCTGCTGTGGGCTTTTGCGTCCAGCGAGAATACGCTCAGGGCCGTGGGGTGGGCGGCGTCCAGTGTGACTTCAAACTGGACGGGGTCGTTTACCTCCACGCCCTCGGCCACGGTGAGGGCCGAGCGGACATTGGCGTTCCCCAGCAAAAATGCATCGGTCTCTGCACCCATGCCGCTCTCGGCAAAGGTGGTAAAATCTTCTTCGGCTTCCCCCACACCGGCGGGCAGGGTAAAGGCAAGGTTCACCTCGCCCCAGTCGTCCGCCGGGACAGCGGGCAGTGCCGCCGCTTTGGGGGCGGAATTGACACCGCACTGGTTCCAGGTGGGGACAGGCAGGCGGTTCATGTTGAATTCATTCATCGTTCCCGGCCTCCTTTCAGCCAATGCTGCCTTTCATTTCCAGATGGATGAGGTTGTTCATCTCCACGGCGTACTCCACGGGCAGCTCCTTGGCAATAGGCTCTGCAAAGCCGCCCACGATGAGGGCCCGGGCGTCCTCTTCCGAGAGGCCGCGGCTCATCAGGTAGAAGACGGCTTCCTCGCTGATGCGTCCGATCTTGGCCTCATGGCCCACATCCACGGCATCGCAGCGAATGTCCATTTCCGGAATGGTATCGGAGCGGGAGCGGTCATCCAGCATCAGGCTCTCGCAGGAGACAGCCGACTTGGAGCCCGTGGCATTGGGCAGCACGGTGACAGAGCTGCGGAAGTTGGAGACGCCGCCGTCCCGCGCAATGGATTTGGTGGTGATGTGGGAGCTGGTGTTGGGAGCAGCATGAACCACTTTTGCACCGGTGTCCAGATCCTGTCCGGCACCCGCAAAAGTGATGCCGGTAAACTCCATCCGGGCACCCTCGCCCGCCAGAATGCTCATGGGGTAGAGGCAGGAGGTGTGAGAGCCGAACGAGCCGGACACCCACTCGATGGTGCCGCCCTTTTCCACCTTGGCACGCTTGGTGTTCAAGTTGTACATGTTCTTGGACCAGTTCTCAATGGTGGAGTAGCGCACCCGGGCGTTCTCACCAACGTAGATCTCCACGCAGCCTGCGTGAAGGTTGGCTACATTATATTTAGGAGCGGAGCAGCCCTCAATGAAGTGGAGGTAAGCGCCCTTGTCCACAATAATTAAGGTGTGCTCAAACTGGCCGGCACCCGGCGCGTTGAGCCGGAAGTAGGACTGCAGCGGGATCTCCACACTGACACCCGCCGGGACATACACGAACGAGCCGCCGCTCCAGACCGCGCCGTGCAGGGCGGCAAACTTGTGGTCAGTAGGGGGCACCAGCTTCATAAAGTGGGTACGCACCATTTCGGCATAGGGGCCGTTGAGGGCGCTCTCAATATCGGTGTAAACCACGCCCTGTGCGGCCACCTCGGCCTTGACGTTGTGGTAGACCACTTCGGAGTCATACTGGGCACCCACACCAGCCAGCGAAGCCCGTTCGGCCTTGGGGATGCCCAGCCGCTCAAACGTGTTTTTGATGTCGTCGGGCACCTCGCTCCACTTGCCCCGCATCTCAGTCTTGGGGCGGACATAAGTGACGATATTGCTCATGTCCAGCCCCTCGATGGAGGGGCCCCAGTTCTGCACCGGCATGGAGTTGTAGATGCGCAGGCTCTTCTGGCGGAAAATGCGCATCCACTCGGGGTCATTCTTTTCCTCGGAAATCTTCTCGACGATCTCCGGGGTCAGGCCGGAATTGACCTCAAAGGCAGCGTTGGGCTTGTCCTTGATGTCGTAAATGCTGCGGTCCACCTCGGCAACGTCGGTCTTTTCTGTTTCAAAGGCTCTCATTTGGCTTCGTCCTCCTTCAGCGCGCGGAAGCCCTCCTCGATGATCTCATTGACCAGGCTTCCGTCGCCGGTGCGCACGATGTGGGCGTCGTCCAGCACATGGACGTAGTCCACATGCAGGCCCTCCAGGATTTTGGCGTTGTGGGTGATGATGATAAGGGCGTTGTCCTTGTTGTGGTAAGCGCGCACGCCCTGTGCCACCGTCTTCACGGCATCCACGTCCAGGCCGGAGTCCGTCTCGTCCAGCAGGGCCAGAGAGGGTTTGAGCATCAGCAGCTGCAAAATCTCACTCTTCTTCTTCTCGCCGCCGGAGAAGCCCACATTCAAATAGCGGTCGGCATAGCTCTCATCCATGCCCAGCGCTTCCATCTGCTGGGCCAGCTCCTTACGGAACGCAAACACTTTGACAGGCTTGCCGGTAATGGCGTTCTGGGCCGTGCGCAGGAAATTCTCCAGCGTGATGCCGGGGATCTCTTCGGGGGTCTGGAACGAGAGGAACATGCCCAGCTTTGCCCGCACATCGGCAGGCTCGTGGGTCACATCCTGACCCTTGAAAATGATCTGGCCGCGGGTAACGGTATAACGGGGGTCGCCCATCAGGGCGCTCATCAGGGTGGATTTACCGGCACCGTTGTGGCCCATCAGAACATGGGTCTCACCGGGATAAATGGTCAGGTTCAAACCGTCCAGAAGCACTTTCTGCTCCTCGCCTACGGTAACCTGCAGATCTTTGACTTCCAGCAGGGGACTGCTCATGGAATACACCTCCAAATGATATCAGGGACTGCACGGCTTGGGATTGAATCCCGAGTGATGCGGTAGGATTACTCTCTGACCTTATACTATACCGCTTCGCTATGGATTTCAAGTCCTGTCAAAATTTGTTAACACTCTTTGGCATTCGGTACAAGAAAAAAGGAGCCCGGTGCAGGTGGTTTGTGCAGGGTGGCAGAGGACGCAAAACGCCTGAGGCAAACGTGCGGCAAAAGTTTTTTGTCCGCCATCCTTTTTCATCATTTTGCCGTTTTTGTCGCTTGCTTTTTAAAAAAGGTTGGGTTAGTATTATATTTGTACAAATTTTGTCTGCTTTTCTTTTGCAAATTCACGAATAGGAGGCACCCTATGAAGAAACTGTCACGGCTGCAAAAGGCCGTATCAGCTGCCGAAGAACCGCGCGGCGGCCCGGGGATACTCACCCAGGCCCCAATTTGCCGAGAGGAGGGAACACGATGACCGAGCAGGAACAGCCCAAAAACGATTTTATGCACAAGCTCGCGCTGCAAATTGTTGAGCGGCGCAACCTTGTGTTCCTCATCGTCATTCTGGGGGCCGTCTTCACCATCTTCTCCCGCAGCTGGGTCAAGGTGGAAAGCGACCTGACCACCTATCTGCCCAAGACCAGCGAGACCCGCATGGGCCTGGACATTATGGAGAAAGAGTTTACCACCTACGGTTCTGCCGATGTCATGGTGGCAAACATCACGCCGGACGAGGCAGACCAGCTTAACGACGAGCTGGCGGGCCTCAGGGGCATCCAGATGATTGAGTACGATGATACCACCGCCCATTATAATAATGTATCGGCGCTGTACTCCATCACATTCGATTACCCCGAGGACGACGACCAGTGCCTGGAAACGCTGGAAAGCGTCAAGGAGTACCTGAAAGACTACGATATCTACGTTTCCACCTCGCTGGGCAATACGCAGGAGGAGACGATTGAGCGTGAAGTCAATGTCATCATGGTGTATGTTGCCATCATCATTGTGGTGGTGCTGATCTTCACCTCCCAGACCTATGCGGAAGTTCCCGTGCTGCTGCTCACTTTCGTGGTGGGCATGATCCTCAACATGGGCACCAACTTCCAGCTGGGCACCATCTCGTTCGTTTCCAACTCGGTCACGAACATTCTGCAGCTGGCCCTTTCGCTGGACTACGCCATCATCTTCTGCAACCATTTTAAAGAAGAACACGAGACCCTGCCCTTGAAAGAGGCGGTCATCGAGTCGCTGGCCAAGAGTATCCCGGAGATCAGTTCCAGCTCCCTGACCACCATCGGCGGTCTGGTGGCCATGCTGTTCATGCAGTTCAAGATCGGCCCGGATATGGCCATCTGCCTGATCAAGGCCATCCTGTTCTCCATGCTGTCGGTCTTCGTGGTCATGCCCGGCCTGCTGATGCTGTTTGGCCCTTACATGAGCAAGACCAAGCACCGCAACTTTGTGCCCAAGATCTCGTTCGTGGGCCGCTATGCTTACAAAACCCGCAAGATCGTTCCCATCGTCTTTGCAGTGGTGCTGGTGTTTGCCTACCATTTCCAGACACAGTGCCCCTACGCCTATGGCTACGGCCCGATCAAGACGCCCGTGCTGAATGAGACGCAGATCGCCGATAACATGATCGACGAAAACTTTACCAAGTCCAACCTGGTGGCTCTCGTCGTACCAAAGAACGACGATTACCGGGTGGAAGCAGCCATGATCAAAGAACTGGAAAGCCACGATGAGGTGGATCACACCCGCGGCCTTTCCAACATCGAGGCCATGGACGGCTACATGCTGGAAGACCGGCTCACTTCCCGCCAGTTCTCTGAGATGGCGGGCCTGGATTACGAGCTGGCCCAAGTGGTCTACACAGGCTACGCGTTGGAAAATGATGAGTACGGCCAGGTCATTGGCAACTTCTCCAACTACAGTGTGCCGCTTATTGATATGTTCCTCTACGTCTGTGACGAGGTCGATTCCGGCATTGTCAGCCTGGACCAGGATCAGATCGACGACCTGCATGATGCCCAGACCCAGATGCTGAGCGCAAAGGCCCAGCTGCAGGGCGCGGATTACAACCGTATTCTGGTCTACCTGAACCCCAGCCTCCAGAGCGGGGATGAAATGTATGAGTTCACCGACCAGATGCGCACCATCGCCCGGAAGTATTACCCGGACGGCGACATCTATCTGGCGGGCGACGCCACCAACGAGTACGACTTCCAGAAGTCGTTTGCCATCGACAACATCGTGGTCAGCGTGGTCTCCGTGCTGATCGTCCTGATCGTCCTGCTGTTCACGTTCCAGTCAGTGGCAATGCCCATCCTGCTGATCCTCGTCATCGAGGGCGCAATCTGGGTCAACTTCTCCGTCCCCGCTTTTATCCACACGCCGCTGTACTTCATGGGCTACCTGATCGTCAGCTCCATCCAGATGGGTGCAAACATCGATTACGCCATCGTCATTGCAACCCGCTACAACGAGCTGCGGGATAAGATGGACCATAAGACGGCCATGATCGAGACGCTGAACTTTGCGTTCCCCACCATCCTCACCTCCGGCTCCATCATGACGGTGGCCGGTACCCTGATCGGTCAGATGACGTCCGATGCCTGCATCGTGGGCATCGGCCAGTGCCTGGGCCGCGGTACCATCATCTCCATCTTCCTGGTGCTGTTCGTCCTGCCGCAGATCCTGCTGGTGGGTGGCAAGCTGGTGGATAAAACTTCGTTCTCCATGCATCATGTGGTGCTGCACACCAACACGGCCAGCGGCCGGGTGCGTGTCAATGGCATGGTGCAGGGCGAGGTGAACGGCTCCGTGGCCGGTACCATGAACGCCATTGTGGATGGAAACGTACATCTTACCGTTCTTTCTGGTAAAATCTCACAGGAGGTGCAGGATGAAAACGACTCCCATGCGGACGAATGAGTCTGCGGCGGGCAGCACCCGGCTGCTGCACCGCCTGACCGCTGCGCTGCTGGCACTGGTGCTGGCGGCGTCGGCGGCGCTGCCGGTATTTGCGGCCGACACCGCGCCGACGGATACCATTTACATCAACAGTGTTTCGGACCTGCTGGCCTTTGCCGACAAATGCGGCTTTGATCAGTGGTCCAAAGGCAAGACCGTGATCCTGCAGGAAGACCTCTCGCTGGAGGATACGGAGTGGGCCCCCGTTGCGTCGTTCAGCGGCGCGTTCAAGGGCAACGGCCACACCATCTCGGATGTCAGCCTCATGGGGGCTTATTCTCCAGCCGGCTTCTTCGGCATCCTGGAAGAGGGCGGTTCCATTCAGGACCTTACCATCAAGGGTGTGGTCAATCCCGCTGGTACCCAGAAGACCGCAGGCGGTCTGGTGGGCACCAACTACGGCACCATCATCAACTGCACGTTCTCCGGTGCTGTCCACGGCGAGGAGGAGGCGGGCGGTCTGGTGGGCCGCAATGAGACGAGCGGAACCATCGACCACAGCACCTCCCGTGCCATGGTCAGCGGTGCGTATTCCACCGGCGGCATCGTGGGCTACAACCTCGGTGTCATCACCGGCTGCACCAATGTGGGTGCCGTCAACTCCGAGTATCAGGAGTCCGCCCTCGATATGGAGGGCCTCCCGGCCACCCTGCTGGAGCTGGTCAAGAAGGATATGGGCGATGACCTGAGCAATAACGTCTCCAATGTCTCCTCGGATACCGGCGGCATTGCAGGCCGTTCCTCCGGCCTGATCCTCAGCAGTGCCAACGCGGGCGACGTGGGCTATGCCCATGTAGGCTATAACGTGGGCGGCATCGTGGGCCGGACCGATGGCCTGATCTCCGGCTGTGTCAACCAGGGCCTGGTACAGGGCCGCAAGGACGTGGGCGGCATTGCCGGCCAGGCAGAGCCCTATGTGGAGCTGGACCTGGACCAGAGCACCATCAACCGTCTGCGCACCGAGCTGGACACGCTGCACACCATGGTCAATGGCGCGGCCGATGACATGGACGGCAGCACCAGCCTCCTCAATACCGATCTCAACACCCTGAACTCTCAGATGGACACTGCCGTGCAGGCAGCCCGCCGTCTGCAGGAGCAGGGAGGCGATTACTTTGACGAAGTGGCGGACGAGGTGGACCGCACGGGCGACCTCATCTCCGATACATTTACCCGGCTGGAGCCCGTGATGGACACGGGTGTCGACGCACTGGATAAGATGACCACCGCCGTGGGCCAGCTCAAGTGGGTCACCGCGGAGATGGCGGCCGAGATGCTGACCGCCTCCACGGCACTGGCCAAGGCTTCTTCCGGCGCGCACAAGGCCAGCGACGCGCTGGATTCCAGCAAACAGGGTCTGGAGCAGATCAGCAAGGGCCTGGACGACCTGATCGCCTCGCTGCCGGGCAAGGATGACAGCGGCCTGAGCAGCGCCATCAGCACCATTCTGGGCGGCTATTCCAGCGTGTCCGGTGACGCGGTGGACGATCACATCAAAACAGCTATCTCCCTGCTGCAGGTAGCGAATTCCGCCATGAGCATCCTCTCGTTGGGTTCCGGCATGAGCGGCCAGATGAAGCTGCTGACCACCGGCCTGGGTCTGCTGCGGAGCGCCACGCTGCTGGCCGATGACGGCCAGCTGGCTTCCGCCGGCAAGCAGGTCACCCGCGCCGTGGGCAATATGGCAGGCCTGGCCACGCAGATCAGCGCGCTGCTGGGCAACACCGCCAACCTCGTTTCGGAGCAGGGCGATACCCAGATGGCTTCTGCCCTTACCAGCATGTCCGGCGCGCTTGGCAATGTGGGCGACCGGCTGGGCAATCTGGAAGATATTCTGGATCAGCTGGGCTTCAACACCGGCAACATCAGTTCCGGCAATGCCTCCATTCAGGCGGGTCTGGATTCCCTGAGCGATGCCGCACAGGATCTGGGCAAGGCTGCGGATGATTTTGACAAGTCTCTGGATATCCTCAAGACGGATTCCGCCCTCACCAGCGCAACGCTGGGCCACATGTCCGCCAGCCTCGGCATCATGGCGGAGGGCATGAGCGGCCTGACCAGCATGACCAGCCAGGCGGCGGATATCGTCCACTGGCTGGCGGAGCAGGATCCCATCCATGTGCCGCGCCCCTCTTCCGAGATGACCGCGACCAAGGATGAACTGTTTGACGCTGTGACGAACATGACCGACCAGATGAGCACCCTTAACCGGGATATGCTCTCGGCCAGCAACACCCTCACCAGCAACCTCCGCTCCATCAACGACCAGATCAATGTGGTCTCCAACCTGCTGCTGGATGCCGTGGAAGAGATCAGCGACCCCGGCAGCAAGAACATCTTTGAAGATGAGTCCGAGAACCTGACGGCCCAGAACGAGGGTAAGATCGAGGGCTGCACCAACCGCGGCACCGTGGAAGCCGACATGAATGTGGGCGGCATCGCGGGTACCATGGCGGTGGAGAACACCCTTGACCCCGAAGACGACGATAAGGATGAGAACCGTTCGCTCCTGCGCACCGAGTACACCATCAGCGCGGTGGTCATGAACTGTGTCAACGAGGGCACCGTTACCTCCAAGAAAGAGGCGGCGGGCGGCATCTGCGGCGAGATGGATCTGGGCTACATCACGGGCTGCGAAGCTTACGGCAAAGTGGATGGCAACAACAAGGTGGGCGGCATTGCAGGCCGTTCCTCCGCAAAGCTGATCTCCAACTGGGCCAAGTGTGAGCTGACCGGCAGCAAGTACATTGGCGGCATCGTGGGCCAGGGCGCGGACAGTGTCCTGACCGGCAACAGCTGCATCATCAAGGATAACCGCGCCATGGTGGATATCCATGAGCCGGACGATGACGGGGATGACTCCGAAGTGGCCCTCTCCACGAGCAGCAGCAACACCGACGGTCAGTATTGGGGCGCCATTTCCGGCGGCCAGGATGGTACGTTCACGGGGAACCTGTTTGTCTCCGATACCCTGCACGGCGTTGACCGCGTCAGCCGTGCCGGTCAGGCAGAGCCCATTGATTACGATACCATGCGGGCACTGGAGGGCGCGCCCAAGGGCTTCCAGAAGCTGACGCTGACCTTTATGGCCGACGGCCACATCGTGGACCAGCGCACCTTTACTTACGGTGCATCGTTTACCGAGGCGGATTACCCCGAGCTGCCCCAGAAAGACGGTTACTTTGCCGAGTGGAACACCCCGGTGCTGGATGACCTCCATCTGGACACCGTGGTCACGGCGCTGTACACCTCTTACATCCCGGCACTGAAGAGCATTGATGTCCGCACCAACGGCCGTCCGATCTTCTATGTGGATGGCCTGTTTGGCGGCTCCAATGCCCTGAGCGTTACCTCCCAGACGCCGTCCGGCGTGGCCAATGCCACCGAGCAGTGGCTGCTGGACTTCTCGGACGACGGGCAGGAGACCCACACCATCCGCTATCTGCCGCAGGGCAAGCAGGGCAGCGTCTATGTCCAGCAGGATGGCAAATGGATCAAAGTGCCTACCGATACCTTTGGCAGCTACATCACCTTTACGGCTGCCGGGACCGAGATCGTCATGGCCTTTGTGCCCAAGGGCATCCCGCTCTGGGAGCTCTGCGGCGGCACGGTAGCCGCGCTGCTGGTGGCAGCATTCCTCGCACGGAAGCTGATCCACAAGCGTAAGGCCCGTAAGGCCAAAAAGAACGCTGCTCCCGTGGAGGAACTGGATACGCCGATTGAATCGGACGACCAGAGCACCGAGCAGCACACCAAATAAAAACCAGCCCTTGGGCTGAAATGGAAAAGGCTCCGGGCCTGCCTCCCTGTGAAAGGGGAGTGCAGGCCCGGAGCCTTTTTTGCGTATACGGAAACGTTTCAGACGCTCTTTTTGTAGACGATAAGGGAAACGATGGCGGAGAGCACTTCCGTGGCCCAGAACGCGTTCCAGACGCCCACAGGGCCAAACTGTCGGCAGAGCACCCAGGCCAGCGGCATGATGAAGACGATGTAGCGGCACAGGGAGATCACCAGCGACTGCGTGCCCTTGCCCAGACCCTCCAGCGCGCCGGAAGAGGTGGTGGAGATGGCGGAGACCACAAAGCCCAGGCAGATGATCCGCAGAGCAACTTTTCCGGCTTCCACCGTCTCCGGGGTAGAGGTAAAGAGCCGCATGAGAGGCTCCGAGGCCACCAGACAGCCAAGGGTGCCCGCTGCCATGATGGCGGCGCTCAGGATGAGGGTGATCTGGTAGAGCTGACGTACCCGTTTGTGCTCCCCGGCACCGTAGTTGTAGCCGATGAGGGGACGCATTCCCTGCACGATGCCGTTGGCGGGCAGGTAGAGGAATGTCTGTAGTTTGTAGTAGATGCCCAGCACCACCACATAGCTGCCCGAGAATGCGGCCAGCAGGCTGTTGAGGAACGTGACCAGCAGAGAGGGAAGCGCCAGGTTGAGGATGGCCGGGATGCCGATGGAGTAGAGCCGGGTGTCCAGCTCTTTGTCCAGCTTCAGGCAGGCGCGGCGCAGCCGGACGGGCAGCTCCGTGGAAGCGTACACCACGAGGTAGACACCAGTGCTCAGTGCCTGGCCGATACCGGTGGCCAGCGCCGCGCCTGCAATGCCCATGGCAGGGAACGGCCCGATGCCAAAGATGAGCAGCGGGTCCAGGATGATGTTGCCCACACAGCCCACGATGAGGGCTACCATGGTCACTTTCATCCGGCCCACGGACTGGAAGATCTTCTCAAAAGCCAGGGAGGCCATGTTGACCGTGGCAAAGCCAAACACGATGCGGGAATAGGTCAGGCCCATGGAGAGCACTTCGGCATCCGTTGTAAAGCGCCCCAGGAAAGACGGCATGATGGCAATGGCAATGGCCGAGCCGAGGATGCCGTGCAGCAGGGAAAACGCCATGCCGTGGGTAGTGGCCTGATCGGCTTTTTCGTGCTCCCCGGCACCCAGGCAGAGGGCCACCAGTGCATTGATGCCGATGCCAAAGCCGATGGCAATGGCGTTGAGCAGGTTCTGCACCGGGAAGACCAGCGAGAGGGCCGTCATGGCGGATTCGTTGATGCGGGCCACAAACAGGCTGTCCACAATGTTGTACAGCGAGTTGACCAGCATGGAAATGACATTGGGCAGCGCCATGGACATCAAAAGCGGGAAGACCGGGCGCTCTTTCATAAAGGTGTTGTTCACAGAAGAGATCTCCTTTCATCGGGTGGGGGCTGCAGAGGTTTGGACGCAAAAAAGCCACACAATGGCTTTTGCACCATTGTGTGGCGAAAAATAGCTTGATACTGTAAAAATCCACACGATATTTTAGGAGCTTTAGGATATCACAGCCGAGGCGATTTGTCAAGAGGGCCGGGCGCTCAATCCTGCATGGTCAGGTTGCCGCCTGCGGAAAGGCCCTCTTTCACGCCTGCATCGGTATAGCTGTAGGTGCCGCCTTTCCGCGCTTCGCCTGCTTTCCAGGTGCCGCGGTAGGTGGTGCCGTTGGCCCAGGTGTAGGTGCCGCTGCCGTCCCGCAGGTCGGCGGCAAAGCTGCCGGAGAACTTATCTCCGTTGGCGTAATTCACCGTGCCGGAGCCGCTGCGCTGGCCATCGGCCCAACTGCCCGTGTAGGTGCTGCCGTTGGCATACTTCATGGTACCGGAGCCGCTGGGCTGGCCGCCTGCAAAATTGCCGTCATAGCTGTTGCCGCTGGCGGCTTTCAGGGTGCCTTTGCCCTCCAGCTTGCCGTCCGTAAAGGTGCCGGTATAGACATCGCCGTTGGGTTTGGTCAGGGTGCCGGTCTGCTTGGAGCCGTCCACCTTGCCCACAAACTTGCTGCCGTCGGCAAGGGTCAGCGTCTGGGTCACGTTTTCCGGGGCGGCAGAGCTGGCAGCAGCCTCCGAAGAAGCCGTGCTGGATGCACTGCTGGCCGAAGAAGCGGGCTTCTCCTCTTTTTTGCTGGAAGCGCTGGCGGCCTTGGAACTGCTGGCTGCACTGGATGCCGCCTTGGAAGAAGCCGCGCTGCTGGCGGGCTCCTCCTGCTTGGTGGAGGGAGCGCTGGCCGGAGCTTCGCTGGCGGCGGGGGAGGAGGCAGCAGCCTCACTGGAAGAAGCTGCTTCGCTCTCTGCCGCACTGGAAGCGGCTTCACGTTCCGGTTCCGCGGCTTTGGAGCTGCTGGAAGTCTTGGCCGTTGCCGTGGGCAGGAAGAGCTCTTCCGCCGTCGGGGTGCCCCGCAGGGTGAACTGATAGGCCAGCAGGCCGCCCAGGAACGCAACCGAGAGGACAGCCACCGGGAGCAGGGGGCCAAGCTTGACGGATTTTTTCTGGGCCGTGGGTTTGTAGACCGCCTGCGGCCCCTTGGGTGCATCGACGGTGCGTACCTTGCTCAGGTCCAGCTGACCTGCCTGCAGGGCGGGGGTGTCGTCGGTTTTTTCAGGAGTGTCATCCACCGCGATCTCGATTTTGGTGGCATCGACCAGAGCCGCCCGGAATGCCTCCAGCGACGGCCAGCGGTCGGCTGGGTTCAGAGCAAGGCCTTTCTGGAGCACGTTGTTCAGCGCGTCCGGGATGTCGGGCAGGGTGCGAAGCGCCGCACCGTTCAGCCGGGCTTTGGCCGCCATGGGCAGGTGGCCGCTCAGAGCGCCGAACAGGCAGGCCGCGACCGGGTAGACCTGAGCAGCCGGGGTGCGGGCACTCCAGGCGTTCCAGAACTCCCAGGGCAGCAGCTGCGGGTTGGCGGCATCGGCGGCGTCCCACTCTTTCAGGGAGTGGGGCTTACCGCAGGAGAGCACTTCCCGGGCGTCTTTGCTCAGTACGATCTGCTCCGGGCAGACATCCATATAGGTGGTTTCCGGGTCTGCCTGAGCCGAAATGGTTTGGATGGTCAGCAGCGTCAGGCGCACAGCGTCCTGCCAGGGCAGGGAACCGCCGTTTGCCGCAACGTGCTGCGAAAATGTGAGTTGTTCCACGCTGGTTCCTCCAAAGGGTGATCAAAAAGCGGCTCAGCCGTAAAGCTGGCTCATCAGAGCCGCCCGCCGGGCGCTCTTCTGGCTCTTGTAACTGCTCATGGCCTGGTCTGCCAGGGCGGTGCTCTGGCCGTTGGCCTTGAGCACCGAGCGCATCTGGCTCACAATGCGGTTGACCTCACTGTCGCAGGAGGCCTGCAGGGCCGAGAGCTGGCCGGCTTTGGACATGCAGATGGCAATTTTGCGGCTGCGGGTCTGCTGCTCCGGCGGCAGAGATTTATACTCTGCCTTGGCGGAAGCAATGCAGGCATTCAGGCCGCTTTCCGCCCGGCCTTTCACGGCATAGAGCTGCTGAACCAGTGCCTTGACTTCGCCCTCATAGGCGGCCTCCGAGAGGCTGGCATTGCCGGAAGTGCCGGTGCTGCCGGAGACAGCGCTGCTCTGGGCGGGCGTTTCTGCATCGGCCTGTTCCTCACGGGAAGCAGCGTCCGAAGAAGCTTCGCTCTCTGAAATGGCAGAAGCGGAAGTCTCGTCCGCAGGGGAGTGATTGGCCGCGCCGCCGCTCTGGGCGGCACCTGCCGTGGTGCCGACGGGCTCCACGGTGATGACGCCGGGCAGGTCGGCCAGTGCATCCAGGGTCAGCTCACCGCTGATGAGCTGGGAAAGTTCGGTATCCGAGATGGTGACCACCTCCCGCGTGCTGCTTTCGGCTTCCAGGATGGTCTCATCCAGCGGAGCCGTGCGGGCCTTGATGTAATTGCTCACCGGCACGAGCCAGAAGCCGATCACGGCAGCCAGGACCGCGCCTACAGCCAGAAGCACGAGCTGAAAAATTTGTTTCTTTTGCATATACGTTACTTTTTAATTAGCCCAGGTAGCCCTTAACGTCTCTCCAGATGTGCCAGAAGCCGTAGAAGTAGCCCAGGTGTGCAATGACACCCATGTCGTCCACGTTCTTGAACCAGTTGGCAATGGGAGTGAAAGAACTCTGCTTGGCGCTGTTCCAGATGGCGTTGCGGACGTCACTCTTGACGGTGTCACGCAGGAAGTCGCCGATGAAGTAGTTGAACAGCTTCTCGTACTGGACATCGCCGCTGCCGACGATGTAGGTCTTTTCTTCTTCGGGGATCACGGCATAAGCAACAGGATAGTTCATAATAAAATTCCTCTTTTCCAAAGTTTGTAATAAAAATATCGGATTTTCAATAAAAGACAAAAGATGATCAAATCCACATGCCCAG
>ERZ1035006.1231-NODE-1231-length-17603-cov-10.958286_pt1 | contig 17603 bp, 13 predicted proteins | sample MGYA00520694_ERZ1035006 | MGnify/ENA primary metagenome ERZ1035006 (study PRJEB33766, sample SAMN09781746) | gut metagenome | biome: gut microbiome | host: Homo sapiens | place: Madagascar | study: EMG produced TPA metagenomics assembly of the PRJNA485056 data... | reverse complement strand
TTTAAAAAATCATCCGAGTAAAAACAGAGAAGAATTTATAATTGAATTTTCTAAAGTGTTAGAACAAAAATATGATGTGATACATTTACATACATCTTATTGGGCAGATACCATAGTAGAGGAGTTGGCTCATAAATTTAAAATTCCGCGTATTATAATACATGCACATAGTACAGGAATTGGAAACACGGCGCCGAAATTTGCAAAGGACGTCCTAGATAGGCATTATAAAATTCGAGATTCTATTGATGTTTCATTAGCGACAGATTTTTGGGCATGTTCAAAGGAAGCTGGAGATTGGCTATACGGGGATCGTATACCCAAGGAACGAATTAGGATTATAAATAATGCAGTAGATACGGACAGGTTCCGGTTTAACCGTTTGCGAAGGAACTCTATGCGATTAGAGAATAATTTAGAGGATTGTCAGGTGGTTGGCTTTGTTGGAAGACTAGAACAACCCAAAAATGTGGAGTTTATTATGGGACTTGCAAATGTTCTAATTACCGATGATAACAACGTTGATTTTTTAATCGTTGGGGAGGGAAGTAAACGAGGATATATCGAAGAAAAAATAGATGAGTATAACTTGAATGGGCGAGTTCGGTTGGTTGGATTTCAAAGCAATATTGAAGATTGGTTACAAGCGATGGACGTTTTTATCTTGCCATCATACTTCGAGGGATTTCCATTGGTTTTAATCGAAGCTCAGGTATCTGGGTTAAAATGTTTAGCAAGCAGGAACATGAGCGAAAAGGTTGTTTTGACAGATAATATAGAATTGCTTGACTTGAATCTCGATTTATGGAAAAACAAAATTCTGGAATATAGCAGGGGATATTTGAGAATATCTCAGGGGGAACTTGTGAAGAACAAAGGATATGACATTAAAGAACAGGCGCATAAGCTTGAAGAGGAATATTTAATTGATGTTTGACAGATATAAATGTAATCATTGGCAAATTGCATATCGTCGCAATCCTAAAGATGAATTTTCTTTAGTTGATAATCCTAGTTGGGGATGGTGTGCAGATCCATTTCTAGTTGAATATCGGGGAGAGGTTTATCTTTTTGCAGAAATTTTTTTATATAAGTCGGAAAGAAATGGTGTTATTGGGTATTGTAAGTTTGATGGAGAAAAATTTGGCGAATGGGAAGTGACCATGGATCGACCGTGGCATTTATCATATCCGAATGTTTTTGTGTACAATGAACACTTATATATGTGTCCGGAAAGTTATCAATTAGAAGAAATTGCAATTTATGAGCTCAAAGCATTTCCAAATCAATGGGAAAAGATTAGAACTATTGTCAAAAACAAGAAATGTGTGGACAGTACATTTATAGAGTGGGCCAGTAAGACATATATGTATACTTTCGAACCTTTATTTAAAAATAATGAAGGAACATTACAATTATATCAATTGAGTGAGAGCGTCTCTTTTTTAGGAAGTATCACAGCAGATAAAAGAGGGGCTCGCTCGGGCGGAAAGGTAATAAATAAAAACGGAAAAGTCTTTCGTGTTGGTCAGAATTGTGAAAGTGAGTATGGAGCGGGACTGATTTTTTATGAAATAGAAAGCGTATATCCATATTATAAGGAAAAGGAAGTAGAAATGCTTTGCCCTTCAATGTTGGGAGAAAAATTCAAAAAATATAATGGTATTCATACTTATAATAATTTGGGAAATTTAGAGGTTATTGATTTAAAATATAAAAGTTTTTCAATTGTGGAGCAATTAGCACGAAAAAGGGTTCGTAAGGTATTTGCAAATAAATATTAACTGGGGTGAAAAATGGAAAATGTAATTATTTTTGGTATTGGAGATTATTATCAAAAAAAGAAAAAAACTATTTTTGCAAAGTGGAATGTTGTGGGTTATGTTGACAATAAAGTTAAACTTTGTGAAAGCTATAAATTTGAGGAAAGTTCAGCGTATAATCCTGCAAATATTTGTCAAATGGATTCGAATGCTAAAGTGTTGATAATGTCAGGAAAATATTATGAAATGTATGAGCAACTCAAGATGTTTGGCATTAGTGATGACAAAATTTTATTTGGCATTAATTTATTGCCAGCATATGATGCGATAGAGAAGATGGTTCACAATCGTAACATTGTGATGCAAGCCAAGAATAATCGAATTTGTGTTGCGATGAATGACGAAGAGGTTACATTTGATAGCGAATTTGGACAAAAAAAATGGATTCGAAGGATGATGATGGAATCTAATAGTGTTGCTCAATCAATCCAAACGATGCCGCTTGAGCCAGTAAGTCGTCGATTTGGAGCGGAATTTGGTACACCAATAGATCGTGTGTACATTAGAGATTTTATTGAGAAAAATAAGAGAGATATTACAGGGGACATTATTGAAATTGGAGATTTAAGATACTCTAAAGAATTTGCACATGATGTTAATAAGATGCAGGTGTTGCATGTGGATGGAATTGGAGAAAATGCAATAAAAGGTAACTTGGAAACGGGAGAGGGGATTGAAGCAAATAGCGCAGATTGTCTGATTTGTACGCAGACAATACAACATATTAAAAATCCGGATAAGGTAATTGCCAATATATATAAATTATTGAAACCGAATGGTGTCGCTCTAATTTCGAATGGATTTTTGACAGAAGTATCGTTATATAGTTATAGAAATTGGGGTGAATATTGGCGATTTTCTGATCAGGGAATTAGGTGCATGTTGCAAAAGCGGTTTGCGGATGATCGCATAGCAGTTATACCATATGGTAATGTGAAAACAGCATTAGCGATACAGTATGGGGTGTGTGCAGAAATATTAAGCAAAGAGGATTTTGAATTTAATGACGTGCAATATCAGGTTACGGTATGTGCACGAGTTCAAAAGTAAAGGTACAACTGCAGAAGGTTATCCTATAGTTTGTAAGGGTGAATAGATGGATATTGTCAAAGAGTTTGTGAATCGGGTTGATTCTAGTGAAGGAATAGTTTGTTATGGTGTTGGACAAAGGCTGCAAGATTTGGTTCTCTATTTCAGAGATGATGAAATTGTAAACAAGATATTATTCTGTGTAGATAAAAATAAAGATTTGCATGGAACCAAAATGAAATTAAACCAGCATGAAGTTTGCGTGTATTCAGTTGAGTATTTAGAAAAAATTAGTAATAAAAATATTGTTTTGCTAATAACAAATGTGCGATTTGATAAAGTACTATGGGAATTAACGCAATATTCTTTTGGAGGAAAGATCGAATATTTCTGTCTCTCGCATATATTGGCAGATTTTACAGAAACACTTGCAATGAACAAAATTTTACCTCGAAATATGCAATACTCTGATGAAGCTAAAATCCCTAAAATTATCCATTATTGCTGGTTCGGAGGAAAGCCAATTCCGAATAAGTATAAAAAGTGGATGAATAGTTGGAAAAAATATTGTCCTGATTATGAGATTATAGAGTGGAATGAAAGCAATTATGATGTGACAAAGAACCAGTATATGTATGATGCGTACAAAAATGAAAAGTGGGGGTTTGTTCCAGATTATGCAAGATTAGATATTATTTATCAGTATGGCGGAATATACTTAGATGTTGATGTTGAGTTGGTTCAAAGCATAGATGAACTTAGATATCAAGATGGGTTTGTGGGTTTTGAGGATCAGACAGAGGTGAATTTCGGATCAGGATTTGGCGCAGCGAAAGGCAGTCGGATAATTCGTGAGCTACGGGATGAATACGATAGAAGGAAGTTTGTTAATGAAGATGGTTCTTTGAATCTGCTATCTAGTCCATTTATTCAGACAGAGTATTTTTTAAAAAAGGGATTAGTACAAAATGGTGAATATCAAAAGATTGATGGATTTAGCATATATCCGGAAAAGATGTTTACAAGCAAGAGCCTATATTCAAGAAGGATAAAGATGACAGAATATACAAAGGCGATTCATCATTTTGATGCAACCTGGAAAGATGAAGATCAAAGAGTATTTTATAAAAAATTTGAGGAAGAGATGAGCAGCGAAATCTATAAAAATGCTCATGGTTATATAGGAAAGGTAGATTAAGTTGGACAAGAATGAGAGATTTCAATTGATATACAAAAGCCTGGGCGATGAAATTTCAAAATCTATTTTTGAAAATCGTATACGATATTCTGCATGCGACAGTAGCGAATCGATAAGAAGCATAATTGAGACAACAGAAACTACCCATTGGTTGAAACAAATGATCTCACAACATGAATCTCGCGATATAGTGCTATATGGAGCCGGCAGGATGAGTCAATACATTTTAAATTACTGTGCGGAGGATATCTGTGCCATTGTTGATCAAGACGAAAATAAGCAGGGACAATTATTGATGGGTATCCCGGTTATTTCATTACAAACAGCCATCTCGAAATATAATGCCCCTTATTTTCTGATATCTGTTAAGTATAATGTCGAAGAAATTATTAAGGAGTTAATGAGGTGTGGCATTGAGCGAAAACGGATAGGGTGTTTTTATGCGCATTATTTTGAAATGCGTCAAAATCAGTATTTTGATTTGCCATATCTTTTACAGAAAAAAGATGAAGTATTTGTGGATTGCGGCGCATATCACGGAGAAACTTCTGAACAATTCATTAAATGGTGTGGAAAAAAATATAAACATATTTATTGCTTTGAGCCGGACAGAAATAATTTAGAACAGTGCTGTAAAAACTTGTCCGACAATATGCCTGATGAAAAATATACAGTGATTAATAAAGGAACTTGGAGTGAAGAAAGATGCTTAGCCTTTTCAGATAGTAGCGATGAAGCGTCTCACATAACCGAAAATGGAAATGAGAAAATTGAAGTCTGTTCTCTAGATGAAGAATTATATGAAAGGCGAAAAGAAAGAGTGACTTTTATCAAAATGGATATTGAAGGCGCAGAACTGGAGTCGTTGAAGGGAGCTGGCAGAATCATAAGGGAACAGAAGCCGAAGCTTGCAATCTGTGTGTATCACAAAAAAGAAGATATTTTTGATATACCTGAGTATATTTTAAGCCTTAATCCGAAATATAAGCTGTATTTACGTCATTACACGTTGGGAGAGTGGGATACAGTATTATATGCAATTCCATGATAGTAGGAAGGGAACAAAGTGAAAAGTCTGAGTGTTATTGTGCCAATCTATAATGCGGAAAAGTACTTGTATCAATGTATAGGAAGCATTCAAAAGCAAACGATTGAGAATATGGAGATTATTCTTGTTGATGATGGAAGTACTGACCGGAGCAGAAAAATCTGTGAAGAATTTGCAGAAAAAGATTCTAGAATAAGGATTGTGTGGCAATCAAATTGTGGAAAAATTGAAGCGCGATATGTCGGTGCAATGTACGCATCGTCAGATTATATTACTTATGTAGATGCTGATGATTGGATTGCACCTGATACATATAGATCATTGTGGACATATGTAGAAAAGGATATTGATATTATTTCATATCGAATTATACGATATGTGAATGAAGAGTATCAAAAACAATCACGCGATTCTGTTTCAGCAGGGATTTATGTTGGCGATGCATACTATGAAAATGTATGTAAAAATATGATTTGGGATACGACAAGGAATGGGTTTGGTGTGGATCCGTCTCTATGCAATAAGCTGTTCAAACGAGAGTTGCTATTGGAAGCCTTGAAGCAGGCTCGCCAGATTTCGATTGGCTATGGTGATGATGTTGCGGTGATCTATCCGATGATGTTACATGCAAATTCTTATGCCGTAAAAGATATTTTTTCTTATTTTCATCGTCAGCGGGAATGTGGAAAGATTCCTGATTATTTATTAGACGGTCGTTTTGTTAATAGACTTACAGATTTATATACATATATAAGAAGGCAAGTCGGAAAAAACGAGAACTATATTAAGCAATTGGATTGCTTTTATCAATATAGTGTTAATTTCAGGATGAATAGCATTAATCAAGCTGCGGAAGTGAGAACCTACCTTTTTCCGTTTGAAGCGATACCGAAGGACTGTAAAGTGATTCTCTATGGAGCAGGTAAGATTGGAAAAATATATTATAGTCAACTTATAGAATCACACTATTGTAAAGTGGCAGGGTGGATTGACAATAGTAGTAAGCAGGGAAACGATGATACTTCTATTCTAAAAGAACAGGCTATCAAAACGTTGGAATTTGATTATGTTGTGATTGCGATAAAAGATGAAGGCGTTGCAAAACAAATTTCTGATAAATTAAGCACTGAATATGATGTAAAAACGCAGCAGATTATTTGGAAAAATCATGAATACAGATTGATTTAATTTATAGAATATGGGATGTTTACAGTATGAAATATAGTATTTCTGTGTCGGAAAAATTGAAGAAAAAATATGAAGAAATTGATGGAAATCAAGCGAGGTTTTGTGTTTTCGGAGCTGGAAAAATAGGAGAAATTGTGTCAAAACTTCTAGAAAAGTACCGGTTATTCGATTGTTTTATCGACAATGATCTGAAGAAGCAACAGAGGGGATATTTGAATCAAAAAGTGATTTCCCTCAAACAATTTCAGCAATTAGAAAACAAACCATATGTTATTATTGCTGCTTCTCAAGCTAATAGTGTGGAAATATCAAAAGAGTTGGAAACAGAGGGATTGCAAAGGGGAAAAAATTATTGGTTTCATGATGAATTTATAAGGGATGTTCTGCCTATTATTTTGTATTTTAAGTATAAACACGTTTTTTTACCTCTTGTGCAGATTTCTTTGACAGAGAGATGTTCGTTGAAGTGTAAAAAGTGTGCTCATGCATGTTATGCAGTGGATTCTAATCATAAGGATCTTACCTTGAAACAAGTTTATAAAAGTCTTGATTGTTTTTTTGAACATGTGGATTATATACATGAATTTGTTTTGATCGGCGGTGAACCGCTGCTTTATAAACAACTGGATAAGGTTATTCAATATATTGGAGAAAATTATCGAAATCAGATAGACATTTTTAGTATTACCACGAATGGGACAATATTACCGAGTGCGGAGATACAAAAATGGTGCCAGAAATACGATGTGTTGTTTCGCATTTCTAATTATTCACAGGCGATTCCAAGACTTGAGCATCAATACGAAAAATTAGCAATGATGCTAAAAAATGACGGAATCCAATATATATTGATGGAAAAAGAACATTTATGGATGGATTATGGATTTGAATATGTGAATCGACATGCATCAGAAGAAGAACTGATACAGATATTTGATGCTTGTCATACGCCTTGTCACGAGATCCGCGAGAATCGTTTTTATTATTGTGTTATGGCTCGATCTGTTTCTGAAAATTTGAATATGAATGTGGGAAATAATGATTATTTGGATTTGGATGAACTGTCGGGAGAAGAAGGTGAGAAAAAGCTGTTAGCATATTTTCTTGGCTATTCGGATAAAGGGTATTTGGATATGTGTAATTATTGTCATGGTGCGGAGTGTGTTAATCACACGATACCGGTGGCAGAGCAGATTGGCAATTAAATGAAAATAGAGGATATAGAGAATATATGAATGATTTGATTTCGGTTATTGTACCGATCTACAATGTTGAGTTGTATTTGAGAGAGTGTATTGAGAGTATTCTTGGTCAAACATATAAGAATTTAGAAGTCTTACTAATTGATGATGGTTCAACAGATTATTCAGGATGTATCTGTGAGGAATATGCGAAACGGGATAATCGCATTTGTGTATACCATAAAGCGAATGAGGGATTAGTGGCAACCAGAAAATTTGGAATTTCTGTAGCAAAAGCGGATTATATTTGGTTTGTCGATGGTGATGATTATGTAGAAGCCGATATGGCTGCACATATGATGAACCTGATGCAGGTTAATCAGGTGGATTTTGTTCATACCGGCTTCTTTCAGGATGAGGATGTAAGATGTATCGGTTGTATGGCGAAACCTGAAAAATATGTATTGAACGAGGAGAATAGAGAATATCTATTCACCAATTATATTTTGGAGCAGAAAAAGGGATGGCTTGCAACCAGCTTATGGTCTAAATTATATAAGAAAGTATTGCTGCAGAAAGTGTATCAAATGGTGCCGGATGAACAGTCATATTGCGAAGATGTCATTAATTTTGTTGCAAGTATCCTATTGGCAGATAGTGCTTATTTTGACAACCATGCTTTTTATCATTACAGAACAAGGGAAGGATCTATTTATCGAACCAATAGTATTTGTAATGTTGCAGAATTTGGTCAAGTAATAAAAACGTTGGTTAATATATGCGAGCAATATGGAACGCAGAAAATTATTCCTATGGTGGAGCATTACTATAAGAAATGGTTAATTAATTATTTGCGTGCAAATACAGATATTGAAATTTGCATTTACGAATTTCCTGAAATGGAAAAAATTAAAGAGAAAAAAATCGTTTTATATGGATCCGGTGAAGTCGGAAAAGATTATTATGCACAGATAGTAAAATATGAAAACTGTGATATTGTTGCATGGGTAGATAAGAATCCGAAAGTCTTTCCATATTACGAAGTGAAAGCGGTGCAGGAGTTGGATAGGATACAATTTGATTATATTCTGATAGCAGTTAAGAGCCAGAAGATTGCGAAAGAGATAGAAAGAGAATTAAACAGTTTGGGGGTTGATCGTGACAAGATAATATGGAGTAAACCAAAGTATAAATATGAGCCATAAGAGGATGAAATGAAAGTGTTATTATCTGTAATTATTCCAATTTATAATGTAGAAAAATATGTTCGGCAATGTATCGACAGTGTTATTCGTCAGAGTTATAAAAACTTAGAGATTATTCTTGTTGATGACGGATCGATAGATGGGTGTGGAAGTATTGTCGACCAATATAAGGAACAGGATTCTAGAGTAATTGTTATTCATAAAGAAAATGGCGGACTTTTATCGGCCAGGGCGGCAGGTGCTGAGGTTGCGCATGGAAACTATCTCATTTTTGTTGATGGGGATGATTGGATAGACCCGTTTATGTATGAAAATTTGATGAGAAAAATGATAGAGTGTCATGCGGATTGGATTACATCGGGATGCTATCGTGTTGTTGAGGATAGAATGATAGAGTCGTTTGATCGACAAATAGCAGAGGGGGTTTATGATAAATCTCGTATGGAGTCAGACATTTACCCTATTATGATGCATGATGAGAGAATTGGCACTTATGCACTTGATCCTTCAACATGTTTTAAAATCTATAAAAGAGAGATCCTATTACCTATACTTCAGAAATTGGAAAATCATCAATTTTATTATGGGGAAGATTCGGCCATCTCATATCTGTATGCATTGCAGGCAAACAGTATGGTGTGTACAAATGATAAGTATTATTTTCACCGTCAACGTCCTGAAAAGACGACTCCTGATTATTTGGTGGATGATAAATACTTTGATAAATTATTGGAGTGTTACAATTATATCAAAGAAGAGATTTCTCATAGTAAGTACCATGATATTATGAGTAAGCAACTGGATTTATTTTTTGCAAGGTCTGCAAATTATAAAAGAACAAAGTATGGATTAACAATTGAACATCGTAAAAATTATTTTTTGTTTCCATTTGATATGATACCATATGGTTCACCAGTGGTTATATATGGAGCAGGGGCTGTTGGAAGAGATTATCAAAAGCAGTTACAGAAAATTGGTTGGGATGTGGTTGCCTGGGTTGACCAAAGATTTGATGTATTTGAGGATGGTATTCAAAATCCAGAAGTGATATCTAAAATTGAATTTGATTATATTGTAGTGGCAATTGCGGATGACGAGGTTTATGCGACAATTAAAAAGTGGTTAAATACACATGGAATAAACGATGAAAAAATAATTCATAAAATATATAGGTGTTCTTTATAGTTTTTTGAGAAAAGGAGTTACAAGAATGAAATTTGTGATTGCGGGAGCTGGAATACGAGGAAAAAAATTACAAAAAGCATTGTCATTATATGGAATAAAAGTAACTGCTTTTATAGATAATGATAAAAATAAATGGGAAAAGATGATTCAAGGAATCCCTTGTTTCCCAATTGATTATTTTGCAACGCAGGCGAAGGATTGTATTGTTTTAATTTCCTCGGTAAATGCTAGTGATTTACATATGGCATTGCTTCAATATTATGAGAATGTATTAAATCCAGAGTTGACGAAAGCTTTATTAAATGGATCGTATATTGCTGGATATGATGACTTTTATCCTATTGGACATTATTATAGTCTTTATCCTAATGCAGCTGAAGTTTGTGAACTGCCGGATTATGCAAGTTTAGATGAGTCTGGTTTAATGGAGATACCGGGGATAAATCTTAATTATGAAGTACAAAGAGAATATCTGAACAGTATGGTGCAATTATATCCTCAAATTTTAAGGTGGGATTGTCCGGATGAATCATCAGATAATTATAGATTTCGAATAGATAATCCGGCCTTTACAGGGGGGGATATAGTTGCCTTATATTGTATGCTTAATATTATTAAACCTAAACGTTGGATAGAAGTGGGAAGTGGCTGGACTTCTGCTTTGACATTAGATGTAAATGAGTTTTGTTTTAGCAATAAGATGGAACTGACGTTTATTGAGCCTTATGCAGATGTTTTACGCAAAATAACAAAAGCGTCAGATCATATCAATTTAATCGAAAAAGGGTTGCAAGATATTGAGGAGGATTTTTTTGATCAATTGGGTGAGGGAGATGTACTGTTTATTGATTCAACGCATATATCGAAGACTCATTCGGATGTAAATTATCTCTTTTTTAATATTTTGCCTCGCTTGAAATCTGGAGTCATCATTCATTTGCATGATATTTTTTTCCCATTTGAATATCCGAACGCATGGATTAAGCAGGGATTTGTATTGAACGAACTGTTTTTGCTTCGGAGTTTTTTGCAATATAATAATTCATTTGAAATAATATATTTTCAAAATATGATGGAAAAAATACACCGAAATGAAATGGAAAGTGCATGGCCGTTTCCAGGGAGGTCGATTCACGGAGGCAGCTTTTGGATGAGAAAAAAGTAGTGAGGGAATATATGCCGCTTGTATCTGTAATCATGCCATCTTTAAATGTGGCACCCTATATAAAATACTGTATAGAAAGTGTCCAAAACCAGACCTTGCAAGATATAGAAATCTTATGCGTGGATGCCGGATCGACGGATGGAACATTGGAAATATTGCAGGAATGTGCCTTGTCAGATTCAAGAATAAAGATTTTACACAGTGATATGCGAAGCTATGGTCATCAGGTGAACATGGGGATTCGATATGCTCATGCGAAGTATGTTGCAATTGTTGAGACGGATGACTATATCGAAAGCGAAATGTATCAAAGCTTGTATGAGATTGCTGAAAAATATCGGCTTGATGTGGTAAAAGCGGATTATGATTTTTTCTATTCGGAAACGGATGGAACAAAGCATTTTGAAACGGTAAAGATGTATGGTGATTGTTCGCAATATTATCAAATTGTAAATGGGAAGACAAATCCTGAGTTACATTATTGCGATATCAGTGTGTGGAAAGGACTTTTCCGTAAGGCCTTTTTGATGGAAAAGGGAATCGTGTTTAATGAATCGGCGGGAGCTGCTTATCAGGATATCGGATTCCATCATCAGGCGGTTTGGTACAGTGAACGCATGATGTATGTGCCGGATTCTTATTATCGGTACAGAAGAGATAATGAATTATCATCCAGTAATTCCTTGAAGGCGGTACGTTTTTTTTATCAGGAATATAAGCGCCTTATAGAAAAATGCGGATTTTTGGAAAAGGATTTGCAACAATATCGTGCGATTGTGTGGCGGATTGCAGTCTGTTTCCTGATTGAGTATCAGAAATGCGTTTACGGCGGTGCTCAGATTACGGAAGAATGGACGGACACTTTGGAGTGGATTCGTAATTTTCTGGGGCAGGAAATGGAAAAAGGAAATTTGAAGCCGGAAGAGGCCGGCGAAAAGTTTGCCGGTAGAATTAGAACAATAATTTCGGATAGATTCCTTTTTGAACAGGATATGGAAGTGTTGGCTCAAAAATATAATGCTGCGAAGTCTGATTTGAAATTGAAAATCAATGGAAATCCGGTGATTATTTTTGGCTGTGGTTCGTATGGAAAAATAATGATGCATTTCATGTGGGAAAATCGGATTCATATGGAGTGTTTTGTGGATAACAATGTTGTAATGCAAAATATGAAATGCAACGAATATGATATTGTCAGTCCACTGCAGCTCAATCCAATTCAGAGGAAGAAAATTGTGATTGCAAATAAGTATCATGTGACAGAAATTGTGGATCAGCTGCAAACACTTGGAATTGATAAGCGAGATATTATAATACCGGATGAAATTTTATTTACGGATCATTTATAAGAGATTCATAGGAAAGTAGGAATATACATGGAAAGCGTTTGCTTAGAAACTGAGATTGTTCGGAATCTGCCGATCGGTTTGTTATGCTGGTATGGATTTGAAAAAGGAAGTAAGATTCTTTGGATAAAAGAGAAAGAGAATACAAAGTTTGATCGGATATCGGAATATCTGCAAAAACATGGATACGAGATCGAAGTTTGTGAGATGGATTCAACTTCGATTCCGGAATGGACGGGCTACGGATATGAGTATGTTATTTTGATTGAACTGCTTGAAAAACATCAAAACAAGGAATTGGTATTAGAATTTTGCAAATCGGTTATGGCGGAGAATGGTACGTTTCTCGTGGGAATGAATAATGCATATGGATTGCGTTATTTTTGTGGGGATCGTGATCCATACACGGACCGCAACTTTGATAGCATTGAGCAGTATCGAAGGATCAGCGAGCGTGATCGGGATAACTTGTCCGGCAAGATGTTGGGGAGAGCCACCATAGAAAAGATGTTAGAAAGGACGGGATTTATCGACTTTCGGACTTTTTCGGTTATGCCTTCCTTGGAGTGTCCGCAATTAATTTATCGACAGGATTGTTTACCGAATGAAAATCTTGCAGAACGCTATTTCCCTATGTATGGGTATCCGGATACCGTTTTCTTGGAAGAAGAGTACTTGTATGGGAATTTGGCAGAAAATGGCTTGTTTCATTCGTTGGCAAATTCCTTTTTGTTCGAATGTTCATTGGACAAGGCTTATGATGCAACCATGCATGCAACAATTTCGCTGAATCGAGATAAGGATAAAGCACTTGCAACGATCATAAAAGAAAATGACGTGGTTGAGAAAATAGCGATATTTGAAGATGGCAAACAAACCCTTCAGCGCTTGAAAATCAATATGGATACTTTGCGGTCCAGAGGTATTAAAACGGTATGGATGGAAGAACATAACGAAAAAATAACGATGCCGTATTTAAAGGGTGTGGTTGCTTCGCAATATTTTATGCAATTGATTGATAGAGTAGATCGGGACGTGTTTATCCAAAAGGTAGATGCTTTTAAACAATTGATTTTACAGTCCTCGGATCTGATTAGAGATGAAGAGTCTGGAGAGGTTCTTCTTAAAGAAGGATATCCTGATCTTGCATTGCTCAATTGTGTGGTTGTAGAAGATGAGTTTGTCCTGATTGATCAAGAGTTTATGGAAGAAAATCTGCCTGTAAAAGTTCTTTTAATGCGTTTGGTAGATGATTTATATAGTTCCAATTTGAAACTTGAATCGGTGATTCCACGTAGCTTTTTTGAAGAGCACTATGGATTGGTCGAAAAAAGAGACCAATGGAGAGCGTATTTGTGGAAATTCGGAACAAAATTGCGTAATGAAGATGTGTTAGGGTCTTATTTGGAAGCACATCGAAGAAATTTAGAAGTGGTACATACAAACAGGCAGAGGATGAATTATTCTTATAATGAATTTCAGCGCTTGTTTGTAGATATTTTTGATGATTTAGATGGAAAGAAAATTTTTTTGTTTGGATCCGGAGCTTTTGCAAAGAAATTTCTGGCGCTTTATCATAACGAATATGAGATTACAGGCATTATGGATAATGCAAAGGATAGATGGGGACAATTGTTGGACGGGGTGCCTATTATTTCACCACAACAATTGCAGGAGTTAGATGGAAACACGTATAAGGTAATTATTTGTATTAAAAATTATATGGGTGTTTTGAAGCAATTAGAGAATCTTGGTGTGAAAAAAATATCTGTGTATGATCCTAATATGGAATATCCGAGAAGAACACGGTTGGTTTGTGAGGGGCAGCCGGAAAATCAGGAACGGAAGCCGTATCAGGTGGGGTATATAGCAGGTGTATTTGATTTGTTTCATATTGGACATCTGAATTTGCTGCGCCGTGCAAAAGAAATGTGTGATCATCTTATTGTAGGAGTGGTAACGGATGAAGGCGTTAGGACAAATAAGCGGGTAGAACCTTATGTGCCGTTTGCTGAACGGATTGAAATGATTCGAGCATGCAAATATGTGGACGAGGCAGTGGCAATTCCGTTTGGTTATGCGGGTACACGGGATGCACTTCGGAAATATCATTTTGATGTGCAGTTTTCCGGAAGTGACTATGAAACGGATCCAAACTGGCTACAGGAGAAGTCGTTTTTAGAGAAACATGGTGCCTCCATGGTATTTTTCCCATATACACAGAGTACAAGTTCAACGAAGCTAAAGGCTGCAATTGATAAGCAGATTGAAAAGGAATAAGGATGATATCAAAAAGACATAGGAGAGAGAAATAGATGCAGGTAGTTTATCAGTTGTCCGGTGTGGTAGATATGTGGAGACCGAATTTTGGATTAAAAAAATTTGCAAAATCGGGATTAAAAGCAGGGAGTTTGGATTTGTCCTGTTTTGACTGGCTTTTTGATACATCCAAGATTCAGGAAAAGAAGCTATATGCATCTCAAATGGTAGAATGGATATTGGTGGAAAACCCAGAAAAGATAGAAGATTTTGTGACATCGTATCTTAAAAGTTGTAAGACGATGGGGATTTCTTTGCCGATTGCAATTATGCCAAGCTGTGCGGAACCGCAGATACATTTGAAGCACTATGAATTTTTTTTGGATTCATGCATAAAAATCTGTAGTAAATTTGGAATCGATTCGATTGTAGTACCTCCTTTGCCAAGTTCCTGGAAGGATAACGAAGCTTTTTATAGCGGATTAAATAAAAGGGCTCAATCGACAGAAATACAGATTTTACTGATGAATATATCGCGAAACTATAATGGACATTATAATCGCGGAATTTGTTGTGACGCGATAGAGGCAGCACAGTGGATTGATCGGTTAAATCAAGAACAAGAATATGAAGGTGAGTGTTTTGGCTTTTTCATGGACATGCGGTGTTGCAATGTCTGCGGTCAGAACATGTACGAATTTGCAGTTGCATTGGGAAAACGAATGAAAGGTGTCCGGGTAAGTGATAATGAGGGACAAACATTATCTTCGTTAATACCATTTTCCAGTGTATTCCAGGGACAGTCCAAAGTGGATTGGCTGAGCTTTTTTAGAGGCATGAGGAAAATAGAGTTTGATGGGATTTTATTGGTAGATGCAAGTGACAGCGTGGCGGTACTTTCTACAATGTTGAAAACAGATTTTTTGCAATATGAAAAAAAGATTGGAGAATATCTTGAATTTCAGATTGAGTTGGAAAAGATGATTAAAAAGTATCCCAAGCGTGTCCTTTTTGGAGCAGGAAATATGTGCCGAAACTACATGAAATGCTATGGGAAAGAATATCCGCCACTTTTTACGTGTGATAATAATTCTAATCTTTGGGAGACGGAATTTGAGGGTCTGGTAATAAAAAATCCGGAAGAATTAAAAAATTTGCCGGATGATTGTGCAATTTTTATCTGCAATCTTTATTATGAAGAAATTAAGGAACAGATAGAGGCGATGGGGCTAAAGAATCCGATTGAATGGTTTAATGACGAGTATTTGCCGATACGATGTACCGATTGGTTTGACGGCAGCGAAAGAAAAATAAGGTAAATACGCGGAAAGAATCTGTTGATTAAGTTCGTAGAACAAAGGGGGATGTAATGCTTGAAGTTGGCGTACAGACGCAAAATGTTATCACTGATAAGAATCCATACGAAGGTTTTGAACTGTTGCGAGAGGCTGGATTTACATGTTGTGATTTTAGTTTAAATGGGTACCTGAAAAACACAGATATTTATCGTGCGAATAAAAATAATTTCTTTGATCAATCGGTTGAGGAATTGGAACTTTTTTTTGCTGAATATAAGGCCGCTGCGAATAAAAATGGAATTTGCATTAATCAGATGCATATGCCATATCCCATTTATATTCCAAATGGCAAAGATAAGCTGAATGATTACATGTGGAATGAGGTGGCACCCAAAAGCCTGGAGATCTGCCGTTTTCTGGAGTGCCCGAATATTGTTGTTCATGGATTTAAGCTTTCACATTTCTGGGGAACGGAAGAAGCAGAGTGGGAGAAAACCAAGGAGTTTCTTGATACAATTTTGCCGAAGGCGAAAGAATATGGAATTACGGTGTGCCTGGAGAATCTGTATGAATCAGTAGGTGGGCATCTTGTGGAAGGGCCGGGATGCGATTCCCAAAAGATGGTAGAACGTATTGATCAAATCAATGATGCATATGGAGCGGACGTATTAGGATTCTGCTTTGACACGGGGCATGCAAATCTGGTTGGACTTGATTTTGAAAAGTTTATTACAACACTTGGGTCACGTCTAAAAGTATTGCATATGCATGACAATGATGGCGTTGGAGATCTGCACCAGATACCTTATACATTTACCAGGACAAGAGAGAATCAGTCCGCCACAGATTGGGAGGGATTTGTTAGAGGATTGAGAGAGATTCATTTTGACGGAGTGCTAAGCTTTGAGACTGCGCCTGTATTGAAATCTTTTCCGGAAGAACTTAAGGCGGAAGTTTTGCATTTCATTGCATGTATAGGAAGAAATTTTGAAAGACTGATTGGAGAAGACAAACATGAGCAATATTGAATCCCTAAGCCTTTGTAGGAATTTTGTATCCTGCTTCGAGCATTGATTTCTCAAATTGGTCGATCGACATTTCGGCTTTCTGTGCACCGCGCATAGCGGAATAATCTCCTTCCTGTACAGAAGAGAAGATTTCGTTGAGACGTCCTTCTTTGCGCCCCTCTTCAATATAATCTGAAGGTAATGTTAAAATATTTCCACCCATAATATCACCTATTCCTTTCCGGACTTCACTATCCTTTGGAATGATATAATCTGCAATCTCCTGTATTACACAGATCATATTTTGATAAAGTCCTGACTTCTTTTCTTTTTCGGCAGTCTCCATAAGCAGCTGATTAATTTTGCGATAGTCTTCTAGCAGCTGTTCTACTTTCTTTTCGTTCGTTTTGTTGCTTTTCAGAAAGTACTCATACCGCAAGATATGATACGGCAACAAGATGAGAAGTTGTTTTTCAAACAACGCATTTACCGTGTACTTTTGTGCGTGGATAATCGGTACCTGATAAGTAATCTGCTGTCCGTCCGCGAACTTTACGATTGCGGTATGATACTCCGGCAGATGACGATGATTTCGCACGTAAAGAACACAGGACTGTGGAAATTCAATCTCCCAGATATCCTCTGCCTTTGAAGTATGTTCCAATGCAATT
>ERZ1035006.1230-NODE-1230-length-17623-cov-5.215847_pt1 | contig 17623 bp, 17 predicted proteins | sample MGYA00520694_ERZ1035006 | MGnify/ENA primary metagenome ERZ1035006 (study PRJEB33766, sample SAMN09781746) | gut metagenome | biome: gut microbiome | host: Homo sapiens | place: Madagascar | study: EMG produced TPA metagenomics assembly of the PRJNA485056 data... | reverse complement strand
AAAAATGACAGTTACCGCAAGGTTATTTATATGAAACATGAAAAGAAAATTATCTTATTAAAAATAAAAAAACTGCTGGAGCAGCAGATTGCTGGTACAGATAATTGGAACGATATTTTTATCCAGTTTGACTACAATCCATTGCAGGCATATTAGGAGGACATTATGGCAATCAGAAATTTACGTTATGAAGGAGATCCGATTCTCCGTAAAACAAGCAAAGAAGTAAAAGAAATCACACCAAAGATTGTAGAGCTGATCGATGACATGCTGGAGACCATGTATGAGGCTGGCGGTGTCGGACTGGCAGCGCCACAGGTGGGGGTACTGAAAAGAATCGTTGTGATCGATGTGGGAGATGGTCCGTTCGTGTTGATCAATCCACAGATCACAAAGACGGAAGGCTCTCAGACCGGAGACGAAGGATGCTTAAGTGTACCGGGAAAAGCCGGAATCGTGACCAGACCTAACGAAGTGACGGTCCGCTTTACCGGTGAGGATGGCAATACCTATGATCTGGAAGGAACAGAACTGCTGGCGAGAGCCATCTGCCACGAGTGCGATCATCTGGATGGAAAGCTGTATGTGGATCTGGTGGAAGGAGAACTTCACGATACTGTCATGGACGAGGAGGAATAAGCGAATATGAAAATTATTTTCATGGGAACACCGGATTTTGCAGTGGGAACGCTCAGATCCCTGGCAGAAGCCGGTCATGAGATCACACTGGTAGTGAGTCAGCCGGATAAGCCAAAGGGACGTGGACATGCGATGGTTCCCACACCGGTGAAGGTTGTGGCTGAAGAGCTGGGAATTCCGGTATTCCAGCCGGTGAAGATCCGTGAGGCAAAGGATGTGTTGGAGAAGACGGAAGCAGATGTGTGTGTGGTAGCGGCTTTTGGACAGATCATTCCAGCGTCCATTCTTCATATGAAAAAATATGGATGCATCAATGTGCATGCTTCCCTGCTTCCGAAGTACCGTGGAGCAGCACCGATCCAGTGGGCAGTCATCGATGGGGAGAAAGAGTCCGGTGTGACGATCATGCAGATGGATGAAGGACTGGATACCGGCGATATGCTGGCAAAGGCAATCGTACCGCTGGATGAAAAGGAGACGGGAGGAAGTCTCTTTGATAAGTTGAGTGAGGCTGGTGGACGTCTCTGTGTGGAGACTCTTGCAAAGCTGGAAAAGGGCGAGATCACCCCGGAAAAGCAGGGAGAGTCACCGACTGCTTATGCATCCATGCTGGATAAAAAAATGGGAAATATCGACTGGAACAAGAGTGCAGTCGTGATTGAACGTCTGGTCCGTGGACTGAATCCGTGGCCCAGTGCATATACTCATCTTGACGGAAAGACATTGAAAATATGGGCATGTGATGTGCTGCCTCAAAGTGCATCAAAGGGAGAAAGTGGTGAGATACTGGAAGTGACAAAAGATGCCATTCATGTACAGACCGGGGACGGTATCCTGGTGCTTCGCGAGGTCCAGCTTGCAGGAAAAGCAAGAATGGATGCAGGTGCATTTTTAAGAGGATACAAAGTAGTTCCGGGAACGGTACTTTCGGCAGAATAGGAGGAAATTATGCCGTTTTTCTATTATTATGACCCTACGTATATTCTGGTACTCATTGGAGCAGTTCTGTCCCTGTGGGCGTCTGCAACAGTAAAATCAACTTATAACAAATACTCTCGGGTATACAGTTATTCCGGACTGACCGGAGCGCAGGCAGCTGCACAGATTCTCAGACAGGCAGGTATCTATGATGTGAGGATCGAGCATGTGAGTGGTAATCTGACAGACCATTATGATCCAAAAGCCAGAGTACTTCGCCTGTCCGACAGTGTCTATGGATCTAATTCCGTAGCTGCCATCGGTGTGGCTGCTCATGAGTGTGGTCATGCGATCCAGGATCAGGAGGACTATGTTCCGCTTCGGTTCCGTTCTGCATTTGTGCCGGTAGCGAATCTGGGAACACAGGTTGCTTTCCCTATCCTTCTTCTGGGTGTATTTCTGGGAAGCTCTCATTTCCTGATCCAGGTGGGGCTGCTGTGCTTCTTCTTTGGTGTACTGTTCCAGCTGATCACTTTGCCGGTAGAGTTTAATGCATCCGGTCGTGCGGTACGGATCTTAAGAGAGACAGGGATGATGTCTGATGATGAATTGTCTAAGACAAAGAAAGTACTGTCAGCGGCAGCTATGACATACGTGGCAGCAGCGGCAGCATCGATTCTGTCCATGTTAAGACTTATTATCCTGTTCGGAGGTAACAGAAGACGTGACTGATCAGGTAAATACAAGAGGACTCGCACTGGAATTTCTGCTGGAAGTGGAAAAAGGAGCCTTAAGCCATGTGGCACTCCGTGGTATGTTGGAGCGATACCAGTATCTGGATAAGCAGGAACGCGCATTCCTGACCCGCCTTTGTGAAGGAACTCTGGAGCGCAGACTGGAGCTGGATGCCATCATCAACCATTTTTCTAAAGTGCCGGTGGAGAAACAAAAGCCGGTGATCCGTAATCTGCTGAGAATGTCGGTTTATCAGCTGAAATACATGGATCAGGTGCCGGATTCTGCCGTCTGTAACGAGGCAGTGCGTCTGGCGCAGAAAAAAGGCTTCGGAACCTTGAAAGGGTTTGTAAACGGCGTGCTCAGAAGCATTGCCAGAGGAATAGAAGAGATTTCTTTTGATGATCTGTCCATCTGTTATTCTACACCTCAGTGGATCGTAGACCAGTGGGTCGAGGAATATGGGAAAGACAAGGCAGTTCGGATGCTGGCGGATCAGTATGCAGAGAAGCCGGTGACCATTCGAATCAATGAGACGAAGACAACAAAGCAGCAACTGAAGGCGCGTCTGGAATCTGAAGGTGTGACCGTTCAGGAGGTGGACGGCATGGATTGCGCACTGGCAATCTCCGGGTTTGATTATCTGTGGGCTCTTTCTTCCTTCAGGGAAGGGCTGTTCCATGTGCAGGATGTCAGTTCCATGCAGGTGGCATTGACTGCAGCACCGAAGGAAGGCGACATCTGTCTGGATGTTTGTGCGGCACCTGGAGGAAAGAGTCTTCATCTGGCAGAACTTCTTCATGGAACCGGACTTGTGGAGGCAAGAGATCTGACGGATTATAAAGTTGAACTGATCCAGGACAATATCGATCGTTCAGAGCTTACGAATATTCGTGCAGTCTGCCATGATGCTACCGTCCTTGATGAATCCTGGATCGGAAAGGCAGACATTGTGCTGGCTGATCTTCCATGTTCCGGCCTTGGAGTATTAAATAAGAAAAATGATCTGAAATACCGGATGACACCGGAACAGCAGCAGGAGCTGGTAGAGCTTCAGCACAGGATCCTGGATACAGTATGGCAGTATGTGAAGCCGGGTGGAAAGCTGATCTACAGTACTTGTACCGTCCACAAAGCGGAAAATGTGGAAACTGTGGATTGGTTTTTGAAAACGCACCCGTTTTTGTTGAAAAAAGAGATAATAATGCTTCCCGGTGTGGATAAGTATGATGGATTCTTCATCGCCGGGATGGAGAGAAAAGAACATGATTGATATAAAATCACTGACTCTTCCAGAACTGCAGGAAGAGATGGAAAAGATCGGAGAGAAGAAGTTTCGTGCAGGACAGATCTATGAGTGGATGCATGTGAAGCTGGTGGACAGTTTTGATGAGATGACCAATCTCTCCAAAGGCTTGCGGGAAAAATTAAAGGAGCAGTATGAACTGATATCATTGGAGCTGGTGGAAGTACAGACATCGAAGATCGATGAGACCAGTAAATTCCTGTTCCGCCTGTCAGATGGAAATGTGATCGAGAGCGTGCTGATGAAATATCACCACGGCAATTCAGTCTGTATTTCCTCGCAGGTAGGCTGCCGTATGGGCTGTCGGTTCTGCGCGTCCACGTTGGACGGACTGGAGCGTGGGTTAAAACCATCCGAGATGCTGGATCAGATCTATAAGATCCAGAAGTGGTCTCAGGAGAGGGTGCATAACGTGGTCGTTATGGGAACAGGAGAACCTCTGGACAATTATGATTCTCTGCTTCGGTTTATTCATTTGCTGACCGATGAGGGAGGACTTCATATCAGCCAGCGGAATCTGACGGTATCTACCTGCGGTATTGTTCCGAATATGCGTCGTCTGGCAGATGAGAAGCTTCAGATCACGCTGGCATTATCCCTTCATGCGTCCAGCCAGGAGAAGCGCAAGACGCTGATGCCGGTGGCCTATAAATTTGATCTGAAAGATGTGCTGGATGCCTGCCGGTATTATTTTGAACAGACTGGCCGACGGATCACATTTGAATACAGTCTGGTAGGAGGCGTCAACGACAGCAGCGAGGATGCCAGAGAACTGACGGAGCTGGTCAAAGACCTGAACTGTCATATCAACTTGATCCCGGTCAATCCGATCAAAGAGAGGGATTACGTGCAGTCGGACAGCCGTGCGATCCTCAATTTCAAAAATAAACTTGAAAAATCAGGGATAAATGTTACTATTAGAAGGGAAATGGGCCGGGATATTGACGGCGCATGCGGACAGCTCAGAAAGAGCTATATGGATACTGAAAAAGAGAGGTAAGTGGAAGTGCAGACATCGGTCGCAATGACGGACGTGGGCCGTGTGAGAAAAGTGAATCAGGATTATGTGTATGCTTCCGACACACCGGTCGGAAATCTTCCGAATCTGTACATTGTGGCAGATGGAATGGGAGGTCATAAAGCAGGAGACCTGGCATCTTCCTATGCGGTGCAGACCATTGTGGAGGCTATCAGCCGGAGCGTGGAGACCAGACCGGCGCTGATCCTTCAGAAGGCGATCCGCTACGCCAATTACCGGTTATATGAAAAATCGGAAGAGCGGGAAGAATATCATGGAATGGGAACAACACTGGTAGTTCTGACAGTATATAAAGATGAAGCACTGGCAGCTAATATCGGAGACAGTCGGCTGTATGAGATCTCACAGAAGCAGATCCGGCAGATTTCAGAAGATCATTCCCTGGTGGCGGAGCTGGTGCGAAAGGGAGAACTAAGTGCCACAGAAGCCAGAAGACATCCAGATAAAAATATTATTACAAGGGCACTGGGAATCCAGGACGAGGCGCAGATTGATCTGTTTCCGTTTCGTGTGGAGACAGGAAACCGCTATCTGCTCTGTTCTGATGGACTGACCAATATGGTGGAGGATGCGGAGCTTTGCAGGTTGATCAGTCAGAAGAAAGATATCTCGGAGATCGGTGCGGAGCTGATCCTCAAAGCGAACAAGAATGGTGGACTGGATAATATTGCAGTTGTATTGGTTGAAATAGATAACAGTGAGGTAGGATTATGATAAAGACGGGAACGATTCTGGGAGACCGCTATGAGATTCTGGAAAAAATAGGAACCGGCGGTATGGCAGAGGTCTTCAAGGGAAAAGATCATAAGCTGAACCGTTACGTTGCAGTCAAAGTACTGAAAGAGGAATTCCGTGACAATGACGGATTTGTAAAGAAATTTAAGGAGGAAGCTCAGGCAGCAGCCGGGCTTGCTCATCCCAATATTGTAAATGTATATGATGTCGGTGATGAGAACGGTATCTATTATATTGTGATGGAGCTGGTGGAAGGGATCACTCTGAAGAATTATATTGAGAGAAAAGGTCGCCTGACCATCAAAGAGGCAACCAGTATTGCAATTCAGGTATCTGCAGGACTGGAGGTTGCCCATAATAATCATATTGTACACAGGGATATCAAACCACAGAACATTATTATTTCCAGAGAAGGAAAAGTAAAGGTAACAGATTTTGGTATTGCCAAGGCAACCACTTCCCAGACCACGACTTCCAGTGCCATGGGTTCTGTGCATTATGCATCTCCGGAGCAGGCAAGAGGCGGATATGTAGATCATAGAAGCGATATTTATTCTCTTGGTATCGTCATGTATGAAATGGTGACAGGCCGTGTTCCGTTTGATGGGGAGACTGCGGTGACTGTGGCAGTGAAGCATCTGCAGGAACAGATGGTTCCGCCCAGCAAGTATTGCCCGGAGATTCCGTACAGTCTGGAGCAGATCATCAAGAAATGCACGGAGAAAAGTCCGGACCGCAGATATCAGGATATCGGGGATCTGATGGCAGATCTGAAACAGTCTCTGGTAGATCCGGATGGTGATTTCGTACAGATGGTAGATCTTGATGAGCAGGCCAAGACCGTGATTATGACAAAAGGAACCACGTCCAAGGTCAAAGAGTCCCGCAGAGTGAATCTGAGCAAGGATGAGGACGAGGATGATGAGGAAGAAGACGAAGACAGCGAAGATGATGAGGATGATGAAGAACTGAGTCCGACCGTTGAACGTGCCATGACGATCGCAGGAGTGGTTCTGGCAGTGATCATTGTGATCATTATGCTTCTGCTGTTCTCAAAAGTGCTTGGAATCGGCAAAAAATCCAATACAGATACCAGCGACAGCCAGCAGACAGAGCAGAGCGCGGACGAAGAAGATGACAGCAGTTCCGCATCCCAGGGGAATACAGTGAACATGCCGAGCCTTCTTGGAAAGACTTATGCAGAGGCAAGAACGGTTCTGGAAGAACTTGGACTGAAGATCGAGCGTGGAGAATCTGAAAAATCCAATCAGTATTCTGCAGGTCAGATCATTGCGCAGAGTGAAGAATCAGGAAACAGCGTGAAGGTAGGTACAACGGTGACAGTAACCTTGGCGGCAGCAGGATCTACTGCTTCTTCAGATGGAACCAGCAGTACAGGAAGCACCACTTCCAGTACAACCACCACGACCACTAACAGCAAAGTGAAGGTTCCGTCGGTAGTTGGTAAAGATGAAAATGCAGCGAAGAGTGCGATCACGGCAGCAGGTCTGACGGTTGGTACGGTCAGCGAAGCTTCCAGCGATACAGTAGAATCTGGTCTTGTCATCAGCCAGTCTCCGTCAGCCAATTCCGAGACGGAGAGCGGTGGAAAAGTTAACATTGTGCTGAGCAGCGGACCGAATAAAAAGAAAGTGACCGATGTTATCGGTCATGAATCCAGCAGAGCCCAGTCAGAACTGGCGGGGGATGGATTTAAAGTGGAAGTAAAAGAAACATATAGTGATGATATGCGTGCAGGCCTGGTAGTCAGCACCAGTCCGGACAGAGGAACCTATGTGCAGCCGGGAAGCACAGTGACGATCACTGTCAGCAAAGGCCGGGAACAGGTAACGATTCCATCTGTCAGCGTGGGAATGACCTATGAAGAGGCAGTGGAGGCATTGAATGATGCCGGATTCAAAGGAACAGTCAAAGAGGCAACTGAGTACAGTGCATCTGTAGGAAATGGATTTGTGACCAGATACAGTCCAAGCAAGACGGTCGATCCAGACGGAACGGTGACTATCTATGTAAGCCTTGGTACGCAGTCAACCACAGAGTAACAGCTTATGCAGGGAAGAATTGTCAAAGGAATTGCAGGATTCTATTATGTAGATACAGAGGACGGTATCTTTGAGTGCCGCGCCAAAGGAATTTTTCGCAACCAGAAGGTAAAGCCTCTGGTTGGAGATCTGGTGGAGTTGGAAGTATTAAGCCAGGAAGAAAAAGAGGGCAGCGTGATCTCCATTTTGCCAAGAAAAAGTGAACTGATCCGACCGGCAGTAGCCAATGTGGATCAGGCACTGGTGATCTTTGCACTGTCAAGACCGACTCCGAACTTGCCGCTTCTGGATCGCTTTCTGATCATGATGAAACAGAAAGAGATTCCGACGATTATCTGTTTTAATAAAAGCGATATGGTGTCAGAAGAAGAAAGGGAGCATTTTCGGCAGATCTACCGGGATTGTGGAAGTAAGCTTTTGTTTATCAGCGCAAAAAAAGGAGAAGGAACAGACGCGGTCAGAGATTGTTTAAGAGGATATATGACAACTGTGGCAGGTCCCTCTGGTGTGGGAAAATCTACACTGATCAATCATCTGGTGCCGGAAGCAGAGATGGAGACCGGAAAGATCAGCGAAAAAGCGGATCGAGGAAAACATACTACCCGTCACAGCGAACTGTTTCGGCTTGAGAAAGACAGTTACATTCTGGATACTCCGGGCTTCACGGCACTGGAGCCGGAAGCTATGGAGAAAGAAGAACTGCGGTTCTGTTTTCCGGAATTTGATCCCTATGAGGGCAGCTGCAAGTTTCAAGGCTGTATTCATGACAGGGAGCCGGGCTGTGCAGTAAAAGAAGCTGTAGAAGACGGGAAGATCAGTAGAGAACGTTATGAAAGCTACATCAGTTTTTTCAGAGAATTAAAAGAGAGAGAAAGACGGAGGTATTCCTGATATGAAATATTATTTATCACCATCGATTTTATCCGCAGATTTTGCACATCTGGGAGACGATATTGCAGCAACCGAAAAGGGTGGAACCCAGTATCTGCACTACGATGTTATGGATGGCATGTTTGTTCCAAGCATTTCTTTTGGTATGCCGGTTCTGAAGTCTGTCCGTAAGATCACGGATCTGGTTCTGGATGTACATCTGATGATCGAGGATCCGGACCGCTATATTGATGAATTTGTAAAGAGCGGTGCAGATATTATTACGGTTCATTATGAAGCATGTAAGGATGTAGAGAAGACGATCCAGATGATCAGAGAGAAAGGTGTAAAAGTAGGTGTTACCATTAAACCAAAGACTCCGCTCAGTGTTCTGGAACCGTTGCTGGATAAGGTAGATATGATACTTTTGATGACTGTAGAGCCGGGATTTGGCGGACAGGCATATATTCCTGAGTCCACAGATAAGATCCGTACATTGCGTAAGATGCTGAATGACAGAGGACTGACCACAGATATTGAAGTTGATGGTGGTATCAAAAAGGATAATCTGGAAATGGTTCTGGATGCAGGAGCTAATGTGATCGTGGCAGGAAGTGCTATCTTCAAAGATGATATCGAGAAAAACACCAGAGATTTCATGGAGATTCTCGAGAAGAGGCAGGCGTAAATGGATACACTGATTATCAGCGGGGGCAATATCGGGATCGATTTTGCCCTCGGTCTTTTGAAAATAAAGAGATTTGATCATATCATCGGCGTGGATGGTGGACTGAAGTTCTGTTATGACCATAAGATCGTGCCGACACGGATCGTTGGGGATTTTGATACTCTATCCCCGGGAATTCTTACATGGTATAAGAAGAATACACAGATCGAGATCCGGGAATACAATCCGGTAAAAGATGCCACGGACACACAGATCGCTGTGGAGCTGGCACTTTCCCTTGGAAGTGATCATGTTACGATCCTTGGAGGAACAGGGACCAGACTGGATCATGTGCTGGGAAATATTCAAAGTCTGTATCTGGCACTGGAAAAGGGAGTGGACTGTGAGATCCTGGATGAGCATAATCGCATCCGTCTGATCCAGGGGGAGTACCGGATCAAAAAGGCAGAACAATATGGAAAATATGTATCCCTGATTCCATTTACTACTGATGTGAATGGGGTTACGCTAGAGGGACTGAAATATCCAGTACAGAATCAGCATTTTACCGTACAGGGAAGCGGTGGTTTTGGCGTGTCCAATGAGATCGCTGCTGATGAAGCAAGGATCAGCCTGAAGCAGGGCATTTTTATTATGATCGAATCAAAAGATTGATTCTTTTGGGAGGAATACAAGAATGGCTTGGTATGACGAGGCAATATTTTATCACATTTATCCCCTGGGACTTACGGGGGCTCCAAAGGAAAATTCTTATGGGGAACCGGTACATCGGTTAAATACATTGATCCCATGGATCGAACATATCAGAAACATAGGATGTACAGCTTTGTATATTGGTCCTCTGTGTGAATCCGTGGGTCACGGTTATGAGACGACAGACTATAAGAAGCTGGACAGCCGTCTGGGAACTAATGAAGACCTGAAAGCATTTGTGACAGAATGTCATGCGCAGGGAATCCATGTGATTTTCGATGGTGTGTTCAATCATACAGGAAGAGATTTTTTCGCATTTAAGGATATTCAGAAGAACCGGGAGCAGTCTCCGTACCGCGACTGGTACTGTAATGTGAATTTCTATGGAAATAATGAATATAACGATGGATTTTCCTATGATAACTGGGGCGGCTACAATCTGCTGGTGAAGCTGAATCAGCGAAATCCAGCAGTCAAAGATTATATCTGTGACGTGATCCGCTTCTGGGTCAGTGAGTTTGATATTGATGGGATCCGTCTGGATGCAGCGGACGTACTGGATTTTGATTTTATGAAAGCCCTACGTCAGATGGCAAATGAAGTGAAGCCGGAGTTCTGGCTCATGGGCGAGGTGATCCATGGGGATTATACCCGTTGGGTAAATGAAGGAACTCTTCATTCTGTGACCAACTATCAATTGCACAAAGCACTGTACTCCGGGCACAACGATCACAACTATTTTGAAATTGCACATACGGTCCGCCGCCTCTATGAGATGGGAGGCAACCGGCCAGATGGACTGAAGCTCTATAATTTTGTGGACAACCACGATGTGGAACGGATCTATACAAAATTGCAGAATAAGGCACAGTTCTTCCCGGTACATGTGTTGTTGTATACCCTGCCGGGGATCCCTTCCATTTATTATGGATCGGAATTTGGCATAGAAGGAAAGAAGGAGCGCTACAGTGACGATTCTCTGCGCCCTGCATTGCAGCTGGCTGATTACAAAAATGCAGCCACGGAAAATCCGTGTACCAGACTGATCACCGCATTGGGGAAGATTCGTCAGCAGACGAAAGCATTAAGTCTGGGCGATTATAAAGAACTTTTGCTGACCAATCGTCAGTATGCATTTTCCAGAGATCTGAATGGAACATCTGTGGTAGTGACGGTCAATAATGATGAGAATCCGGCACAGATCCATGTGGCAGCCGGCAATGGCGGAGCTTATGTGGGAGCACTGAGCGGAATGAAAGTTCCAGTGGAACAGGGTCAGATCAATGTAACCTTACAGCCAAACAGTGGAGAAATCTGGATTCCGGAAGAAGGCGGAGCAGAAGAACCGGAGCGTACGCCGATAGAGCCGGTGAAATTCAAAGCAGTTAAAGTTGAGATAGCGATGCCGGTGACTGGGCCGGAGAATGTACAGACAAAGGAACTAAGGCCGGAGTTGTCCGGGCAGGCAGCGAAGGTGACAGCACCGGAGCATAAGATCGAAGTTCCGACCAACAAAGCCTACGAAGAGATGACTATCGAGGAACTGCAGCAGGCAATTCTCGACAAAATGGCCAAAAACGGTCCTATCACCGATCAGATGCGCCGGGATGTGATGGAAAATGTGTATCACAATTCCCTGATCAACTGGGTAAAGAGTTTTCGATAGGAAAGAGAAAAGATAAAAAAAGATGCCGCAGGATCCATCAGAAGATGGTCTTGCGGCATCTTAGTGTGTGCCTGACAGTGGACAGGCAGTTATAATATTTAGTCTGGATAGTTCAGACGATCCTCAGTAATATCATAAAGGACTTCATCCAGATATTTGCGGGCAGCATATTTTGCCATAGGCAGGTTCATATCCAGATAGTTTCCGCAGTCTTTTGCGCAGGCACCAGGAATCTCGCCTTCAAAGTCGCGGATGAACTCATACATCTCGATCATCAGATTTACAATGTCGGAGGATTCATAATCTCCAGCCAGGATCAGGTAGAAGCCGGTACGGCATCCCATAGGTCCGAAATATACGACTTTGGACGCATAGACCGGATGATTTCTGAGAAATGTTGCACCCAGATGCTCAATGGCATGAACTTCAGCTGTGTTCAGGACTGGTTCATCGTTGGGACTGGTCATACGAAGGTCAAATGTGGTTACAACAGAATCGCCCACAGAATCCTTGCGGGATACATAGACTCCCGGGATCAGGCGGATATGGTCAACGGTAAAACTTGCAATTTTCTCCATGATAATACCTCCTAAAGCATGTCTTCCGGTTCATCATAACAAAAACTGAAACGAATAGCAATCTGAAATTTTCTCTTGCGATTTCTGAAAAAAATGGTATAGTAGAAAAGAACGTTATTCCTGAGTGAAAACGCATCATTCATTTATTTATATACAAAGCAAAGAAGAAGAGTGCTGACCGGAGCTGGCGGCAACTGTTCGCGAAAATTTGCCATGTATCTCAGACTGTCCCACTGACAGTTTCTTTTTGTGTGTTTTCCCTTACTTACGTTCATACATCCCCAACAGGCAGCAGAAATTTTTTATATTGCTGACCATATTTTATATTCCGAGAGACAGGGGACGTAAAGATACGCCGTTTCATCGGAGAAGAAGAGGAGAAAACTTATTATGAACAATCAACACGCAGCACGTACCAAATTTATGGTAGAACTGGCCCTGATGGTAGCCATTATCTTCGTTATGGCATTTACCCCGCTGGGATATTTTCAGACCATGGGACTTTCCATCACATTCCTGACCGTACCGGTAGCTGTAGGAGCCATTATCTTAGGACCAAAGGGAGGAGCGATCTGCGGACTGGCATTTGGAATCACCAGTTTTATGCAGTGCTTTGGAATGGGTGCATTTGGAACGATGCTGTTTAGTATCAATCCCATCGGAACCGCATTTGTATGCATTGTTCCGCGTATTCTGGAAGGCCTTCTTTGCGGATTGATCTTCCAGGCATTGAAAAAGTCCATGAAAAATGGAGCTTATCTGGTGGCAAGTCTTTCCTGCCCGCTTCTGAATACTCTGTTTTTTATGACCAGTCTGGTAGTAGTATTTTATAACACCGAATATATTCAGGGATTTGTATCTGCTCTTGGTGTGAGCAATCCGTTTACCTTTGTTGTAGCCTTCGTGGGCGTTCAGGGATTGATCGAGGCAGTTGTGTGCTTCGTTCTTGCAGGTGCGATTTCAAGAACACTGGGTGCAGCACTGCACAGAGCGTAGAGCATAGAGGAGAGAAAACATGGCATTGATTCATGAGATATCGATCACAGAGATAAAGGGACTGTCCATGGGACACGCACAGGATCAGGAGGCGAAGACCGGTGTGACGGTGCTTCTGTTTGACAAAGACAGAGGAGCAGTGACAGGCTGTGATATCAGCGGTGGAGGTCCGGCTTCCAGAGAGACACCGCTTACCTCGCCGGTGACAGCGGACAATCCGCTGAATGCTATCGTACTGTCTGGCGGATCCGCTTATGGACTGGCAGCATCCGATGGAGTCATGCGTTGTCTGGAAGACCATGATATTGGATTTGAGACGGGATTTGCGAAGGTTCCGCTGGTATGTCAGTCCTGTATCTTTGACCTGGGACTGGGAAGTGCTACGATCCGCCCGGATGCGAAGATGGGATATGAAGCCTGCCTGCAGGCACTGGAGCATCCAGCCACCGCAATGGGAAATGTGGGAGCTGGAACGGGTGCGACTGTTGGAAAGCTATGCGGCATGGAACGCGCTTCCAAGACCGGAATCGGATGTTATGCCATGGCATTAGGAGAGCTTCAGGTGGCAGCAGTCGTTGTGGTCAATGCCCTGGGAGATATTTTTGATCCTGCAAATGGAACGAAGATCGCAGGTCTTATGAATGAAGACAGAACAGCATTCGGCGACAGCTGCGAGGAACTGTGGAAGCTTGGCTGTCCGCAGAACCTGTTTACAGGAAATACCACCATTGGTGCAGTGATCACCAATGGCCAGTTCAACAAAGCACAGCTGAACAAGATCGCATCCATGACAAGAAATGCCTATGCCCGCTGTATTAATCCGGTGGGGACTATGGCAGATGGAGACAGTATCTATGCCGCATCCATCGGTGATGTGAAAGCGGATATCAATGTGGTTGGAACATTGGCGGCGCATGTGATGGAGCGGGCCATTGTGAAGGCTGTAGAGAGTGCGCGATGAAAAGCGGGACTGGAATAAAAGCTGTCTGAAAAAATTCGTGTACAGGTCACAAAATATTATGAAGAATAGAAGGAGAAGCCGGTTCGTTCAGGACCGGCTTCTCTTGATCTGGTGCTCGAATTTTTGAATAACGGTGTATAGGATCAAGGCGATCAGACACAGCACCATGAGAGCGGTGATCAGATAGTTCAGCTTGAAGATCTGGCTGGCGTAGATGATCAGATATCCAAGACCTTCTCTGGCGGCGAGAAATTCTCCGATGATCACACCGACCAGGCAGAGACCGATATTGACTTTGAGAATGCTGATCACGGAAGGCAGACTGGAAGGGAAGATCACATAGCACAGAGCTTCTCGTTTGCCGCCGCCAAGAGTATGGATGAGTTTGATCTTCTCGCTGTCAGTCTCTCGAAATGCAGTATACATGCTGATGATGCTGCCAAAGACAGCGACAGACATGCCGGCAACAATGATGGTGCAAGAGCCGCTTCCAAGCCATACGATCAGAAGCGGTGCCAGTGCAGATTTTGGAAGACTGTTGAGAACTACCAGCCAGGGTTCCAGTATCTCGGAGACAGTTGGAAAGATCCACAGAAGAGTGGCAGTCAGAAAACTGATGCCGATGACAAGCAGAAAACTGACTAATGTCTCATACAAGGTGACTTTTGTGTGGAGAAAGAGGGATCCATCTCCACTCATGACAGCTAAAGTCTTAAGGATCCCGGAAGGACTGCTGAAGATGAAGGAGTCGATCCAGGACAGACGGGTGCTGATCTCCCAGAGACCCAGAAAGAGAATACATCCAAGAAGCCGTAAGAGTAATACCAGATGATGATGCTGCCGGTGCTTCTTTAAGAAGGCAGACTGAAGGGAACTTGTTTCATTCATGATGATTCAGCTCCTTCCATATTTGATTGAAATAACCCTGAAATTCTGGTGCCTGCCGCCGGTTCATAGGAGACAGAGTCTGATCTTCGAAGATGGTCGGAAGATCCAGATGGATCGAAGCAGGGCGTTTGCTTAAGACCAGCACCCGGTCAGCCATGCTGATGGCTTCAGACAGATCGTGGGTCACAAGAATAGCTGTTTTCTTTTCCTGACGGATGATCTGCCGCACATCATCACAGACTGTCAGACGGGTCTGATAGTCCAAAGCAGAAAATGGTTCATCCAGAAGTAATAGCTCTGGGTCGAGGGCCAGTGTACGGATCAAGGCTGCCCGCTGCCGCATGCCACCGGACAATTCAGAAGGTCTGGAATTACGAAATGCCCACAGCCCATAAGCCTCCATCAGCTGATCCACATGATGAAGGTACGCAGGAGTCATTTTTTTCTGAATCTCCAGACCGAGCACAATATTCCGGTAGACGGTGCGCCATTCAAAGAGATGATCTTTTTGCAGCATATATCCGATATTGGCGGTGTGAGGAGCCAGAGGCTTCCCTCGAAGAATGATCGTACCTGATTCCGGTTCCATCAATGAGGCCAACAGTGAAAGCAGCGTGGATTTACCACAGCCGCTGGGACCAACAATGGATAGAAATTCTCCTTCTTTTACAGAGAAGGTAATATCTGACAGTGCCGGGGTCTCACCCGACAATGTGTGGTAGGAATACGAGACATGACTGACGGAAAGCAGTGTGTCCATAGAGATACCTCCCTGCCTGATCGATATATGATTATTGTATGGATTTTTGAAAAAATATGTGCTATGATGAGGCGCGAAGGTCGGCGAAAGCCATAAGGGACAAGAGAGCCGACAGAAGAAGCAGGAGATGAAAAAGATGGCAAAACAGAAAGAAATCAAGACGAATGCCATGCGTATGCTGGACCGTATGAAGATTCCATACGAGGCGATGACTTATGAGTGCGGTGATTTTATTGATGGGATCCAGATCGCAGACAAGCTGGGGCTGCCCCATGAGAAAGTATACAAGACATTGGTGACGGTGGGAAACAGTAAGAATTATTTTGTGTTTGTGCTTCCAATCGAAGGAGAACTGGATCTGAAAAAAGCAGCCCGTGAGGTGGGAGAGAAATCTCTTGCCATGCTGCATGTGAAGGACATTAACACGGTGACCGGCTATGTGAGAGGCGGCTGTACGGCAGTGGGTATGAAAAAGCAGTACGTGACCCGTATCGATGCCAGTGCACAGAATCTGCCGACCATGGTGGTCAGTGGCGGACATCTGGGAACTCAGCTGGAATTAAAGCCGGAGGATCTTCGGAAAGCGGCAAATGCAGAATTTGCGGATATTGTGGTGGAATAAAATGGTTGAAAAAGTTGCAAAAATAATGGGGACTTGTTGCATGAAAGCGCATCGGTTCCCTTATTTTTTGGAAATATGCGGTCATTTCATAACATATTCTGGTCGATTCATGTCAAAAAAACTCATCTTCAGAAAAATGCGTTACACTGTCATCAGAAAATGGGGGTTACTATACCCTGGGATCAATGTACATACACATCAGGAGGGAGAATTCCATGAAACCTGACTTTTGCAGCTAAATGGATATAAAACACCCGTTAAACCCAGTAAATACAGGGTTTGGCGGGTTTTCTGCTTTGTCAGATTTTCATGGTGTTTTTTCTACTTTTTGGTCTTTGCTAAAACTTTTTTAATTTCCCCCAGAGTACGGATACGTTTTCCAAAATCAATATCTGTAGGAACGTTTAATATATACATCTTTGTTATTTACACTGCCTGTGATTGAAATATACAAATGTGACACCTCCTTGTGACATCATATATATCATACAACAAAGCGTATAAAAGCGCACGTATAATTTCGGAAAATTTGACAAAAAAATACAGGCTTTATAAGACCGGCAGTGATTTTTCTAATATTTAACTGTCAAACTCCCGAAGGGCCATGCAGGGCATGCATACAACGAGCGGTGCGACCATCTGGCCACCTCGGCGGCAGATGGGGAGGAGCTTCCGCTGGATCCCGGCATGCCATAATTTTTTGAGATGTAAGCAGAAAATAAAGAGATGATGACATAAAATGCAAGGGAATGGTTGCTGATTTCATGAATTTTATGATACATTATAAGAAGGCAGTATTGAAAGAAATGGAGACAGAAAAGAAATGGCAAGTGGAAAGATAGAAAACGGAAAAGAAACGCTGGTGGATACCATCTATGAGCAGATCCGAAGGGACATTGTGGGGCATGTGCTTTTGCCGGGACAGAAGCTCAAGACGAAGGAGCTATCCGCCCGTTACGGCGTCAGTGAGACACCGGTGAAGCTGGCACTGAACCGGCTCTGCACGGAGCACATCATTGACAATTATCCGAGACATGGCATGAAGGTACATGAGTTTTCTCCGGATGAAGCAGGAGAGATTTTTGATATCCGCAGGATGATGGATCTCTACTATACAAAAGAAGTCATCGATACAGTGGCCAGCAACCGGATCTTCCAGGAAGAGATGCGAAAGAATGTGGAAGAACATCTGGAGATTGTGTCAGAGATCAGTGAAAATGCTTCCCTGGAGCAGTATCTGGAAAATTACATGTATGACTATAAGTTCCATGAATTATATCTGAAATGTACCGGCAACCGGAAGATCCTGGATGTTTACAAGAGCATCAATCCTTTCGTATATTCCAATTATGTGTTCCACAGGCAGACCCGGGAGAAGGATGTGGCCGGGGTGATGGAGCACCGTCAGATGCTGGATGCTATCTGTGAAAAGGATGAACAGGCGCTGAAGATCGCCATCAATATCC
>ERZ1035006.1228-NODE-1228-length-17629-cov-18.248606_pt1 | contig 17629 bp, 17 predicted proteins | sample MGYA00520694_ERZ1035006 | MGnify/ENA primary metagenome ERZ1035006 (study PRJEB33766, sample SAMN09781746) | gut metagenome | biome: gut microbiome | host: Homo sapiens | place: Madagascar | study: EMG produced TPA metagenomics assembly of the PRJNA485056 data... | reverse complement strand
TGGTAAAGAAGGTTTCTGTCCCCTGTAAGGGGAATCGAAAGGGTCTTAAAGACTATTGAAGGATGATTTTAGAACCCTACGCCTCTTTCACCATATTCCAAAGGAACAAGCTATTACCGATGATATATCTTCTCCACACGAAGAAGTCAAAAACAGCACCGATGGTACCCACATGACAATGGATGTTCAACTCATTCCAATGAGAGTACGTCCACTTCTCCTGCTTAGGCGCCGTCATGCCAATCCAAAGCAGATCAGGGTTGTCAGCATTGACGGCATCAATGATTGCCTTGTTGTCCTCATCCGGGAATTCATTTAAACCTTTAAGTCTAAACATCATCATGTTATATCAAATTCTCCATTTTCAAAATACTCACGGTGTTATCCAGAAAACTCGACATATAAGAGTTTTCTTTGTGATCAATAACCCATGCATATATTTCTTTCATCATTTCCAACCCCAACTGCTTTTGTTCGGAGTTACCAATATAATAATAGGAAGTGGCAATCAGTTGTTTTGCCTTATTGATGTCCACCTCAGAAAGTGGATAGTTTTTATTATATAAGCTCTCATAAATACTCAAAGCTTCCTTTGCCGTGTCTATTGGATTATGCCCTTCTATAGTGTGGTTCTCTCTACACCATTCCAATTGCACAGCACCAATATTAATAAGAGTCTCACCGATAACTCGTTTGTTTTCTTTATGAGGCACATGCTCATAGATAAATCGACGAGCATCCAAAGCTTTCTGATAGTCTGAGATAGCATCATTCCATCTCATCAATTTATAAAACAAAAAGCCTCTATTGTGATAACCTTGCGAAGCACTTGTCTTTCCTTCAATAGGATTGTAGCCATCTATAGTTTCGGCGTAATGCAAAAGTTTCTCCAATAGATCGAAAGCAAGCGGCAAAAGAGTTTCTTTCATTGATTCATCCATGTATTCCATTCTGTCAATGATAAAAGCCGATATGCAATTCGGTAAATAGCAGAAACAGTAAACATAATGATAATCCTTGGGTGTTATCGTCAAATGATCTCTGCATTGATTAAATATAAACACTGCATGAGAAATGACATCCTGCATCCCGTCATCCCAACGTTTTGGAATGGCTCGTAACTGTACTGCATAAAAATCGGAGCTTTGCAACAGACGTACCTTCATTGGGTCATTCCATTCTTTTATGTCATGTCCCATCCGCTGAATCACATCCCATGCATCTTTATTTTTCTCCAAATCTATGAACCCATGTGCAATGCTCGTATATACCTTGATGATAAACCTATGACTTGAAATCGAATGGTCGTCAATCTGTTTCAGATTGGCGAGAACAGTCTTGTATAATTGCAGTGCAGCAGGGTCTTCATTGCGCATAAGGGCATTGGCAAAGTTGAATCGACAAGTCTCTATAAATTTCGATGAGATATTACGTTTGTCAGCCCAGTTAAAAGCTATATGGAAGAATACATCTTCATCATATTCTCCGCCATATTGGTCGTATGTAGCTTGCAATAGCTGCATAATGTCCAGCATACGCTCATCAGAAATTATCACTCCTTTGGCAATAATCTTCTGCAATAGTTCGTAAATCGATTTTGCGACAGATTTTATTTCACCCACATGATTATTTCCGACCGACACGAGATAGTTCAAACGAGCGACGAGTGCTCCTATTGTGGATAGCCAACCGACGAATATCTGCTCTTTCTTCTTATGCAATATAGACAGGGTCTTTTCCTGTATATCAATAGAATTGTTTATTGATTCCAAGTTCAATGGTTGGCTTACGTCTATATTCGTCTCAATATTGCTTGTTTGTAACGAAGCAAATCTTAGAGTAAGAATTTCATTGACATATTTCAACAAGATGCCCATTTCGTTATTCAAGACGACCTTCTCGTTTCTACTCTTTGCATCTTTCTTATGAATCAAACTTTCAAGCTGTTTTCTCACACAGTCCAAGCTCTGACATTGTTTGAGCAAGTCAACATCTTGTTGAAATAAGCTCTTGACAGCCGCTATCATGTAGCCTGCAAAAGTGATACAACCTTCAGAATAAGCAAAGCCCGAACAATCATCAAAGACGATCATATTTCCCTTTCTCTTACGATAGAGGTAGAGAAACAGATTTGTTTTGACATCATTCATGGTACCATACTCAATGGTGAACACGCCATAATTGGCTAAAGCATTGTTTATTTTTTGACAAGTATTCAAGAGAAGATTTCCTTTCTCCAGATAAATAGCTACAGGCAACTTCCCCTTATCACCAGCGGATGCCTTTATTGCAGTTACAATTTCCTCTTCTTCATCCAAGTTACAATGCTCATGAGTCAATGCCACATAATAGTCAGATTGCGGTATCATTTCCCTTTGATGTTTTTCCATCAATATACATCGGGAGATATTATCGTCTTCAAGAGCATCATTCACCGAGCGTACGATGTTACCAAATTCAACCCATCGCTTGGGAGCATCTGCACCTATAGTTGCATATATTTTATCTGTGGAAAGAGATGAATTAGGCGACATAACATTATCACATTCATTCTTAGCGATATAATCCTCTATAACATTCATCACTTCCGAGCATACATGGTCAATATCGCTACATTTCATAGACGCAATCGACTCCCTTGTAAGGAAGTCACTTACAAGGTTTACTCCATCATCAGCAGGAAGAGTAAACACATGTAGATTTTCAGAATTATTACGTTTGGCGAGCACGATTTCCTCTTGTGTATATTTTCCACATCTGTTTTTGAACAGCCCAATTACAATTTGGCTTTCATCAACAAGATACTCGTCATACTCCGTTTGAGTTCTCACTCCCAAAAACTCTGGTCGATAGTCCTCCCATACCATCAACTGTAGCCTTACACCTTTTGCTCGCCACTTGTCATCGACTTGTCGAATTTTATCACCGATAACCATTCGCTCATAAGCCAACTCACAAGAAGAGGCTAAAAATATCTTTATTGTAGTCATGCACATAGGGCTTTATTCATTACCATATAATACCTTTTGTTTATCCTCCCAGACCGCATAGATCAATCTATTGAAGAATGATTTTAGGAATCTAATGAGACAGCATTGTACCCCAACCGATTATTCTTTTATACACCAACTCTAGTTACAGCCATTTTGATACAGCTTTAATGGTATTACCTATTATCATATAATTGTAGCGGGTGAATCGGTACCAACAAGATATCAGGCTCTCAAGGAAGCAAAAGCTCTATCCCTTACAATCTGCGGCATATATGAATTCTTCTCAACCTGATTGCCAAGCCCAAGTTTAGGGTACACCATACCGCCTACACCCGGTAACACAACACCCTTATCATCTCTGACATCATCAATAGCAAATGTAAGGAATTTAAATTTAGATGAAACCGAAGAAGGGAACTCATTCATTAAACTTTCCTTAGCGCTTACAAACATGACAGGAGCTGCGATAATTATTTTCTGCGGATTTACACGTTTCACAAGATAGTTCAACTGTGATTTTACAACACAGGAAGTACTGATAATCGATTTTACGACTATCATCGTATCACAAGTATCACCCTCCATATCTACATAAGATTTATTGATTTCTGAAACCTCAATCTTTGGATCTTGGCAGATAGTAATCCTATTAGACCACAAAACAGCCAGTCCAATGTTATGATGCAAACTATCAATCAAACCTTTCGCCAACCATTCAGCATCTTCAGATGCACAGACAAGCAACACATTTCCTAAGTCAGGATACTTTTCAGTTATTAATATACCAAGTTCAGAACCTAATTCCGAAAAGGCCATACGATATTCTGCAGAATCTACATTCGGCTTTATGAGCTGAGTTAAAGCCTGTTTAACTTTCAGCTTGTTTTCATGATTTAAATTTTCAAATATTCTAGCCATAATCCTTCCATTTTAAATCAAGTTTTGAATCATAGTTTCTACATCTTGAATCTTCAATAAGCTACGCAACTTTTTATCGTTTAACTTAAGAGTGCCCTCAAAATGCAGAAAACTCCATTCTATCACTTTTTTATCCACCTTTAAAGAAAAGCCCATGCCACTCAGTAGTATAATCAATTGATCTTTTAGAGTTTCATCTATTGGCATTCCACCATACCACTTATCTTCCATCAGAGTCCAATAGCCCTTTACATCCAAGTTGCTATACGAATCAGCTTGCCATAACGAGATGAGAATCATTGATACTACTTCAATCTTGTTATTTTCACCTGGTTTACAGCCAACAGCCTTATAGGCTACATCTGCAAAATCTTGCCAATAAATGTATTCATTCAAGCAGTGCAACATCGGATAGGATTCTACAGAGGTAACCCCTTTCAAGCCATCAGGCATACTCTCTATCAGACTATCTTTTTGTTCACTAACCACGAGTTTTAAAGAGAACCTTTCAGCCCGCTCTTCACATAGCTTCTTCTGCATGGAGAAATCATATTTCAATTCACCATGTTCCATACTCCCCCAAGATGGATTTTTCTTATTCTTTAATTGATGATAAACATTCGTAGTACCATCAGAAATAAGCAAATCATCCACATAAGCACCTTCAACTTGTCCTGAGACGATAGTCGAATAATTCCCATTAGCTATTTCACGGAATATTGCAAAAACAGCATAATAGGCTTCATAGAGATTACCTCGTCGACCACTTTCACCGCCACGATGCTTATTGGCTAAGTATTTTTTTTCGTTTCCATCTTCATCCATAACGATGCATTTTATTTATCAGCGCAAATATACATGTTTTTTCAATACCAAACAAGTTTTTTATCAAAAATAACATCTTTTTAACTTAAAGTGTATCCTATTTGACGATAGCGCTGTATTGGTACCATAGAAGTACTACTTTATTCCACTTTTAAGAAATGAGAAACATCATCAAACAAATCAGCATCCAGTTTCATATCATTCTTGCAAATGATTTGCATTTCAATTTGCGTTGAAATCAATGAGTTATTAACAGAGAACAAATACTCTTTCAGAGCTCGTAACTCTTTGATGAGCCATTCATGCTTCTTCATCATCCAAAAACACATCAATGTACACTTCTCTCTTTTGCATACTAAGTCAATATCTTTTTCAGGACCACCTATAATTCTAATATGGATGTTACCATCTTCCAAACTGCATTCACAGCCTTCACATTGATTTTGCTTCGTAACAGTTGTCAGATATTTAACATTCAAATAAAGCCTAACTATAAGCTTCTCTGTTATTGGCTTATCGTACAAATCCACACTAATTGTATCAGGAATATGGGTCTCATAATCAGCATCAAACTCCAGCTTATCAGTAATCAAATGAGATATCCAATGAAAACGAGATATATCAGATAAGAAGCTAACATTTTGACGCAGCAGATGATAGTTAACCCTATCATTGGCAACATCAAACGAATCTGCTAAACGAATGAGTATCATCAAGTATTTGAGACTGACAGTATCTCTTTTCGCTCTTGATTTTAAACCATAAACATCTTTGTAATCCCAGCCATGGCTCTCTGAAACCTTTGCCACGAATGAAAGAAGAGTTGGTTCCAGATAGTCCAGCAACGAATGCGCTTTAGATAAGATAAAATTCGCACTGTCAATATGATGTCTTTCTCGTGTCCTATCACTAAAGAAATCATAAACAGCTTCAAAGACCTCTATAAGATGATTGCCTGCTTCTTTATAATGAGCATTACGCTTTTTCATCTTATCATCTTTCTTATAAATACCAAAGAACTCCGATACCGTCTCTTGCATTTTCAGAACCTGTTCTGATACGAACTCAAACGTATCACTATTTGGGGATCCCAACTTATAAAGGTCAGGGTGTATCACCATACTGATATCATGTAAGTAACATGCCAGGAACAAGATATAATAATCTATAGACTTCAGGTCGAAATAATCTATCGTCTTTACAACATGAGCAGTCTGATTAACAAGAGCAACAGCATGTTCCTCGTTGTGCAAGGTATAAGCATTTAGAAACTTGGAACCATTATACCAAAGTCCTTTTGTGATACGATGAGTTTGAATCAAATCATCAATCCAATCTGGGTTCTTCACAAGATGTATGAATGTTCCAAGCACTCCTATGAGTGCCATATCAACCTTCATTTGGTTGGAAATATTATCGTTATCGATACTTGCTACAAATCTCTCAAACTCATTAAACTCAAAATTTCGATTTCTTAAACGTAGTAAGATACGAAGCTCTGTATAGCATAGTTTCTTAGAATTGGACTTGATAAAAGAATGATCGTCAGAACATCTCACACCTATTGACTCCGAGAAATATACATTCAATATCTTGCGTAGAAAGTCAGGAGAATTGTGCCGAACAAATCTAGAGCATTTTTCTATTCCAATTGGACAATAACACTCACATGAATCATCTAAACAATCAGAAGTTATATCTTGCAAGAATTCACAGAACCTTGAAAAATTTGCAGTCTGTTTCAACCCTATATTTCCACTATAGTTTTCTTTCACCCAACGTCTGAGTGAAGCATACTTGTCGATATTGATAGCTTTCATAGCTATCGAATTCTCAACATCTTTTTGATAGTACAGAAAATTACTTGCCGGTTTGTTCTTCTTTGTATGTTCTGATTCAAAATTTTCAATTCGTTTCTTTATTTCCTTACCTTTCTTTTGAGATATTTTCTCGATGAGAAGCCGGTATTCCGATTGAAAAATATCCTCTTCGTTACTTTCAAGCCAATCACCTAGCTCATCTTTACCAGCTTGTTCTAACTTATGAGTAAAACTGTCCCAAAGTCTTTTTTCTGAACACAAGTCTATTTTCAGATTAAATAAGCTAATACGATAGAGAAAATATTTTTTATACCGTTTTAGCAGCTTTATTCTAGCAGCTTCACTTTCAGTTACCTTGCCCCCTTTATCGGTTTCATTCTTTTTATTCTGAAGCTGTTTCAACTCTGCATCAACAACTTCTTTTATAGCACAAAGTTTCTTATAGGAAATAGAATCATCAATATCATCAAGGCTCCAGAACAGACTGCCAGAATTAGATACACACCGTTTTATATCTTGCAATCCATCAAGATGGTTATCAGCATCATCTATATAAATACATGAGCTTTTACCTTCGGTATGAAATTTCACTTTATATTTTAACTGTTCCTGAAAAGCTTTGCTTTCCTTAGGCAGCAATCCATAAAAATCATTATCCTGCTTTTGGGAATTTACAAATAGATCCTCTAAGTCTTGGTTTAAAGCTTTTATTCTTTCACCAAACTGATCTGTATTCAATTCCGACTTGATATAAATTACGGAGTCATCAACGTAGAAATAAGCATCACCATCAAACAGTTTTTTCGACATCATTCTTTTTTTAACCTCCAACATGCAGAGATTACCAAAGAAATAAGACTGCGGTAATCCTTGAGGTATTCCACAATTCATATAGAAAGAATTCCCGCTACCTTTTTGATAACCTTCAATATAATATTCATCCTGCCACGATTCTATATTTAATGGAGAGATTTTAAAATAAAGAAGCTTAGCGACTGCAATTTTCAAGGTCTCTAAATCATCATTCGGCTTTCCATCTTTGCTCAAAGAAAATGTAGCGGACAATTTATCTATTATAAGATTATATAGATATTCAGGAGATACAGAAGGGAAAAAGTTTTGGATATCAAGAGTAACTTCTGTCAGATAGCGATGATTATTCTTGTAATTTCGGCAATTCTCGATGACATCATCAGAAAATGCCTTGTACTGTTGCTTCCAGGCTTTAAATAAGTATTGTACATCTGTACTTGGAAGATTTCCATAAAAGTTATGAGGTATCAACTTGGAAAGTTCAGACAGGCTACGCTTTTCGTTATCATCATCATACATCAACCAAGTCAGAATACATACCATGCATATCATATCTATCAGACGAGCAGTATGCATAGGACGGTAGATGAGTTTTCCATCATCATCTACCTTTTTCATTCTGAAATACACAGATATTTCAAAAAGCTCTCTTTTATCAGGATCAAGAATATCCTTAAGACGGCATTTACAAGCATCTATGACTTTTGTTATAAGGTCGGCGTTATACTTGTCTCCCAAGGCATAGTAAAGTTCAAGATCGCTTTTAGCAATCATAACCTGATCTTTTCCCATAACCTCAGCTTTGCTATCAAGCAGACCTTTATCGAAAACATAAGACTCCAAGCTGTAAATAGCATTATAGATATTGCAATCATTCAGAATCTTCTCTCGCAAAGAAAGAATTTCATTATTATTGATTTCATTCATGATGATACCCTTTCCAAACATCTTTGAATTTATCGATGAGAACATTTATAGAGTCCTCTATTTTAGCATCTTTCAATTCATCTTTATCACTGCGTTTGCATTTCATAGCAAACAACAGTAGCTTGTCTTCCATTACCGTAATCGAGATGCCATGCTCAACCGAAAGAAGATTGTTAAACTTATCCCATTTCAAGGTTATTTCAGGCAGAAGAGAACCTTCTTGGAAAGATAAGCAAAACAAGCCATTAAAGACAAACTCACACCTCTTATATTTTTTCTCTAGTTTCACCAGACTATTGACAGCAAGGAACATATCGTTGAAAAACAGATATAAGGCTGTCAACTTGGTCTGAAAGTTATCACACTGTTTTCTCAAATAACTCCAGTTATAATCAAAATGAGGATTAGATGACAAGAAAAATGTAAAGCCAAAAAGAGGCTCATTCTGACTCACCAACATTTTCACAAAATCTTCAACCTCTTCCTTTTTATCTACATTTTCTACATTCAAGTTTAGCAAGAAGTTCAATACCTTCAATTTATGTTGCTTGTCACGCAATACACTTTTATCGTAAAAAGTATTTTTCCCTGTCTTTTCCCTTTTTTGTTTAGCATTCTCCTCTTCCAATTCTATCTGTTGTTGAAGATCTTGCAGTAACCAAGATGCTGTATACTCTTTTACCTCACTATCTTTCTTTTTTGCCATATTCTTTCATATAATATTCACTATAGTCTTTTACACCTTCAGGAAGTTCCTCTAAGCTCAATGGAGTATAGAGATTAATAAAAAAACTAAGAAGTTGACGAAAAGCCAGCAGTCCTGCATCATCCGTATCCGGATACATATGCAGATGAAACTTTGCCAACTTCATCAGATCCATTTTAGGCAATATTGTTGCACTCGGTATAGCTAATGCCTTTTTACCAGAAGACAATAAGGAAAGACAATCCGTAATACCTTCACTTATATATAAGTCATCTCCATTTTTCAGTTCATTCAAGACAGGTAAGTTAAAAAGTCTGGTCTTTTGAGCAGAAATAAACTGAAAACGAGGTATTTGCTTTTTATTATTCTCACCCAGATACCGAGATTGAAGCCCAACCAAAGTACCATCAACATCATAATAAGGAAAGAACAGACAAGGAGTGAACACACACAAATTCATATTTGCATTTACCAATCCGCTGTTTTTCAACACTTCCTCAGAAAATGTAGATTTCAATTGTTCTAGAAGTTTCCATGGAGAATCCAAAGAAACAATGTTCAGAGACTTGATGACTTCCGGATCGAGCTTTCTTTCATCAAACAGGAATTTACTTCCTTGCTTAGTCAAAGTACAATGATTTAGCACGAACTGCGCCACCTCTCTGGCAAATGGTTTAACTATATTTTCTTGCTTTATCTTAAAATGCTTTGGTGTTGTCGGTTTAATCTTGATATTTTTGGAGGTATGATCAAGATATATACCAAATTGTTCACATAGCCATTCACAAGCCTGATTAAAGTCCAAGCCACCTTTTAACTGAACAAACTTAATGGCATTGCCTCCAGCTTTACAGGAAAAACAGTACCACCTACTACGGTTCTCTCCAAAAAAAGCCATACTAGGATGCTCCTCATCATGCGCAATACACAATGCCTTATGATGTTTCACATCAACGCCGAGCTTTTCTGCAACACTCTCACAAGAAAGCTCATTCAACTTTTCTATAACATCTTTAGGAATAAAAGCCATAATTTAATGAATATAAGATTAAGTTATATCTTAATGAGTATCATCTTCTTCGTAAAAATAATAATATGCCACTATCACTTCTCTTACCTGAGTATCAATACACTTCTTTGCCTCATCAATCAGCAATTTTATGAATATCCCAGCAATAATACTAAAAATCAAAGCAAAGAGCAAGCCTACTAGTATTTTTCCGAAAACTGGATGGATAGGAAAACCACACCATCCATCAAACCATTGAATGAAAGCTTCACCCAAGTCATTCCATACAGGATAACAACGCACGAAAACAGTAACAGACAAAAACATGACAGGCAGAATAAGTCCTTCATATATCGCCCTCAAGACCCAAAAACGAGATATATACACGAAGCGATTACGGCAATCCTCGCTTTGAGATTTGTCCAATCTCATCCACATATACGAATAAGCCACGCTCTTACTATCAGCCATCAATTTTGTTATGGTCTCATTTTTGAATACGAAATGCTTTGCAGTATCCTCAAACGTAGAATTCAGATAGTCATCTTTGGATTTATTTTCAAAACGCTTCATAATCCAACAGCGAAATTGCTTACCAGCTATCCAACTTATCATCCCCAGCACGTATGCTATAATGATACATACAGCCACAGATAATATCACTTGATTCTTATGAAATACAAAACCTTTAAACTCTGGAAACGCATATATCAGAAGCCCCAACATAGCCGTTCCAGAAATCAAGTACGACATATCAAAGATATTCAACGCACCAGTCACTGTATCAAATTGCTTTTGAAAGTTCATATATTAATCGCCTAATTAATTGTTTTCATTTTAGGTACAGAGTATATCACCAATACAGCGTCCCCACTATATTACAAGTAGTTACACCTATCAGTTTTTGAAAAAAAGTTATTTTGTGTCGTTTGTAGGATGCAGGATAGTTAAACACACCTTTGCCTTGGCAAAATCCACAAACTCCAGGAAACTGAAGAAGAGGATGTTATCGGCTGCTACCACCAACATGTCATCATCAATCTTCAACTTGTCCATGGCAAACAACAATAGTTAGATCACGTCAAACTCGCTCAACGCCTCTCCCCATCTGCGCGCTTTACTTCCTTGAATTCATCTTCGTCAACAAACTCTCGGAAGGCAAGTAACACTTGCTGATAGTAACCCAGGGGAATAGGCACTGGTTCCTACACCCTTTTCAAATCTGAGAAAGCACTGCGGTCGAAATGACAATGCTTTCTGAAAGCCTCCACCGTGAAACAACTAACACTTGACGATTATGAAACAAACCGTCCGTGTAAAGGGCAGCGAGCAGCATACGCCCACTATCATGAGCACCGCAAGCATATAGCATCGTTCTGCGGAACGGGCAACAACACCCAGTCAGGCAAAATATGGCATTCCCATTTTCCCGCATATTGCCCAGATAGTTTATGCGGCTTATATTCAGAAGGTAATTTTCCTGTCTCTTCTAGTAATCGAATTACCTTCTTTAGCTTTTCCATTGGAAGATTACGTTTTTTACAACGCTTTACATCCTTTTCAAAGCGACTGGTAGCTATGATTCTGTATTTCATATTCCCAACTTTTCAAACATATCATCAGCACTTTCATACTCCGTCACTCTACCATGACGAATATCATCCATTGCTTCTTCTATCCCTGACATGCTTTTCTGATGATTAGGAACAATCACAACGCCTTTCATTGACTCAAGAACTTTCTTGAGGCCAGCCATAACACTATTATCTTCCACCTGTATAGTTAATGTTGCCATAACCTATAATTTTAAACGTTAAACTTTTCCGCAAAAATAAGCTTTTTTATTGAAACCACCAAGAAAAAAACCGAAAATCTGCAAGCTATCAGCAAATTACGCAATGCGCTAGCCGACAAACACTCGCAACCCTATTGCGTCTAACAATCGCAATTTTATTGCGTAAGCACTACCAGCCAGCCCCTTGTGGGCACAGGCTCCGCTGGCTGACCAAACCCCTGGCGGCGCTATAGCAGAGCCAGCTACACCCTCTCGTCCCTGAGGTTTCTGTCCCCTAGAAGGGGAACCGAAGGGGTCGTAAAGACTATTGAAGAGAGGCTTGGTGAGAAAGGTGGAGCCTTCCTTAACGGTAAGGAAGGACGGGTAGGTTTTCGAATCTACTTCATGAACTTCGCTTGAATGAATTGTGGCACTTTCCATGCCATTTTCATCAGCTTCGTCAATGTCACGGGCTTGAAGCCATATCCGGAATATACCCTGATATCCTCATCCCACACTTTCTTGCGCTTTGCTGAATCAGTACTCATGCCACCCATTCTCATTCTCGTTACGAACTCAGGGAGATACGCCACCTTCAGATGACAGTTATACAGATAGTTCACCAGGAGATTGGTATCAGCAGCAATCTTTTAGCTCTCATCATAGAGACCACATTTCATCTTTACTTCAGCCCCTTCCTGTCATTATCCTCGAACCAGTCAGCAAGCGCTTCCTCAAAGCTCCACTTAAACTGATAACCGCAGTTCTTCAACTTCTCACCACAGATATTAGTAGAAATCTGGAGCTTCTTCACTCTGGCAGGACAGATACCCATTGGTGAACCAAGAAGCATAGCAGCCCTCGTCATAGGCATGATAACCCAGTTAGGAATATCAGGAACAAACTGAGTCAAGCCTGTAACCTTCTTCAACTCCTCGGCAGCAAAGTTGAAGATGACATCATCCTCTGTAGGAGTAAACGGCAAGTTCTCGATAGGCTTGCGGATATCATACTCGATGAAAGAAGACTGCAACTTCTGACCATCACGCAAAGCTGGCTTGTAATCCTTTACTACCGGATTAGGAGTACCAGGCTTAACGATGTCGAGGTTATATACTTGGGCGTTAGGATAATGACGATAGCGGTGTATCGGTACTACACGTAGCTTTGCAATTGATAGCCTTGCTATGTAAGTTCTTCAGAAGAAAGTAATCCTATTTTTTTCGGAAAGGATCCTTGTATATTCCATGGTCAGGTTCAGAGATAAACTTCACATGATTCTCATGACCTGCGATAGCCTCACGGATAACTACAGTAGATGGATCCTACACTGTAGAGAGGGAATTACCAATTGCACAGTTACGCCAGATAGACGACAGCGACTTATTGATAATAAGCCAGCCGAGAGATGAGCAACAGCATTGATGTGTTAACCAACAAGCACTCAAACTACGAAAGAGATTCCATCTGGCTACACTATAGCAGAAACATCAGATAGAAGGAAAAGAGCTATGTGATGGTATCGACTGCAACGTAACGCTCAATTAAAACGCTTTATTCAAGTCGATGTTGAAGCCAACAGCTTTCATGTCTTTTGCTAAAGCAACTTTCCAATAGCCGTTGTCATCAACATTCACATATACGATACCATCTATATCTCCTGGTTTTTCAACATTATCCACAACAAGAGCACACACTCTGTCTCTGCCTAACTTTCCAATTAGATAGCCATGTTCAAATACAACATTCTGTCTTGCTCTTGATGATAGTTCAGAGTCACCTTTCACGCGTCCTTCATCATCTGGAGTATACAGAACTATTCCAAAGCCAACATCTGTATATTTTTCAATCTTTTCAATAATGGTCTTACCATTGTTAGCCTGTTTATGTAATATAATAGGCTCCAAGCCTAATTTCGTCAAGAATAGTTCTACTTCTGTTTTCAAGCTATCATGTCCATGTACAATAAACACCTTATTATTAAATATCTTGCTCATTTCAATATCATTTTTACCAATTGACATATCATTTAATTTTTCAATATAGATTCTATAAATTGGATAAGCTTCTTGATAGGAGTCTTCTAATGAATATCCGTTACCAGTTACATCTATCTTGCAAAACTTGTCGATATATTCGTCTGATTTTCCGAAATACTTGACAAAAACCGCACATGCTTCTCCATACCATTCTTGGAAAGCATCAATGGCTTCATAAGAATTAACCTGTTGTTTCTTCTTATTAATGTAATCTTGGAGCAACTGGTCGAGTTTTTCCAATCTTCTTTTTATTGTCTCATTCATATCTATACTCATTTTAAATTTCACGTTTTTGTTAACTGTTTTCAATTTTCCAAAAAATATATCTATAACATTGCCTTTTGTTGACATTAAAGACTTGTAATCTTCTGCCACATTTTTAATATTACAAGCATAAGTATATGTATAAATGCCCCTTAAGGTAGGCGCATTAGTCTTTGTTATAGCTATTCTCTTGATAGGATTATTACCCATCCAAATATCTTTTAGTAATGGATACACACCTTCTAAAGCTACTATACTCAACTCATTGTTGTTGATAGTCAAGCGTTCGAGTTTTCTGAATCCTCCAATATTTAACCTCGACAATCTATTGTTGGATAACAATAACTGTTTTATGACGACTTCTTTAATGCCGTTTGGAAGACATACAATTTGATTATAACAAAGATTCAGTATCTTCAATTTTGGCAACTTCAGAACTTGATATCCAATGGCAGATAGCTCATTGTTCGACAAATCCAATACCATCAACTTGCTCAAAGTCTTAATTTGAGGTGGTATTTTACCTATATGATTGTTATGCAATATCAACTTTCTCAGATTAGTCATTTTGAAGACATAATCAGGAAATGATGTCAAATTTTGATTTGACAAGTCCAATTTTGTTATTTTCTTATAATTATTTTGTATTTTTGGTGATGTTGCCATTATTTTTATTATTTTTGCAAACAAGTCGGCTATGGGAGGTAGCGACTATAAACAAAGTACTCCATCCAACTCGGGTAAACGTCACCAAGGACTGAAGAACAGTACTTATCGCAGGTGGACGAACCAACTGCAACGACGGTTAACCAAGTGGGAGAGTATTGGGCTTCTGCCAAACTCCTCTTGGCTCGTCATGCAATATCAAATTGTGTGGCGAGTAACTTTATTTATGGGTTCTCACGTTGCCAAGATGCAAGAATCCAAGGATAATCATTCTCTGCTGTACAGACGACCTTAGTTCTATCAGCAGAATGCCTACTGTCAATTCTACCACCATCACAGCCATTGAATTGATAAAAAATTGAAACCAGCAAAATCTCTTTGAGATATTCCTTATATAGTTCCTTCAAGTCCTCAATTGTAAATTTACTCAATGCTTTGTCTATCAGCATCTCCCCTTCATGCCCAGGACTTCCTGTCACATTTCTCAAGGTTACAGTTATAATCAACTTCTTGTTTGAATTTTCAAAAGCAACCTGTATATTGTATTTTCTTGAATCAAGAAATACTTTTCCTTCGCTCTCGCCTATACAACTTTCCAAAATAAACTTTCTTAGTGCTATAAAATGAGCATTCATGCAACTTACAAGAGCTTCATCAACACCAATCTTTGCTTTCCATTTCTTAAATTCCAATAGGGACATTAAAGGAATATGTTTAATCAGATTAAATTGGTTTACAAATTCTTGCATATTTTTTCCTTTGTTCGTAAGGCTATTATACCTTAACATTATCATTTCTTCGTCACAAAGCTGAGCACGGAGGCATTTTGCATAGATTACCCGATTTTCTTCATCAAGAATGGTATTGCCATCATCATCTTCATTTTCTGCCATACCTATCAGTCTTGCTATATGGTAAAGCATTCGTAAATGAACAGACATTTCACGACAATTTGCAGCATAAAATTGCTCGTATTCTTTAACAGCAGCTTTAGTTCTACTCATATATGTACTACCATTCTGGAAGGGCTTTTCTAAAAAGCTATCCATAATGTTAACAAAAGCCTCCCTACCTTTTTTATTATTATATCTATAAGCATCTAAAGCATGTTGATAGAGACTTAGGAATGTCGTAAATTTATTATCAAATAATTGTAGATACGATTGAGCTATAATAATTTTATTAGTCTTCACTACTGCGTTGTTTGTGCTTATAACATTTGCGTTAACCTTTTGCGTCTCTCTGTTTACAACATTTTGCTCTTTTAGGGTAATAAACAATAGGTATGCAGAATAAAGAGTAACTCCTGTACCTATAAAGCCACCTATAAAGTCTCCATATGTCCCCAATACATTATTATCTATTTTACACCACGTAAAAAATGCAGAATAATCACATCCCCATAAAAAGAGTATCGCAGCAACTATAGCTATACCTATAGACCAGTTTTTGATACAATTGATTCTGTAGGATTCTTTCTGTATATTGTCTGTAGAAATAGGATTATTACTTTCCGCTATTTCTGTCATTCTATTTGCCATATGCGTATCTTTTCAATATTCATATTTCCGTCTGAACTTACACAAGTCCGACATACAGGATAATCTTCCCCCTTATATTTATTGTTTCGCCAATGTAATAGCTGTAAATTGCCGAAATCTCTATTTCCTCCGTTAGATAAAGGTCTAATATAACTGACCTCCCAGCCATATGGAGTTCTTTTACCATATTGGTCGTATCGAATCCAAGCTCCTGCAATATCCTTACGCCATATTGCAGGTGGTTTTCCTTCTACCTTTTTTGCTTTATTCCATAAAGCAATCAGTTCTTTTTGGTTGACTTTTATTGAATTTTCCATATAAAACCCTCTTTATCTCAAATAAACTCTTAGCATTTGTCGCCACTGTAAGTAAAAGCCATTTTTACAGGAATCCACCTTATCCTTTACACAAGTTGTCCCAGTATCTTATATCCCACCAAGTTTTGATTCATCGTAGCCTTATGATTGTAACGATATGACGTAACCAATTATACCTTATCGCTACGATGGCAAACTTCTTCCCATTGTCCCCAAATATAACCAGACCGTATTAAACAACAAGAGCGCTTTGGCCTCCTTAACGGAGGATAAGCAACGCTATTGAGGCGCCAGCCGACAAACAATCGCAATTTTATTGCGTAAGCACTTCCAACCAGCCCCTTGTGGGCACAGGCTCCGCTGGCTGACCAAAACCCTGGCGGCGCTATAGCAGAGCCAGCTACATCCTCTCGTCCCTGAGGGAAGAGAGGCTTGGTGAGAAAGGTGGAGCCTTCCTTAAGGGTAAGGAAGGACGGGTAGGTTTTCGCCCCCTACGCCTCTTTCACCATGTTCCAGAGGAACAGGCTATTACCGATGATATATCTTCTCCACATACGCTTTGGCTCCTTCATCAGACGATAGAGCCATTCCAGACCGTGCTCCTGCCACCAGATAGGGGCACGCTCTACGGTACCGGCAAAGAAGTCGAAGACAGCACCGATGGTACCCACATGACAATGGATGTTCAACTCATTCCAATGAGAGTACGTCCACTTCTCCTGCTTAGGAGCCGTCATGCCAATCCAGAGCAGATCCGGGTTGGCAGCATTAATGGCATCAATGATAGCCTTGTTGTCCTCATCCGAGAACTCAGGCTTATAAGGAGGCGAATAAGTCACCACCTTCAGGTGAGGATAATCCACGGCAGCACGCTTCACAATCAGGTCGAGCACCTTCTGCGAACTACCCATAAACATCACCGTACCACCCTTCTTCTCCAGCTTGTTCATCTCGAAGAAGAATAAGTCCCAACCAGCTATTCTTTCCTTCGGCTGGCTCTTCGCATTGATCCACTTG
>ERZ1035006.1226-NODE-1226-length-17643-cov-10.142313_pt1 | contig 17643 bp, 12 predicted proteins | sample MGYA00520694_ERZ1035006 | MGnify/ENA primary metagenome ERZ1035006 (study PRJEB33766, sample SAMN09781746) | gut metagenome | biome: gut microbiome | host: Homo sapiens | place: Madagascar | study: EMG produced TPA metagenomics assembly of the PRJNA485056 data... | reverse complement strand
AATAAAAAAGTGCCGAAGACACTTTTTTATATTATCGTTACTATAAATCTACCACTTATGCAAAATGGGGTACAAATGGGGTACGACCACATTTCCCCTTGCATTCCTCTCCCAAATGTGTTATACTCATGCCCGTTGAAAAGCCCGGAAAAATAAGGTCTTAAGCGGCTTTTCCGCCGATTCCCGGCGTAGGCCATATACCTTCCGGTATATGCCTCCGCAGCATTCGTCAAATGTCCGTGCAAGCATGGCCGCTTGACTCAATGCAGTGCGAAAATGAATCGAGTGTTCGTGACCTTCCACTCGTAAAACAAAACTAAAGGAGACAAATGAATATGAAAACCAAAAGTACCCTGTTTCTGGCGCAGGCAGCGCTGATTGCGGCTGTCTATGTTGTGTTGACACTGGTGTTTGCACCGTTTAGCTATGGAGAGATCCAGGTGCGTATTTCAGAGGCCCTGACAATTCTTCCATTTTTCACACCAGCTGCCATTCCTGGCCTTTTTGTAGGCTGTATCCTTGCCAATCTGCTTGGAGGTGCTATTCCTCTGGATATTGCATTCGGAAGCATTGCCACCCTCATCGGAGCCGTATTTACCTATAAACTTCGTAACAGCAGCAAATGGCTGGCACCAATCCCGCCAATCGTAGCCAACGCAGTTCTGGTTCCATTCGTACTTCGTTATGGATATTCCGTGAACCTTCCAATTCCGATCATGATGCTGACCGTAGGCGCTGGAGAAGTAATTTCCTGTGGAATTTTCGGAATGGTACTTCTCACTGCACTTTCCAAGTACAAAAATACACTGTTTGGTAAACAGGTCGCTGCAAAATAACTTTACATCTATATCACAAATAACCGGCAGAGAAATCTTTCATAACGAACGATTTTCCCTACCGGTTATCTTTTATATAAGTGCGGAAAGTACAAATCCTGACTCCATCACCAGCACGCTCTGGAGCGTGTTTGGAAAATGCTTTCTGCAAGATGTGCGTCACAGTTTGTGGAAGATTTTGTCCGGATGAAGGCATCCTCACATTTCCATTTCCCGCAGTTTCTTCAATATACGCTTCTCCATTCTGGAAACCTGCACCTGGGACACGCCCAGCCTTCCTGCCACCTCTGTCTGAGTCATATCCTGAAAATACCGGAGCCCGATAAGCTGCCGTTCCTTTCCTTCCAGTTTCTTTAAAATCTCCTCCAGGAAAAGCCGATCTAAAAGCTTTTCCTGTCGATTCTCCTTTTCCGGAAGCCTGTCCACCAGCTGCAGATCTGCTCCATCTCCCTGATACACAGTCCTGTAAATCGATTCCACTTCAGCTACAGCCTCCATAGTCATGGCAATTTCTTCCACTGGTATGTCTGTGGCATCCGAAAGCTCCTTCATATCTGGCTCTCTGCCAAGCTTTCGCTCCATTTCCTCCCTCATTTTATAGAGCCGGTACTGATTTTCTTTTATAGAACGGCTTACCTTCAGGATTCCGTCATCTCGAAGAAACCGCTTGATTTCCCCTATGATCATGGGAACTGCATAGGTAGAAAATTTCACCTGAAAATCCGGATTGAAATTATCTACTGCTTTCAAAAGGCCAATGCTGCCGATTTGGAAAAGATCCTCCAGTTCCACTCCTCTTCCCAGGAAGCGCCTGGCTGCACTGTACACCAGCCCCATATTTTCTGCAAATAACGTGTCTCTTGCTTCTTTGTCCCCCTGGTGAATGCGTTCAATAAGAGCAAGAGTATGATCCATATCTCCTCCTGATCATTTACCGATTTTTTTACACATATGGACGCAGGTGCCCTTTCCTACACAGGAAGTCACTCTCACCTTATCCATAAAAGCCTCCATAAAGGTAAATCCCATTCCAGAACGATCCTGATCCGCCCTTGTGGTATACAAAGGCTCCATAGCCTTTTCCACATCCGGGATTCCTACCCCCTCGTCCTCAATCTCAATAAAAATAGTCCGTTCCTTTTGTCTGCAGGTCATACGTATTTTATGCACCTCTCCCTGGTATCCATGAATAATACAATTTGTCACCGCCTCTGACACTGCTGTTTTTAGATCCGCCACTTCCTCCAGTGTAGGATTCAACTGTGTACAAAATGCTGCAGCCGTAACTCTTGCAAGCCCTTCATTTTCCGGACGGCTGTCAAAAACAAGTGTCATCTCATTTGAAAATTCATTTTTATTTTCCATCATACTCCCCTCCTTCCTCATTTCTTTCCTGTCCTTCAATTTCCAGAAATCTGCTCACTCCGGATAGCCGCAGCAGCTTCTCAATATAGCTGCTGACATGGCAGGCCTTCATACAGCCAGAACGCATTCCAAGAGCCCGATAACGCCCCATAAGCAGGCCAACCCCTGAGCTATCCATAAATACCGTGTCTCCAAAATCAAAGCAGATGGTGCGTATATAGATTTTCCCCATAATACGATCCGATTCTTTCCGTATCAGGTCAGAAGCAGGATGATCCAGCTCGCCGGGAAGCTTAATGTTCAGGCAGGTACCAGTAGTTTCAAAAACAGGTTTCATGGATAAATTCCCCCTTATTTTTATAATTTCGCCCCAGATACCAAAAGAGATGTGCTTTTCGCACATCCCCAGTTCAAAGGTTTCTCTGATCGTACATCCCCTTATAGGTAAAGCAATTCATGCCCAGGATTTCTCTTAATCCAATGTTCCAGACCCTGTCTTAATACTCGTGATAATCTCCATTTTCATCGTAATATCCGTTCTCGTCACTATAATCATATTCTCCGCTGTCATAACTGCCGGAATCATAATTGCCAGAATCTTCATAACCGTAGCCGTTATCACCGGAATCACTGTAACCGGAAGCATCCCCCTCTGAATTATCAGAGCTGTCAGAACCATTTTCTCCAGAAGATTTGCCCTCCTCTTCAGAGCTGCTGTCCTCTGTAATACCAGATACCCCAGTTGCAGAACAGATCGTATTGTAAATTCCCATTACATCATCAGACAGCTGCTTCTCATAAACCTTCTGGATCTCCAAAGCCGCTGCATCATACTCGTTCTGCGTATAATAGCTGTAAGCATTTAAAAGAGCCTGATAGCTTACACTTTTCTTCTTTTCGCTATCCAGCTGCTGGGTAATCTCCTCTGCCACATCACCTGACTCCTTAGCTTCGCCCTGGGCCTTGGAAAGCTCTGCACCCTGGCTTGCCAGAGATTCGCTGTACTTCACGATCTGCTGATTGGCCTCCCTGTAAATTCCCTGCTTAATAGCCGGAACTGCCAGCAGCCAAAACGCTGCCGCCCCGGCAGCAACTCCCAGCATCAGGGTCACAAACAGAGAAATCCTGGAATTTTCCCGGTAGGCAGGTGGCTGTACCACCATATTTTTATAGGAATCATTCAAAGCAGCATCGTGGTCTTTTCCTCCAAACAATCCCTTCTTTTGTTTCTCCAGCCTTGTGGTAACGCCGGTTCGCTCATCCACTTCTCTTAAGAATCTAAGGGTAGTGGTATTGGTCTTATCAATACGTGCTGCTTTTCGCAGTGTCCTTCTGGCTCTGCCCCAGTCATGATTCTTCATATAAATCAGTGCCAGAAGGTGATACCCCTTGATCAGCTTGGAATTCTGAGCCAGGATCTTCCGAAGCTGAATGGCCGCCATATCCTCGTGGCCCTCTCTGCAAAGAGCCAGCGCATTGTTATATTTCCGTATCGTCTCATTAATGGCATCCAGCTTATTAGAATTTGCCTGGAGACGACTGATGTATTCATTGGCAATGTTGCGTGTAGGCTGCAGATTCTTACTGATAACCCACTCACTTAAGGCAGCAACCACTTCTCCAGTTTCAAAATATACCAGGCCAAGAAGGTTTCTTGCCTGTATATTTCTCTTATTAAAAGTCAAGCTCTGCTTCAGACAGTTCACTGCACCCGAAAGGTCACGAATGCTGGCCTTTTCCAGACCCTGATTATAATAAAATTTGGAGAGATACTCCACCTTTTTCTGGATCAGGACATTACAGCCACAATGAGGACAGTAATCAAGGTCCTTATCAGCCAGGAATGCACCACAATTCATACAATTCATTCGTACTCGTATCTCCTATTCTATTTTACCCTGCGTCCACTTTTAGATTCACGGAGCATTTCCTGCAAAATATCAAGAATGTCCGTAATCTCCCGGTCATAGATTGCACTCTCTGCATCTGTGACATCCAGACAAGGCTCAAACTTCTTCAGTTCTTCTTCGTAATCAATCATAAATTACCTCCATGATGACATCACTGCACTTTCTTTTCTTTTAATAAAAGTGCTTTAATTTCTCCAACCAGATATAAAGAACCAACACAGAAAAGCATTCCATCTTCTCCTTTTGCATCACAAGCCATACGGAAGGCCTCCTCTATGCTGTCTGAGTTTCCAACTTCTTTACATCCCTCGCCGGAAAAAATATCTGCAAGCTCCTTAGATGGAACTTCCCGGTATCCTCCCACCTCGGTGGTAACGACCTTGCGAAAATGAATCCGGCTGCAGATCGTATGGATCATATCACGGTAATCCTTGTCACTGACAGCTGAAAACAGCAATGTAACCGGATACTCTTTCTGAAAACGCTCTGCAGTCTCCACAAATCTGCGGACGCCGTCCTCATTATGAGCACCATCCACAATTACTCCGGGAAGGATTGTCTCCATCCTTCCCTGCCATCTGGTTCTGGCAATTCCTGCCTGCATCTGCTCCACAGTAACCGGGATCTGCTCTCTCAGCACTTCCATGGTCATCAAGGCAAGAGAAGCATTCATCACCTGATACCAGGCAATAAATGGAATATGGAAGCTGGTATCTCCGTAATAAGCATCTTCCAGACAAAAATCAATTCCATTCTTATCATTTCCAAGAATCTTTGTCTCTGACTGAACCACCTTATATGCCGGACTGCCAAGTTCCTTCGCCTTCTCGCCGATTACCTGAGCTGCATCCGGATCATTTCCATCATAAATAACCGGCACGCCGGGAACTATGATTCCAGCCTTTTCCCCTGCGATCTCTTTCACAGTATTTCCCAGATACTGCATATGGTCAAGACTGATGGATGTGATCACACAGGCTGCCGGATTCTCCACAGCAGTGGTCGCATCCAGTCTTCCTCCCAGTCCCGTTTCCAAAGTCACATAATCCACACCGGCATCTGCAAAAATCACCATTCCCATAAGGAACAGCATCTCAAAATAAGTAGGATGATAACTTCCCTCTGCCACCAGCTCATCTGCCAGTGCCTTTACCTTTATAAATGCATTTAAAAAAGTTTCATCATCAATATTCACCTCATTAATTTGAAAGCGTTCATTGATCTTTACCAGATGAGGAGATGTAAAAAGCCCGCAGGAGTAACCAGCTTCTCTCAGCACGGAAGTAAGAAATGCACAGGTGCTTCCCTTTCCATTTGTTCCTGCCACATGGATCACCCTGAATTTATCTTGGGGATTTCCAAGACGTCTCAGGCATTCCTTAGTATGCTCCAGACTGTTTTTTGTCGTAAATTTAGGAGTTTCCTCAATATAAGCAACTGCTTCTTCGTAATTCATCAGTTCTATTCACCACTTTATCTATAATATTGTATTTCCAGAGCGTATTGTAAAAGACTCTCTGTCCATATTTCCAATTGCTACTCTATCATTATATAATAGTCCCACCAGAAGTCCAGCCCCAATCGTAACTTTTTATCCGACAAAAACTGAATCCCTGTATCTCTTTTTTCCATAAAGAAAGGGGGATGCCCACCATGCTTTTCATGATGAATCGTCCTCCCCCTTCGTTATATATTCTCTTTTTCTCCTACTGCGAAGTCAGCTTCCACTTACTATCATACAATGCGTAAACCGCACGGTCATAGCTCTTACTCAAAGCTTTTCTTGTGGAGCTATTGCTCCTTTGGACTACAGACAAGCGGTCAAAGTCCTTTAGCTCTGTTCCGGAAATTACCAGCATGGTCGGGCTTACATAAGCTGTGTCATACCAGTCCCCGTTTAATTTCACTTGACTGGACGGTGTAAAGTTCGTTCCCTGAATATAATAAGTATAATCTGTTTCTGACACAAGCCGTATGGAATCCAGAGTCGTATCGTAAATTCCCATCCGCATCTTGGTTCTCTCAAATGGATTGTCGCCACCGTACGCATACCTCTTTCCATAGAGAACATCGTACTGGAGCGTTTCCAGATCCACCTGGTAATTCTTGGTATTTCTTCTTGCCTGATGGTATTTCATGATCGTTCCATCGTGAATGCCAACTCTGTCCAGAACCTCCGCTGCAATCTGATAAGATGCAAGATTCTCATCCTTCTTGGTAAGTCCCATGTTATCCCAGATTACATACTCTGTCTGGAAAAGATAGCGGTTATCCAGATCCTCAACAGTAAGTCCCATCGTAGGCAGATGATCTCCATACATAACAAGAATCACATCTTCCGGATAATCTGCCAGTGCATCGGTAAGTTCTTTCACAAAATTATCCATTTCATGAATCTGATTCACATAATATTCCCACTTACAGTCCTGGGCTTCCGTTGGAGAGCCAGATACTGTGATCGTGGGATTATCCAAAATAGGCTCACTCGGATAATCACCATGCCCCTGCACGGAAATCGTATATACGTAGTCGGGTTCCTCTGTAGAATCCAGACATTTCAGGATTTCCTCTGTAAGGACACTATCCTTCACCCATCCAAGAGGATTCTGCAGATTCTCTTTCGCCATATATTCCTCAGAAGTAAAGGTGTCAAATCCCAGATTTGGGAAAACCGATTTTCTTCCGTAGAAATTGGCCTCATTGTTATGTACTGCATGAGTGGAATACCCCAGGTTTTTCAGCACATAGGGAACACTCTCACAAGTAGTCTCTTTGAGGATACTCTTATAAGGGTACTCCCCAGGGCCAAAATAATGAAGGCTCATTCCCGTGATCGTCTCAAACTCTGTATTCGCAGTGCCTGCCCCAACAGACGGAACCTTGTAATATCCTGATGAATATTCTTTCATCAGCTTTCTGAAATTTGGAATTGGATCCTGCGAAATATCCAGATAATTTACAAGAGTTGGATCGAAAAAAGATTCCAGCTGTAAAAACAGAATGTTCGGTCTTTTTCCATCTTCCTTTGTTTCCGGAAGATTAGACTCTGTTTTCTCGATTCTCTTAATCTCTTCCTCTGAATAATCTCTTGGCTCACTGATTCCCGTATCGAAAATCGTAGTTGCAAGACAGTAAGGATATCCATAATCCTCATAAGCAAATGCAATATTTCCAAAATAATTGGATAATACTCTCTTTTCCAGTGCAAGCTGCGTGATTCCCCCAAAAGCTACGACTCCCACAATAATAAGCGGAACCGTATAGCGATAGCGGATCTTCTGCTGATATTTCGGTCCCTTTATAAAAAGGATCAAAAGTGCCAGAAGCACAAGACCGATGATAATACATCCAATCACCACACCGTAAAAAGGAAGATACTTCTGCATAATTGCAATACCGTCTGTAAGCATATGCAGATCCGGTCCGGTAAACGGAGTAACACGGTTCATCAGCAAAATACAGTTTACAATTCCCAGAAACAGCCAGAATACAGAAACTACCACTCTCCAGAAAAACCGCCTGTGAAACAGATATACGATCAGCATAGTTGTAAAAATAAATGCTGTGTTATATGCGAACACAAGAGGCTTCCCCGTCATATATTCCCAGGCCTCCACCAGGGAATGACGGCACAGTGCCTCTATGATAAAATAGAGGACTGCGCACCACAATGCCTGGAGAATCAGGGAAATATTATTGCAAAATTTGCTCAGTTTCATGCAAATTCTCCTTTTTATCTTTTCAGCTGTTCAAGCTGTGTGTTGACCTTTTCCTTCATTTCCTGATATTTTGCAAGCTTTTCTTTCTCTGCATCGACCTTTGCAGCAGGCGCTTTATTTACAAAATTCGGATTGTTCAGCATTCCCTCGCAACGTGCAATCTCCTTTGTAAGTCTATCCTGCTCTTTTGTCAGTCTTTCCAGCTCTTTTTCCTTATCAACAAGATCCTCAAGAGGCATATAAACAACCGCATTGGAAACAACTGCAGAAACAGCGTCCTCGCCAATTCCTGCCTTATCCTGCTGAACATGGATTTCCTTTGCAAATGCAAGGTTTACAAAAGACTTCTTGCTATTCTCGTACATCTCACAAATAGCAGCATCTTTTCCAACAATGATCAAATGTGTTTTCCGGTTCTGTGGAACGTTCATGCTGGTTCTGATATTACGGATTCCACGTACAACCTCCTGGAAACTTCCGATTGCAAGCTCTGCCTCCGGAGAATTCCACTCTTCCTTGTAAACCGGCCAGTCAGAGATCATAATAGACTCTTCTTCCGTAAGAAGGGTACAGTAGATTTCCTCGGTGATAAATGGCATAAACGGATGAAGAAGCTTCAGTCCCTGGGTCAGTGCTGTACGAAGTGTCCACAGTGCCTCATTGGCAGCCTTTGGATCTTCCTCAGCCTTCCACAGACGAACCTTGGCAATCTCAATATACCAGTCGCAAAGTTCGTCCCACAGGAAATCATAAACCTTCTGAACTGCGATTCCCAGCTCATATTTGTCCATATTCTCTGTTACTTCTTTAATTACGTTGTTCAGTCTGGAAAGGATCCATTTGTCTTCCGCGCAAAGAGAAGCAATTTCAGGCTCGGTAACGGTCTTTCCTTCCAGGTTCATAAGTACGAAACGGGAAGCATTCCAAATCTTGTTAGCAAAGTTACGGCTGGACTCTACACGCTCCCAATAGAAACGCATATCATTTCCAGGTGCATTTCCTGTCATCAGGGTAAGGCGAAGGGCATCTGCTCCGTATTTGTCGATTACTTCAAGTGGGTCAATACCATTTCCAAGAGATTTACTCATCTTACGTCCCTGGGAATCTCGTACAAGACCATGAATCAGTACGTGATGGAACGGTGTTTTTCCAGTCTGCTCAAGAGCAGAGAATACCATACGGATAACCCAGAAGAAGATAATATCATAGCCTGTAACCAGTACGTCTGTAGGATAGAAATATTCTAGTTCTGGTGTCTTGTCTGGCCAGCCAAGTGTGGAGAAGGGCCACAGTGCAGAGCTGAACCAGGTATCCAGAGTATCCTCGTCCTGATGAAGATGGGTACATCCACATTTCGGACATTTCTCTGGCATCTCTCTTGCAACAACAGTCTCGCCGCACTCATCACAGTAGTAAGCTGGGATTCTGTGTCCCCACCACAGCTGACGGGAAATACACCAGTCACGGATGTTCTCCAGCCAGTGAAGATAGGTTTTATCAAAACGCTCCGGAACAAATTTCAGATTTCCGTCATCCAGGGTTTTAATTGCAGCCTTTGCCATCTCGTCCATCTTTACGAACCACTGTGGCTTAATCATTGGCTCTACGGTTGCATGGCAGCGGTCATGTGTTCCCACACTGTGATTGTGAGGAACTACCTTTACCAGAAGGCCAAGCTTATCAAGATCCTCTACCATTGCTTTTCTTGCTTCATAGCGGTCCATTCCTGCATATTTTCCACCCAGCTCATTGATGGTAGCATCATCGTTCATAATGTTGATTTCCGGAAGGTTATGTCTTTTTCCAACCTCAAAGTCGTTGGGGTCATGTGCCGGTGTAATCTTAACACAGCCAGTTCCAAATTCTTTGTCAACATATTCATCGGCAATTACCGGAATTTCTCTGTCTGTAAGTGGAAGCTTCAGCATTTTGCCTACAATATCTTTGTAACGCTCGTCATCTGGATTTACTGCAACTGCGGTATCTCCCAGAAGTGTTTCCGGACGAGTTGTAGCAATTTCCACAAATTTTCCATTTTCTCCTACAACTGGATAATTAATATGCCAGAAAAATCCATCCTGATCTTCATGTTCTACCTCAGCATCAGAAATGGAGGTCTGGCATACCGGACACCAGTTGATAATACGAGAACCTTTGTAGATATAACCTTTTTCATATAATTTGATAAAAACTTCCTGTACCGCCTTGGAGCAGCCTTCGTCCATAGTGAAACGTTCTCTCTCCCAGTCTGCGGAAGCTCCCAGCTTCTTCAGCTGGTTGATGATTTTTCCACCGTACTCTTCTTTCCATTCCCATGCATATTCCAGGAATTTCTCACGGCCAATCTCAGCTTTGTCAATCCCTTCTTTTTTCAGTTTCTCCGTAACCTTAACCTCTGTAGCAATTGCTGCATGATCGGTTCCTGGCTGCCACAAAGCCTCGTACCCCTGCATTCTTTTGAATCGGATAAGAATATCCTGCATGGTTTCATCTAATGCATGGCCCATGTGCAACTGGCCCGTTACGTTGGGCGGCGGCATAACAATAGTAAATGGTTTCTTATCTGGATTTACTTTTGCATGAAAATATCCATTGTCCATCCATTTTTTGTACAAACGGTCCTCGATTCCCTTAGGATCGTAGGTCTTTGCAAGTTCTTTGCTCATGATTTTCCTCCTAGATTTCATCTTCTGCTGCATAAAAAAGAATCATGCTTGCAGGATTCTCCGCCTGCGGCAGGTTACTTCAGCGGTATCTGCCTTTCTGCCGCAATGCGATTCTGCCCGATAGGGCTTTTTATGCAATAGGAATTCCTATTGCATAGAAAACGCCCTCCACACGAACTTGTGTGAAGGGCGAAGTTAACGCGGTACCACCTTCATTATGTACCAGGCTGACTTTCTATAACCGGCACATATCTCTTTTCCCTTAACGCTGGAATGACGGGAAAACTTACACAAAACAATTCTACAGATGAAACCACCTGACAAACTGCCTCTTCCGCTCTCCGGCTCCAAAGCTACCTTCAGCTTCTGCTTTTCTCAAAATGTCTTCCACCACGGCTCACTGCCGGACACTTCTCTCTGTGAGTGCATTCTGCCTACTCCTCTTTTTCAAAGCCTTTTTCAAATATGCTCTTGTATAACTATAATTGCAAATTTCCAGCTTGTCAAGGGGCTTTAAAAAACTTCACAATTTACTCCACGCTCTTTAAAGATTCTACCATATCAATGGTTTTCAGTTTAAAATGCATGACTCCGTTTACCACAATGGAAAATACACTGGTCAGGATGCCGCTGTATATAAAGCTTAGGAGCTTAATGTTTCGTCCAAACATAACTGCATCCACTTCCACTGTGGTGATCACATATCTGTGAAGCACAATTCCAAATGCAGCTCCAAACACAATACCAAGGGCTGTGAGAATTATGTTTTCCCTGAGTACATACTGGGATACTTCTCCGTCATAAAAACCAAGTACCTTCAAAGTGGCAAGCTCTCTCTGACGTTCTGTAATGTTGACATTGTTCAAATTATACATAACTACAAATACCAGCATACCGGCAGAAACAATCAGTACAAGGATAACCGCATCAAGGGTACTAAGCATACGGTCGATCTGACCAGACAAATTGCTGGTGTAGCTGATGCTAAGTGCTGCCGGATGTGTAAGGATCTCAGTTCCCACCGTCTCCATCTCATCCCTGTATTCCGCTTTTATGGTAAACACTATGTCCTGATAATCCGGCTCTTCCCCAAAGGTCTGCTTATACACGGCTGGTGTCATATAGAGATAATGGCTCATATAATTTTCCGTAATAACAGCAACCTTTACCTGATATTGCTTATCTGCCTTTTCCAGAGTCATAGTGTCTCCAATCTTAAGATTCAGAAGGCTGGCTGTTTTTTCGGAAATAGCAGCTCCTTCATCTGTAAGCTCGTACTGCTCCCCGGTAATTCTGTTCTGCAAAGTCACATCTTTCGCAAATTCATCCAGTTTTTCTGGTACAAACAGATAAATACTAATATTAGAACCGCCCTTTGGAGCACTGATCTTGGTAAACTGAATACGATTGCTATGCTCAATCTTCTCATTACTGCTCACAAAATTCACCAGTGCTTCTTTTTCCTCCTGAGCGGCGTCTCCATCCTCGATGATCATACCATCATAATGCTGAAGATCACGATATTGAATTGTGGCAATGTCGCTGATGGAATCCTGGAGTCCAAATCCAACCAGCAGCAATCCCATACTTCCTGCAATTCCAAATACGGTCATGATCAGACGTTTCTTATAGCGAAATAGATTTCGTATGGTAGATTTCCAGGAAAAGCTTAAATGCTTCCATATAAAAGTAATGTGTTCCAGCAGAACCCGTTTTCCTTTTTTGGGAGCAGGAGGTCTCATAAGAGAAGCCGGTGTTTCCTGAAGTTCCTTTCCGCAGGCAAAGAGAGTTGCGCCTACTGTACATACAATAGATGCACCTGCCGCAATAAGAGCATAGCTTAACTGATAATCAATGGACAGGCTGTTGGATACATTGTGATACATGATTCCATAGGCTGTGATTATGATATAAGGTATGATTTTTTCGCCAATAAGCATTCCGAGGATACTGCCACCAACGGTTGCAAGCAATGCATAGCAGATATACTTCGCAGCAATAGACCGTTTCTTATATCCCAGTGCCTTTAAGGTTCCGATCTGGATTCTCTGTTCCTCTACCATACGGGTCATAGTAGTCAGACTGATCAGTGCTGCTACCAGGAAAAAGATCACAGGGAAAACCTGTCCAATGTTTTTCAGACGTTCTGCATTGTCGCCATAGTCGGTATACTCCGGAAGGTCCTTGCGGTCTGTTACCATCCACTCTGGCTGCTCCAGCTTTTCCAGTTCCTCCCTAGCATCAGAAAGCTTCTTCTCATTGTCTGCGATTTCGTCCTCTGCTTCTTTCTTGGAGTCCTCGTATTCTTTCTTTCCGTCTTCTAAATCCTGCTCTCCTTGCTCTAAATCCTTTTTCGCATCTGCAAGCTTTTTCTCACTGTCTGCAATTTCCTTTTCACTATCGGAAAGCTTCCTTTCGTTGTCTGCGATCTCAGCTTCCCCGGATGCAAGTTTTGCCTCATTTTCTGCAATCTGCTGCTGGCCTTGGCTGTACTGGGCAAGTCCAGAGGCATATTGCTGTTCGCTTTCATTTAATTTCGCAGTATTCGCTGCCAGCTCCTGTTCTCCGGAAGTCAGATTCTTTTTGTTCGCATTAATTTCATTCTGGGCCTTTTGCAGCTTTTTCTTCGCTGCATTGATTTTTTTCTGTCCTTTGGAAATTTTCTTTTCTCCGGCTGCAATTTCCTTTTTCGATGTCTCCAGCTGCTGTTCCTGCTGGGCAGCCTGACTATAGCCGGCATCAATCCGGGCCTGGCCTTCTGTTATCTGTGCCTGGGCGGCATTTAGCTCGCTTTCCTTCTGGGCAACCGCTGCAAGTCCTGCAGTAATAGCGGAAAGACTGCTTTCCAATTCACTTCTTGAAGCTGCCAGCTGCTGCCTGGTGGCTTCAAGCTGAGCAGCATTTTCCTCAATCTGCGCCTGCAGTGCCTGGCACTGACTTTCTAAGCTGCTTATCTGATCTGCCAGCTGGGTAAGTTCTTCCTGCGTGAACTCCGGATTCTCCAGTGCTGCATTATACTGAGCCTGCACCCCATCACGCTGGGCCTGCAGCTGGGTAAGCTGGCTTCTGGCTGCTGCCAGGTCACTCTCTCCCTGGGCAAGCTGTGATTCTCCGGCTTCCACCTGTGCAAGACCAGCTTCACACTGTTGCTTTTTCTCATTCAGGTCTGCCTTAGATGAAGCCAGCTGTTCCTGTCCGGCTTCCAGCTCACTCTTAGATGTGTTTAATTGAGCCTGCTGCTCGTCCAGCTGGCTTCTGGCTGCTGCTATCTGAGCCTCACCGGACGCAAGCTGAGCCTTGGCTTCCTCTATTTTTGCTGCATTTTCATCTAATGCTTTCTGATTTTTTTCAACTTCTGCAAAGCCACTGTCTACCTGAGCTTGTGCCTCTTCCAGCTTTTTTTTCCCTTCTGCAAGCTGAGCTTCGGCAGCATTTACCTGACTCCAGCCTTCATCCAGCTGACTTCTGGCACTATCAAGCTGGGTCTTACTGTCGGCAAGCTGCTGTTTGCCTTCTACAAGCTGAGTCTTTCCCTCTTCTAACTGGGCTTTGGCCTCTGTAAGGGCTTTCTTTCCCTCTGCAAGCTCTTTCTTCCCATCGGCAAGCTGCTGCTCGCCGTCCTGATACTCTTTTTTGCCATTCTGAAGATCTTTTTCTCCCTGATCCAGCTGTTCCTTAGCATCGGCAAGCTTCTCGTCTGCTTCTTTTTTGCCATCGTCCAGCTTCTTCTGGGCATCCTCGATTTCTTCCTGGGCATCAGCTTTAACATTTTCCAGGCGGACCTGGCAGCGTTCCTCCGCAATGCCTTCTACCCTGCCTTTTATCTTCTCGATGAGACTCTCGTAAGCATCTGTATAGCTGGTAAGCTCTTTTGCTCCATGGACCATTACATAAATCTGAGTGTAAATCTCCTGGTCAAACTCTTCCGGCAGTACATAACCGAAACCATTTACCTCGCCTGTTCCCAGAGTGGAATTTCCTCTATTAAAGGATATGTAAAGAGGACTTCTTCCTGTTCCCACAACTGTATATTCTGTGGTCTGCAAAAGTGTGCTGTCCTCTCCCTCCCGAAGGGTGACCTTATCCCCAATGCTGTAGCCGTTTGCGGATGCAAAGGTTCCGTCAAGAAAGATTTCGCCGCTTTTTTCCGGCAGTCTCCCCTCTATGGTTTCCAGACTGTTCACTGTGTCATTAACAGATTCTATATGAAGGACTTTCTGCTTCTCTCCTGTTCCGCACATTACATCTGCAGACCAGGCTCCTTCTGCCCGTTCCACTCCATCTATCTGCTCTATAGAAGTCACATCTTCTTCAGTCAGACCCATGGTTCCAACTACCTTGATGTCCATCAGCTGGCTTTCGTCGTAATAGGCATCTCCAGAGTATCTCATATCTGGTGAGGATGCCTGTATCCCTGAGAAAAAAGCGACTCCAAGTGCCACAATCAGAAAAATAGAAATGAATCGGGACTTGCTTTTCCGGATTTCCATCCAAAACTCTTTTCTAAGTGCTTTCATCCTGTCACCTACCACTCAATTTCTTCTACTGAAGTAGGATGGTCATTTAAGGTCATCTGGGCAACTTTTCCGTTTTTGATCCTGATTACACGGTCTGCCATGGGGGTAAGGGCTGAGTTATGAGTGATGACTACCACTGTCATCCCTTTCTGGCGGCACATATCCTGCAAAAGCCCCAGAATTGCTTTTCCAGTTTGATAATCAAGGGCTCCTGTAGGCTCATCACACAACAGCATCTTAGGATTCTTGGCCAAAGCTCTGGCAATAGAAACTCGCTGCTGTTCTCCTCCTGAGAGCTGTGCGGGAAAATTTCCCAGCCTGTCCTTTAGTCCAACTTCTTCCAGAACAGTTCTTGGATCCATCGGGTTCTTGCAGATCTGTCCTGCCAATTCTACATTTTCCAATGCAGTCAGATTGGGCACCAGATTGTAAAACTGGAATACAAATCCTATGTCATCTCTTCGATAACCGGTCAGCTGTCTATTGTTATATTTTCCGATATTTCTGCCATCTACCCAGATGGAACCGCTGGTAGCCGTATCCATACCTCCCAGAATATTCAAAACCGTAGTCTTTCCTGCCCCACTGGGACCTACAATGACTGCAAATTCTCCTTTTCCTATATTAAAACTAATCTCATCTACGGCAATGATCTTCACTTCTTTCGTTCCGTAGATTTTTGAAACTTTTTCAAGACGAATGTAGTTCTCTGTAGTATCCTGCAATTTCTCACACTCCTAACCTGATACAAGCAGATGCTCTGCTCCTTCAAGTATAACATTGACACTTTTTTTCTTCAATCGAAGAAAATGTGAAATTTCTATAAAAATAGCCTTGACTCGTCTTATCCAATGCCTCAAAACTGTATTTTATATAGCCTGATTGTATTACTTTTTATGGCTGCTCTTTTCCTGCATAACAATAACATTCTTCTTGTTCCATTAAATTACAGGCACTGTAAATATCTATGCCGTGAACAAGATAATATTTACCATTTTTCCGCTTCACTTCTATTGGAGTAATAATTTTGTTGTTGTATTCATAGAATTCCTTAATATATCTGTCTCTTTTTCCCTCATCGATATGTTCTTGACACACATTGGAATCTATCACAATGTCAGACAGCATTAATATCATATTCTGAGTTATCTCCTCCTTTTTGGTAAGCTTTACCTTTTGTTTTTCAACTATTATCTCAGCATATGTTTTCAGATACTCGCCGATTTCCGGCATAACGCTTTTCGATTTCCTGAACTTTTTAAAATAGCCACTGCTTCCAATCAGAATCAATTCATTTTTTGCTCTCGAAAAAGCTACATTTAAACGTCTGTTGTCGTTAAAATATCTGGTTGGCTTCTGTGACCTTGTCATACAGAAAATTACAACTTCTGCTTCATCACCTTGAAAAGAATCTACCGTATCACAGGCAATCTTTTTCATATCTATTTTTTCCTGCAGCATCGTTTTTTGCAGCAAGCGTTTCTGACCTTTATAAGGAGTTATAATGGCAATTCGTACCTCTGAGTTTTTTTTATGCAGCTTTTTTAACACCTGACATAAAAACACGGCTTCATATAAATTCACAACGCTTGTATTTTCCTGTACTTCCCGGTAATCCACAATATTACGCATATCATAAAAAACAAGATTCTTATTATGGAAAATGGGTGCTTTTACTTCCGTTCCCTCTCCATTATAAAGTTTTCCTTCATAAAATAATTGGCTTACCATATTTCCAATTACTTCCGGCATTCTGTATTGTATATTCAACATTGCTTTATTACTGGAAGGTACAGCATTATACATTTTTTCAAAATAGCTTACTTCAAATAACTGATCTAACACAAAGTTCCGGTTTTCCAGTTCTATTTTCTCCGGATCATATAACGCCGGATTGATAACCGGTGGCAATTGTTTATGATCGCCTATAAGAATTACCTTCTTAGCCTTTATCATTGGAATTAATAATTCTGTAGGCAAGGCTTTTCCTGCCTCATCAATGATCACTATATCAAATGTTTCTCTATCTAATCCTATATTCTTTCTTGCAATTCCTACGCAGGTGGCTCCTACTATCCTTTTTCTTCGGATCAGCAGTTCCCCTATATCTGCATTTAATCCTTTGGAAGGCTGAATAAATTCCAGCCACTTTTCATAAATTTCCTCATCTATTTCTCTTCTTCCCTCTAATCCCTTTCTATAGGAATCATATAATGTTTCCAAAGATATACAGTTTAATTCTGGATCAATCTTTTGGCCGCTACCGCAGCGTACCATATAATCATTATATTTTTTTCCGTCTTTATCGTAAATCAAGCCTTTCAGTACATTATCTACAGCAACATTTGCTTGTGATGCAATCAGAATTCTCACTCCTGGATCTGATTTTAAATATTCCTTTACAAGCAATTTGATAACTGTTGTTTTTCCAGTTCCAGGAGGACCCTGAATCATAAATAAATTATCTTCATAAAAAGCTCTCTTCATGGCATCTTTCTGCCCTACATTCATAGACCTTTTACAGCTGAGCTTATATCCACTGTTTTTTTCTGATGATGGCACAACATTTCTTCCATCTAACAGAAAGCTTTGTAAGTTTCTATTTTGCATCTGCCCCACTTTAAAGGAAT
>ERZ1035006.1225-NODE-1225-length-17654-cov-26.324223_pt1 | contig 17654 bp, 23 predicted proteins | sample MGYA00520694_ERZ1035006 | MGnify/ENA primary metagenome ERZ1035006 (study PRJEB33766, sample SAMN09781746) | gut metagenome | biome: gut microbiome | host: Homo sapiens | place: Madagascar | study: EMG produced TPA metagenomics assembly of the PRJNA485056 data... | reverse complement strand
ACGCCATTTTGCGTTTTAGGTTATTGTAGTGTTGCATATCTCTCGTACCGTTATCAGTACAACGTTGGAAGAAAAATAAGCTAAATGATAGCCCCTGTAAATAGTAAATCTATCTACAGGGGCTATGCAGTCATTTGGTAATGTTTATGTTACGTTCTAGGATACGCCTCAGAGCCATCAGTGGTACGGTTATCGAACCAATATGGCACATAGAACTCGGCGTGAATAGCACTTTGTATTGTTGTAGTTCCATTATTCATACCGAATAAAGTAACGCCAGTGTTATCTCTACGAACGCTCAAGAAGGGGGCCATAGTTGATGTACCAGTTTTGTAGTTAAGTTTTTTAATAGACGTGCCGCTAATAGTGACTTTACTTACGTAAGCCACATGTAGGCTGGCACTTGGCACCGAATAGCTGTCTGTGGAGCTGGAAGTACCATTAGCTGGAACTGGTGAATTGACGGCATTGAAATTGATAGAACCCCACACCGTACTTTTACTTGTGCCAGAAGACGATGCCCCACCGATAGTGATATTCTCTCCGCTATCACTCTCAATACTAAACCACAGCCACCCAGTCCCAGGCTGAATCCTGCAATGCACTGTAGCTCCATCAATCAAACTAGTAGCAGGAATCTCCTCCCACTCGCCGCCTTTACTCAGTGCCTGTAACTCCCACTGACCGGTACCACTAACACCGAGTACCTTGCCACTCTCCGCAGCCCCCGGCTGATTCAGCTTCGCCAGCGTCACGGCCCCATCCTGGACACACGAAGTGCTAACACTATTCGCGCCAAGTTTGGGTCCCGTAACTGCACCAGCAGCAATCTTCTCTGTAGTCACCGAAAGGCCAACCAGTTTAGTGGTCCCTACCGTTCCGTCTTTCAACACACTTCCGTCAATATCAGTAGGCAGCATATTCTCCGGCAGTTTGGCCACCTTCTGGAACGCATCAGTCTCCCCATTAGCAGGGGCCAGGAACAGGTAAGCGCCAACAACACTATCCCCGGTAAGCATATCGGAGGGGGCCACTTCTTTCAGAGCGCCATCAATGTCATCGACGGTCAGAGTGACATCACCGGTTTTTTGGTTTATGCTTTTAACAAATAGCGTGTACACGGGGTGTTCTTTATTAAAACTAATAGTCGTGCCATCAGGTGCTGCCATAAAAGTAGATAACGGAAGATTCGTGAACCGGATTCCACTTAGGGTTGTACTGTTCCAGATGTACGCTGACGGAAGACCGGGAACAGGTTTCAATGAGCTTCCTGTAAAATCAAGCGGAGGGAAGCCATAGTAGTACAATCTTGTTGGGGACTCAGGGCTAGCGCCAGGATAAATCTCTCGCAGGCCAGCAAGAAACTGGCTCTCTGTGCCTACATTAATATCAGAACTTTTCAGGGCGTTTGCGTTAGCCTTAATCGCACCAACATCATCAGCGTACAGTATCACAACCCCGTCCTTCCCATTAACGCTCTCAACACCAGCTGTAACTGTACCCTCGCCACTCAGCCAGGCGGGCTTACCATCGGCACCGATTTTCAACAGCTTACCGGCATTTTCTGCGCCCTGGTCAGCCATTCTATCCGGCGTAATGGTGCCCTTGGCAATCTTAGGATTAGTCACGCTATAGTCAGCCATCTTAGGCGTAGTGACTGCACCGTCAGTATTAGCAATAGCCCCAACATCGTCAGCACTCAGTACCACCTCTCCGGTCTTCGTATTAACGCTCTTAACTGGGACAGCGCCATCACTCAGTTTATCACCGGTAACAGCGCCATCGGCAATTTTGTCTGTGCTCACAGCCCCATCTGCAATCTTAGGAGAACTAACAGCTCCATTATCAATCTTAAATGCAGAAACAGCTTTGTCAGCAATATTGCCCGTCAGAACCGCCTGATTGCCAATCTTAGATGAAACAACTGCACCATTTGCAATCTTATCGCCAGTCACGGCTCCATCCTGCAAATTAGTCGTCCCAACGCTACCAGCAGTATTCGGCAGTGCATTAATCTCACTCGCTGTAATCTGCACTTCTCCGGTCTTCCCGTTGACACTCTTAACTGGCACAGCACCCGGGGCCAGCTTATCCGCCGTAACAGCCCCATTCTGGATATTATTCTCCTTCACGCTATCATTGACATTCGCAATAGCTCCCACGTCACTTGCCTGTAGGGTAACATTCCCAGTCTCCCCCACAGCAGTAATCCCGTTCACGCTCTTAACCAGGTTATTAGTCTTAACATAGTTATCGACAATCTTCTCGGCTTCGGACTCGATAGTGCCCTGCAAGTCGTTCTTCAACTGTTCGAACTGCTGGGCCAATTCGGTGACATGGTCGTTCGTGCCGTTCTGACTATTGATAACCTCATTCAGTTTAGCGACTACCTTACACAGAAGTTCGTAGTAGCTAAGGCTATCGTCATACACAGCGGGAAGCACCTTCTGGCACCAGAATCTAAAGCTAGAAATTTCACTCATATGAATTCCCCCTTAATCACCATATAGTCATGAATAAATCGCCAAGGTCACGGATAATCATCATATCGACATTTTGTAAGGAATCCCGATATTCTTTAATAAGTTTTCCGTAGGAACTACCGGCGGATTTACCTGTAACGGACTGCACATAAGAATCTGTATCGGTAATGTTTCTGCTATGTTCGTTGGTATTTCCACCTTTTTGTTCAGTTGTATTCTGGTATCCATCGAATTGTCTAACGTTGGACCGGTTATCACTGTGGACATTTTGCTGGGCGGAACTAAGGTAATTCATTTGTTCTACACTATCAAGGCTGCCCATTGGGGTATCACTAAAGCCCTGAATATCTCTAGTACCACCACTATTTGTTTCTGTAATCGAACCGGTAGTGCTATTAATGGTTTTAGTTTCCGGTGAAATTGTGAATGTGTCTGTTGTGCTGCCTGTACCCTGGGAAGTTCCGTCATGCTTGGTTTGCAAGTCTACATCTTTTATGGGGTCAATCTTTAGGCTTGCCAACTCATACAGCTTATTATAGTACGGCATGATTTCATTCATCCGTGCCATAAGCCACAGGTTCCACAGGGCATATGTCTCGGCGGCAATTTCTCTGGTATAATAGTGAAGCAGGATTTTACGGCAAAGCACCTTCCTATAGGTTTCGTCAAAGATAGGAAAGCTAAAGCTGAAAATATGTTCCCAACTTTTATCTATCACATCTATCACAGATGTTGCAGGTTTGCTTTCGCTATACCCGGCACCCACTTCGCAAATATACCTCAATTCAGTTGTGTACTTACTCATTAGGGTTGTCCGCTCCTTCCTCTGTGGTTTCGTCAGGGTGGACATCTCCACCTTCCATTTCCCGATAGTCTTCACGGTAATGGCATTCAACATGGAGTTCGGGGAACATAGCGTTAATCTGGTTACAGGCAGTTCTTCTCATTTCAAGCCTGGAATACCGACTTGCGATAGTGCCGCCCATATTTCTGGAAACTTCATCAGAAACCAGCCGTTCTTTCTTGACTACGTTCACGTTAGAAATACCCAGATAAGTCAACGCTTCATTCCATGTAGCGGTCTTTTCCTCTCTAACCTTATCCGCAATAAAGGGGGCCTGTGTAGTCAGCACTGTAAGTGCTCTCATATCCAGGTCTTTATCGGCAAAGATTACAGGGGTATTGCCATCATACTGCTTGTACACATTCTGTAGAGTCAACCGCTGTTGTTCAGAGCATCTTACAAGGATGGGGGTTTTCTGTGCGTTTAGATTGACATCGATAGTTCTATCCATGTTATACAGTCTTCTAGCAAACATGGTTGCATCCAGCTTGCTACCAGTACGCAGATAATTATTCCATATCAGCACACTGTTTGTTTCGTCCCTTCTAGCCGTGAATTTATTAGGGGCTACTGCATTGCGCTGGGTAGGAATGCCATACACATTTAGCGCACCGCCTACAGCCGTAGGGAGTGCAAGGTATCCAAGTGTATCGTCCTTAAAGAACATAGCGCATCCGTTCTCAAACAGAGTCCGTTCGAGAGTACGGATATCTACAGTCTCAGGCATACCAACCCAGTCAAACATAACACATGACAGTTCAACCAGCCGGTCATAATACTGCATCCAAGTGAAATTGTTAAGAGTAGCGGAGTTAGAGAACTCTCTATTCATTCCTGTTTTTTTTCCCATACGCTCACCTCCTATCTATTATTAACGCCATAATTTCCAACGAACTTAGGGTTACGCCAAAACGTGATACCGTTATTCATAATCGTTTTAATTTTGTCTTCGTAAACAGCTGGCACAAATGAGTTGTTAAGGTTGCAAACAGTAGTTTTAATATAGGTCCAGCCTGGTCTAGTGCGAATGTTAGGTATGCCAAGTTTGTTGACCTTATATCCGAACATATCAAGGTACTTGTCAATCATTCTAGCATATTCATTTTTAATAGAATATGTGTAGAACATAAAGCCAACCGTGTTCCTAGAGTAATTCATATAGCTGCCAGCGTTGCCACGACTCTTATCAGGCAGTTTTTTGGCATCCATTTTTCTTGCTTCTAGCGCTTGCTTTGTAAGCCCGTAGTTAATACCCAACTGGGCGTCATTGATGGCACCGCTAAAAGCGTTATTGAGCATTCCCCCAATACCGCTTAAAATCCCCCCGGTGTTTGTAGAACCTACAGCTTCATACTTGCCCATTCCGGCAAGCTGTCTTCGGTTATCAGCCCCAAAGGCACCAGGAGCCTGGGAGAATAACCCACTGTTTCCGGAGCCAAGTAGTGCTCCAAGGGCATTAGCAGCGCCGCCAGCTATTCCAGCTGCTGTACTGCCTATGTTTGCAAGTCTAGCGGCTTCATACTGTGTTTCGTTAGCTCTTACAGCTGTCACGTATGAATAGCCATTTTGCGCTACCCATGCCTTATAGCTGTCAGTTGCATAGACGCATTGTGGAAAATCGTGGCATTCTACTTCATCCTCATAGTCTACAGTAAGCCCTCGGTAGTTCCTAGGCACGGCTGACACGCTAGGGGTAGGAGAGATACAGTTGAAGAAATTGAAGGAAGCATTAAATAGGGAGTCGTAACCAACGTCCCCCAGATTAAAATCCTCAAAGGCGAAAGTATTGGATTCCCCGCTAGAAGAAGTGCATAGCAGACCAAAATATGGGCTTGTAAACAGCTTATTGTTATTTGGGGTATAACCATCTAGTTCTCTAAGGAATGCTCTTGTTGTTGTGTCGTACTTGAAGGGGTTGCTTAGCACTGTGCCGGTGTAAACGTTTGGGACCGTAGACCTGAACTCGTTTGAGAATGGGGTTACGGCTGTATTAGGCCCAAACAGTCCGGCTGGCATTTGCACTACACAAATAACGCTATCAGCTGCCCCAGCTAACGTGATTGCGTCAAGCCTACTGTAGCAAGCAGCTGGGCTTTTGTAGGCTTCAATTTTAACCCCGCTCATTACATTAGAGCACACGCCATAACGGCCTGTTCCGCTTGGTTTTGTGTTAGACCAGGTTGGTGCCAATGCACCAGAAGGTTCAGCCGGGACATTATCCACATCAGCAAGGAAAATAACGTTTGCATAGTCTGACCCATATGGTGCGCCATCCACTGGAAGTTTACTATACTGCATTCTCTCACCAGTTGGCAGCCCTTCATCCAGTCTGTAGTTGCCGGGGATATCACTTGATACTGGTACGTGCATTCTCTCAATAAAGCAGGTACTGAAAGAGAAGTCAAACAGGAATGTCTGCATGACATCAATTTGATATGATACCAGGCAAGTATTAACACCGGCATACTCCACGTTTGTAACGAATGCGTAAAAGTTTTTTTCTTCAAAACCGGCGGTATCACTAGAACTAGTATTGATAAAGCTCATATAATTGTAGGTAAATATCTCACTCATTTTGGCCTTTACCTTAATAACGTTTGCGGAATGCCGAATGTATTGCGTTTTATTAAGCACCTTTTTGAGTGAGTATGTGTTGAAATACGTTTCCTGTGCGTCAAGCGTGTTGAAAGCAATAGTGTTGTTATAAGATGGGTCCAGCGGTATCCCTTTATAGAATGTGATGCTACTTTCAGGTGTGGATTCATAATCCGTTCTGATTCTCATTCTTCTCGGCACATCAGGAAAGGTAAGGTCCGGTAGCCGTTCATTGGGGTCTACAGGCCATAGAGGCGGGGTTGACTGTTTAGTATCCATACTTGTTCACCTCCTATAATGGAGGGGATTTCTCCCCTCCTAGTTTTACCATCAACCCTTATTCAGGGTAACGGTATCGCCCACGTTAGCGGTGCTCTTAATCTTCGTAGCAGCGGTGTAGGTGCTGCCACCACACTTAGCCACAAGCGTGATATCAGTAGCCGCCTTAGTTGCGGGAATCATCAGCGCACCATACCGATGCACAGCGATTCCCTCACCAATCAGAGCCTCAGTCTGGATGAACTCCACGTTGTTCGGCTCCAGGGTAGCCCCGTCAGCCTCGGCACTCAGAGTCAGGACAGTTACGTTCTCGGAGTTATCCTTGCCGACCACTTCAACGGTCAGTGTAGCCGGGTCTTCAACGGCAGCAGCCTGTTCCACAAACACCAGGGCATTGGAGAAGGGGGAGGAAGACACAGTTTTCCATACATTATAGAAGTAGTTCCAGTACAGGCCGGAAGCAACGTTGGCCTCGCTCATGGTGGTCAGGTTATCATAAACCTGGAACCATTCCTTGTCCACGATAACGGCCTTGACCTTCTTCATGATTTCCAGTTCGGCAGCAGTAACTTCTTCCACCTGCGTACCGTTGGCACGAATTTCATCGAACCGGGCATTGTCAAAACTGGCCCAGTCATCGACCAACTTCAAGTGGCCCATGAAGTCAGCCTTTTCCATGTGGAAAGCAGCGGCCAGAGTCTCCACATCGAACCGGGCATTGTAGAGGGAGTCCATGAAAATGTACTGGTCGTTTCTGGGGGAGGTAGTGTGTACGCCAGAAGCGTTGTAGTTGGGGGACATAAAGGTCAGCAGGTTGGAATAACCACGGAACTTGGAGGCGGCATCCGTAGACTTCGCCGGGTCAACCTGAATCGGGACCATTTTGCCCTTGGTAACTCCCTTAATCAGCAGGTACTTGAAGAGCAGATACTCGTCATAGTCTGCGGAAGTGGTAAGGGAACCAACCAACCGGGCAATCAGGTCAGTAACACCGGACTCAGAAGTGAAGGCCATTCTCAGGTCCTCATACTGGATAGTCATAGGATACTGTACACGCCAGTTCATAGCGTGGAAAGCGGAACGGACATCGGGAATCGTGCGTTTCAGCTCTCTGGAAGCAGCTTTCTCAGCAGAGAACTCTCTGGCCTTGGTCAGGTTTACGAAAACCTCCTCAACGGTTTCACCGGTCTGCAAATACCCCTTCTTGAGTTCGGTATACTCGTTGTTAAAGGTGACGCTGTTGACCCGAACCAGCGCAATCCGGTTGACCAGGGCATTCAGGAATTCGTTTGCAAGGGCAGGCGTGCCAAACAACACATCCCCCACAGCAGGGATGTCAGTGGCTTTGGCAATCTCAGGGACCTGGTTCTGGTACTGATAGGACGCATTCGCACGAATGGTATTGATGATATCCACCGTGGAGGCGTTCAGGGTACTCAAAGAAATTCTTCTGGGCATATTTTATCATCCTTTCTTAGTTAAAAAGTGCATCAAAAGTGAGCGGTTTATCTTCATCGGGGCCTTCGGGTTCCTCAACCGGAGTATTGAAGAAAGCGTCCCGGTATTTCTTTCTCCAATCTGCGTCTAATTGGTCATACCTCTGGTGCCAATCTTCACCGGCGGAACGGTCCTGTAAGGTGTCCCGTAGGTCCGTCATAAGGGAGAGGGCATCGTCAGAAGTATCCTCACCAAGTTTTGTTCTCAGTTGTTCCATGATTTCTTCGTTTGTTTTGATAGCCATTAGTATTTCCTCCTCATGTAGTATATCCATTTGAATTTCTTTTTTGTCGGTGTTGGGCCTGGGCCAGGGGGTTCAGGGCCTGGGCCAGGTTCAGAGCCGGTGTATTTCCGATAATAGTATTCTGCTTGTGCCCTTCTGAATGGTCTTGTTCCTTCAATATCAGCAGGGCGTTCATACTGTTCCAGAACATAGTCAGCAGCTGAATCAACGTCTGACACAGTCAGCATATGATTATATATGCCAATATACCCCGGAGAAAGCAGTTCCTTTTTGAACCATGCTATACCAAAATTCCATGAACCAATAGATACGCCTCCGCCCTTATATTCATCGGTATTCCAGAAGTCATACATAGCACCTTTTCTGGTGTAATACGTCCATTGCGCAAGACCATATCCAACACCATCATGCATAAAAGTGTTCTTCGATATAACACCTGCGTCAATGTTGTCTGTATAAGTGTGGGATTTAGTAAATGTTGGAGCATCAAAATCTCCTTGCTTTCTGAATGGTATAATCCAGCTTTCACTGTAGAGATTGCCAAGCCATCCAGCCGTAGCATATTCATTCCCGTTCATGAACTCTTTAATAGCGTCCCAAGCTGCTTTCTCATACCCGTAGTCTACAGGTGTAGCCATACTAATCCCTCACAAATCTTACCTTTGTATTCTGGATACCCAGGTGGACAAAACCACTCGTCTTATAAATACCCAGTTCACAGGTATCTCCTACCAGCTTATCCAGGAAATTATATAACGACTGCACGGTCCACCCAACGGCAGGAATATCAACGGCATTGCCATAAATGTGGTTCGATTTTGCGCCCCCCTTACTGGCTTTGTTGTGTGTTACCGTTCTGTATGCGCTGTTGGGAGTGAAACCTTTTCCGGTCTGGTTACGTACAATCTGACAAACCAGGGGAATGAGAACGTTGATAAATACAGCGTCACTTCCGTCTTTACAAGCGAACTCTTTCACCTTGAAATTAGGGGCTAAATACATATCCCCATGTTTAGCCACGCTGTACTGCGTAACCATTGCGCTCAAATCAATGTCCATTTTAGTTTACTCCGTTTCCATCTTTGGGGGCAAGGTACTTGCCACCTTCATTGTTCTTACCGTTAAGAATGTCCAGCGCATTTTTGATAACCTCCGGCACAGGGATTCCCATAAGAGTTGCATTCTCGACAATGCTCAGAACTTCGTTGGACAGGAACGCATAAATAATACCCATCTTGACGAATTCTACATTGAGGGCAATGTCAAGCCTATTGCCAAGGCCAACCAGCACAAGCATGAACATCTTCTTGACAAGACCACGAATGCAAATCTCGGAACTAGCTTTACCGCTCTCGGTGTTCGGGGAATTCTTAAACACCAGTGCTACCACCATTCCACTGATATAGTCAATCAGCATGGCAATGCAAAGTGCAACTAGCATAGGAGTAAGTTCCCCAAATACTAAGGTAAGGGCAGCGCCTACAATTCCGATAAGAGTGTTCAGATATCCTTTCATATTCTCACCCCCTTTCCGCTTTCCTTTATTATAGCACATGACTTGACAAAAGTCAAGGGGTGTGATATAATGTTCTGGGGTGATATATATGCCTGAATATTATAATGGCACTAAGTTGTTGTCCCTCATGGACATCAACAATAAGAAACCTGAAATCTACATTGTCGAAACAAACCGTACAGGAGGAAAGACAACTTTCTTCGGTAGAATGGTAACTAAACGGTGGTTTAGAAACGGCGAAAAATTTATGCTGTTGTACCGATACAAGTATGAAATGTCTGACATTCCGGATAAGTTCTTTAAGGACATATCTTCCCTCTTTTTTCCTGGGTGTACTATGACCGCTAAAATGAAGGGAAGAGGGGTTTTCTATGAACTATATATCAATGATAAATCCTGCGGTTATGCTGTCTCTCTGAATTCAGCTGACCAGATAAAAAAATATTCCCACCTCTTTTCAGATGTGGGAAGCATGATTTTCGATGAATTTCAAAGTGAAACCGGTAACTATTGTACTGACGAATTGAAGAAGCTGCTTAGTATTCACACGTCAGTTGCTAGAGGCCAGGGTAAGCAAGTGCGTTATGTCCCTGTGTATATGCTTGCGAACTCCGTGTCTCTTCTGAATCCCTATTATGTAGAAATGGGGATTTCCGGTAGACTCAGAGACGACACCAAGTTCCTCCGTGGTGACGGCTTTGTAATGGAAAGAGGCTTTATCCAAAGTGCAAGTGAGGCACAGCTTGAAAGCGGCTTCAATCGTGCTTTTGGTGGTAACATTTATGTCAAGTATGCGGCACAAAATGTGTACCTGAATGACAGCAAGGCTTTTGTTGAAAGCCCTAGCGGGAATAGTAAGTACCTGGTTACGTTAAAGGTTGATGGAAAGCTGTATGCTATTCGTGAATATGCAGAGGCTGGGATTATCTACTGTGATGACAAGCCAGATGTTACGTACCCAGGTAAGATTACAGTCACCACGGAGGACCACGATGTTAACTATGTTATGTTGCGGCATAACGACATCTTCCTAATGAATATGAGATACTTCTTTGAGCGTGGATGTTTCAGGTTTAAGAATCTCATGTGCAAGGAAGCTGTTCTAAAGGCTCTTGCTTATTAAGTATATCTCGGGGAGACTCGTCACGTTGATGCTAGGGGTAGCACCGCTGAAATTATGCGGCCCGATGCCAGCCGGTTTTGCTAACCGCTTTGTGATACCTTCCTGTTGAGATAGAATAAACCCCTATGGATTTCCATAGGGGTTTAAATTTATAGCCTTGTTTCAAGTTCACCAATGTAACGTTCGTGGGGAGGCCAGTCGGGTCCGGAAGCAGCCTTGTGAATCTTTTCCCTCGCTTCATCTTCGGTGGTAATAGAGTAGTTTGTAGTGGGATTGCCCTTAGTGGCAGGAAATACACCGTTGTTGTGAATCATAATACTACCTCATTTCATATGTTGTTTCTACCAGAAGCACACCGCCAGGTATGCGTTTTGGCATTAACTTTCCTGGGAGCATAAGACCGATATCAAAATCTGTCAGTTCGTTTGTACCATCTTCAAGCCCATCAATGAAAATCTGCTTGCAGGTGCTGGGCATTCCAGCACATTTGACATCATAATAAGGCGTGTCTACCGGCTCTAAGTCCTTTGCGGTTATGTGTTCAATGTATGTCTTCTGTCTTGTGAAAATAGCAGAGTCCCAGGAGCTTTCTAGTTTCCACGCACAGAAGTCAGTAGGATGAACTCGTATACCCTTTATAGAATCAGCCGGTAGGTCACAGTGTATGGAGTCAGTGTCAGCATATATAAAACCTGGTTCATCAACTCCATAGTAATTGGTTTGTGCTGCCCTAATCGTGAAGTTCCTTGCGTAGCTTGTAATGGCGGAGCCTATAGGAATGTAGCCTGGTTTCTTGTCGTTTTCATGCACATCTCGGAAACCAATCACGTTGTCCGGACGTACAAAAGGAACTTTGTAGGAGCTGTTTGTGCTTGCAGCCATTTTCCCGTACAGATTGTTCAGGAATAACTTTGCAAGTTCACGTTCAGCGCCCTTTGTGGTTTGCTTGATTCTTTTGTACTTCTCCATGTAGTTGTCGAACAAACCAATTTCAGTGTTGAATCTGCAGTAATCTAGCAGTTCAAAATTTACTACATCGTAATGCTCTAGCATTAGTTTTAGGTCAATCATTGTCATGGTTAATGTGACTGCTGTGTCTGTTAATACAGGTTCGCCGGATTCAGATGGGGCATAATACTGGGTATAATACTGCTGTGTTCTCTTGTCATAGTAGTCAGATGTTTCCAGGGAAACATTGCCACTAAAGCGCATGGTATTTTTTATCTGAATGAATGGCAGTTTACCTTCTTTAAGATAAAACCTAGTCTTAAACCTAACAAAGTAGTAACCGCTCTTGCCATGGTCATCAGCTGAATCTAAAATTGTATGTAGCCAAAAGTCTTTGAGTGACTTGTCACGGCCTCGTAGATTGTAAAATTCTGGTCTACCACAGGGATAGTAATTGCCACTTTCAGAGGACATCATACTGGGGTATAGGGAGTTCACATCAGCCGTCGTTCCGTTATGCTTTACTTCACCTGTTTTCCCCTTAACCACGTAGCACCATCCCCCCCGGTATGAGCGGCGGACATATTCACCAGCAGTTTCACACCCAAAGATAGCACTAGGGATTGAGATTTTATACAGGTTAGGAAACATGGCGTCATAGTCATGCTTTTCGTATCCAACCTTGAATTCCTGTAGGCAGCAAGCACCTATAGTCAGTTTGTCGTGCCCTTGGCTAAACATGAATTCCAATGCTTCACGTAGAACAAGCACGTCATTTGAAATATAGGCCATTTCTTCCTCGGTTATTTCACACCCAGGATACCTGAATCCAGTGTACTCCATTTCTAGCTTTCTATGTTTCAATTTAAAACTATCCCCTATCCGTTTAAGAGTGAATGGCATTAGCTTCAAGCTGTCTCTTAATTCTATGATGTTTGTTTGTGTCTTAATGACAATCGTATACCATTGACCCATATCGGAAATGGAGCACTTCAAAGAGTTCACTGGCATTTTCTTATTGTCGTACCATTTTTCATTTCCCTGGTCATCCACATAACTGGCAACTGTGAAGCCCTTTTGAACCATCAAATAGTCAAGCCAAAAGGCCCCATCAAATTTCAAGTTGTGGTAGTAGGCTACGATATCTTCGTTTAGTTGTGAAAAATAGTTGTAAGTGTCGGCTATTGTGTGGTGTACTACAACATTTTCTGTGTCTGAAAATAACTCTGAAAATGCAGAAGCCCACACGTCTGTTCTTGTTTGCCCTTCGTACACAGTGGTTTCAAAATCAGCGGCAAACAGCCTAAACTTCTTTTTCATATGTACACATCATAGCTTACTTCTGAATATGCGTTAATTGCGTCCTGCTCAATTGCAGTCAATTTAGCGCCTGTAATGGTCTCAATGATATAGGCTACGTTCTGGCTATCCTGCTCAGGAGAGGAAGACCCGTGAATAGCGCTATCTATGGCACGATAAAGTTCTTCGGCTTTTCCATTTATTCGTGCAGCCATTTGCACTTTTGTGGTAATATCCGAGTCGTCTATCACATCAGACCAGTACATTTGTATGAGACTGCGGTTTGCCCTTTTACGGTTTACCCATTCAGTAGCGTGACGACGATTTGTTGGGAGTTCAAAATTCTCTAGTAAATCCGTTATTCTATCGATAATATCTATCGTGCTGGAATAACGATAGAGATAATCCTGAACGTTATCCTCACCAGAGGCATTCTGCCTATAGTTTGGGCCAGATTTTGAGATATCCTTGATGTACTCAGCGGTGTATGCCTTGTATTCCTCAATTGATAATCCCTTGGGAACGCTTATGCCGGATAAATCGTAGCCTTTTTTCTTGTAATACCGTATTCTTTCTTGGGCGGCTTTCCGTGCTTTTGACGCAACTTTTGCAGACTCTTCAATCTGGGCAAGTTTCTCATAGGATTTTGCTGTTATTCGCTTTGGGGTTTCAGGTAATTGGTAGCCATATCCCAGGCGTTTTATTCGCTTGGTTGTGGCCTCATATTGCGCTCTTAAAGGGGTGAGTCGCTTACCCCGTTTACTTGCCATATTATCTACCCCCATAATGCAAAAAGGAGGGTCTTTTCCAGACCCTCCAATTGGCTGTTTAGACGATGGAACAGGTCAAGAATTCCTTGCCGGAATAGTTCCTGCTGGGCAGTCTGAACACCTTAACGGCGTATTCCTCACCAGTGCCGTCCATCTCGGACACAATGTCCATGAAAGCAGTCACGAAAGACTTGGAACCGGTAACGTACCGGGTGCCGTCCTTGGCAACGATAAGGAACTTGTCATAGTCCTTGTCTTTGCTCTTCTCATTGTGGACGCTCAGCTTGACCCAGAAATCCGGCTCAATAATCACGTCCTCCAGACGGGTAGCTTCATCCAGGCCGGTGCAGCCGGTGGTGTCCTTACAGGCGACACGTTCCTTTGCAGACAGTTCCTTGCTGGACTCAATGACAGTTACAGAATAACCTTCCATTTTTCGTTCCTCCTATTAGTCTTTGGTTGCGTTGGTTTCGCTGGTTTTTGCGGGCTTTTCGGGCATCAGTTCGGCGTGGGCGATGAAATCAGCCTCGGACATACCGTACAGAGCCTCAGTAATCTCCACGTGTACCACGGAGACTACTTTCAGTTCCTCGGATTCCACGATGGGACGTGCAGCCTTGATGATGGCTTCATCGTTCTTGTAGGTCCGGGGGAGAGTGACATCCATGTTCAGGATTTCACCTGCCATGACGTCCGCTACCATGAGGGTAGCTTTGGTGGTGGTAATGGTGCGAGTAATCATCGGTTTGCGCATTGTTGTTTCTCCTTTCGCCTGTGGCGTGATTTTTCGACACTTTGTGGATTTGAACCACACAATGACCTAAAGTGCCATATAGGGGGTGGTCCTCCTACCCCCTTATTGTACCACACGTGGGAAAAAAAGTCAAGTCGTGAGATGAAATAATTGCTGTTATATAACGCTTGGTTTTACTTGAACGGCAATTCGCCTTGGTATAGTTTGTCCTCTACGTACTTCCGTAATAGGTTTAAATCACCACATACGGTTTTGCTTGCACAGGTGGGGCAGTGTGGCCCCATATTTGTGCATCCATTGGACTCATACAGCCAGGCCAGAGAATGGTCGATACATCTGGATAATTTACTCAAATCCTCTGCCTTATAGTTGCTAGACCTCAGTGTTAGCATTGACAATAGCCTCCTTGTCGTTTTTGATGAAAAAGCCCTCTACAATTGCGAACTTGAATATAAATTCTACAATACCCGGGAGTGCATAGGACGGTACATTTGCCAGCAAAACAGTGTAATCCATTGTGTCTTCCTTATTTTCCATGCCAATGTCGTAGCCCTGTTTTGTTTCACTGTGCCGAACCATGTATCTGTAGCATTGCATTCTACTGAGTTCAGTTAGCCGATTGCAAAGTGACTGCGAGTAGGCTAGTTCACCCTGTGACTTTTTGGTTACTCCTTTTTTCACCATTAACACCACCTTTTGAATTCTTTGGGACCAGACAGGGCCGTGGTCGTCGGCCCTCAGAATGTATATTTTGCGTTGTAAGTGTCAAACCCAGCTGCTAATCTTTCCGATAACGGTATTGGGGTATATGTCAACGTGGCTATTACATATTGAAAGCATTGGTCAGGTAGACCCGGATACAAGGAAATGCGATTGTCATATGATAATACTTGCCCCTTTAAAAGCTGATTGTGTGTAATTGGGTCAACACCTGAACATAAAGCCATATACTCCATGCTATAACCTCACGATATAGGATACTCTAAGATATGCCTCATCTAAGTAGGCCATGAAAGAATTCCAGATAGCAGCTTTCTTTCTCAAATAACCAATGGGTAACGGATTTACTGCTGCATCTGGTAGCGTTCTAGGCCATACGATATACATGGTCGAATTACGTGCAAAGTAGGCATATTCTATTCTACCGTTATGCTTTACAAAATACCATGCATCAGCAAAATCCATAGACCGGCATAGTGTGCATCCTAGAGCCAGAGGCATAACTGCCTCAGATTTGCGTGACAGTGATAGCAGTTTTTCGTACGTTTGCGGTTCAATCATTGCTGCATAGCCTCCCATAAAAGCGTGTTACTTTCGTTAATGCGTTGGCAGAATTAGGGTAGAGATTAGAAATCTGTTTGATAAATCTACGCTTGCAGACCGTGGTTTTCTTTTCGTCCTCTTTACTTTCGCAAATTGGGAACTCGAAAACGTGTAGCTTGCGTGGATAAATCAGAATTGCAGATACTATTTGAGCGTGATAGCGCAACACGACTATGTTGCCATAGCTGTATACTACTGCCCCGTAACGCTTGCATAGTTTACCTAACAACTCAGCACCTTCATATTTGAGACTAACGATGTTGTAACAATGCCGGTAAATTTTGGAATATGCTTCTTGCATTTCCTGACTTAAATCGCAAAGATATAGAGATTCTTCTTGACGCATACATTCTTTCCCCCCTTTTGAATTTTTAGCGACCAGACTCAGGTTTATGGAATAAACCTGATGTAGACTGTGGAGTCATCATAGAGACCTTTTTCTGCAAGCCATTTTTTGAACTTTACAATATGCTTGGATGACGTGACGGTATAACCGTATTCGGTACGTAGAAAATCATATAGAACACCATTGTGAGAGCCTTCGACATATAGCGCTACTGGCGTATCGTAAGACTTTAGAACAATGTAATTGCCCTCACGGCGAACAGTTGCCTTGCAGCTATACAACTTCTCAGCCCTGTACCTAGCCACATAAAAAGCCATTTCTACTATACTGTCATAGTTCTTCCGCTGCGTTTCATCAAAGCGCTTTTTTGACCTAATTTCCATTGTTTTTTTCTCCTTTTTTGAATTTTTGGTTGACCAGACGGGCTATTTATACGCTGCCCCAGAACGCTTGACTTGCTGTTATATAAATGCAAGAATGTTATTCGTAGTTTACAATCGGTTTTAACTACGTTCCGGCCAGTTATATTTTGCGCTACGAACTGTGCACCAGCGTGAACATTGCCAGGCTTTTACCGTTCAATAGGCTCAGCAAACAAAAGGAACTTAGATTCAGGCATACCGTAAACAGTGGATACCTTGACAGGCTTTCCGGCCATTTTCACATAAATATAAGTGTCGTTTGACCCATCAGTAGAAAGCCACTTTGCAATATCTTCCTCTTTGATGTGTCCGGGTACTGTTGTGTGGACAGTTTCCAAGGTGGGGGCTTCATTCTCGTGCATACACGCATACAAAACATCAACTCCCCACATGTCAATTGTACGAGTTACAAGTCTTTCTCTTGCCATTGTTATTTACCTCTTTCATTTTTATTATTTGGTTCGTGACCAGACCGGACCAGTTGGCCCGCTTAATTACATACATTCCTTGTAAATTCTATAAACCTCCTCCCGTAAATAAAGATATGGTGTAATTTCATCTTCAGAAGTTTTGCCTTTAAATCCCAAGTCGTCTTCCCGCTTATGAATTGCTTCTAACACTTTTACAAGTGCGTCATGAAATCCTGAATAGTACGCCGGACTTTCTTTAAAGTTAACACTTTGTTCATAATTGATAGACTCGATACCATTTTGCATAATAGGTATACTCCCTTTTCATTATTTTTTGTCATCAGACCGGACAGCCACGCCTTAAAGGCGTGGCGGTTTCGCCGTATTTCAACGTGGCTTCCCTTTTTCAAGGGGTAGCTTTCCTCTTGCATCAGATAATTGACCGATACAATTTGTCGAGAGGGTATAATACCCCCACGGGGTACGCACATCGGTGGCCTTTGATACCAAAAACTCAAAAGGTGGAACAATATTCACTTTTCAAGGTGCATCACACTTCACGTACCCACGTTCCGGGGGTGGACCCGGTTCCCGTTAAGCCCTGGAGCCTAGGCTTTTCTTTATCCTTCCTGTCTTAGGGTCTCTCCCCTTGACACCTATATAGTACCACAGGTCCCCCAAAAAGTCAATATAAAACATTAGTTATCTATCATGTCAATATGCACAAATATATGGCCCCCAGTTTGTGCATTATTGGTACAAGAGATATGCAACAAATGGGGAATAGAAAACGCAAAATGG
>ERZ1035006.1224-NODE-1224-length-17682-cov-4.937369_pt1 | contig 17682 bp, 11 predicted proteins | sample MGYA00520694_ERZ1035006 | MGnify/ENA primary metagenome ERZ1035006 (study PRJEB33766, sample SAMN09781746) | gut metagenome | biome: gut microbiome | host: Homo sapiens | place: Madagascar | study: EMG produced TPA metagenomics assembly of the PRJNA485056 data... | reverse complement strand
AATATGGAGTTTTATGATCTGAAGCGGGAGAACGATTTCCTGCCGGTACTGTCAGAGATTCCGGAAGCGGTGGCACGGAAGGCGAAGGTCATGGTGGTATCCTATCCATACAATCCGGTCTGCCGGACGGCGCCGAGATCCTTCTATGAGGAGCTGGTTGCATTTGCGAAGAAGTATGATATTTTCGTTCTGCATGATAATGCATATTCGGACATTATTTATGATGGCAAGAAGGGAGAGTCCTTCCTGTCGATTCCGGGAGCCATGGACATCGGAGCAGAGTTCTTCTCGCTGTCCAAGTCCTTTAATATTACGGGAGCCAGAGTTTCGTTCCTGTTAGGCAGAAAGGATGCGGTAGATGCGTTAAAGCTGCTGCGGAGCCAGTATGATTTCGGAACATTCCTGCCGATCCAGTACGGAGCGATCGCAGCCCTGACCGGGCCGACCGATTTCGTAAAGGAGCAATGCAAGGAGTATCAGAAGAGAAGGGATGCTTTATGCGGCGGGTTCCGGAAGATCGGCTGGCAGGTGCCGGACAGCGAGGGTACCATGTTTGTCTGGGCACCGGTGCCGGAAGGCTATCAGAGTTCCCGTGATTTCTGTATGACAATGGTCGAAAAAGCGGGTGTTTTATGTACACCGGGTGACGCATTCGGAAGCCGGGGCGAGGGCTACGTCCGGTTTGCACTGGTCATGCCGCCGGAGGAACTGGAGAAGGTTGTAAAAGCGGTAGACGAGAGTGGTATTTTGCATAGATGATGCTTGTTTCCGCAGGAGAAACGGTGTATCATGAAAGTAGTGTTTGGTAACTATTAATGTATGAAGGGCAAAGGGGTTAAGACATGAGAAAACAATTCTTGCAGGGACTGAAACGGACAGCAAGTGTTGGTCTGACGGCGGTTATGCTGCTATCGAGCGGTGGCACATTTCTGGCATCCGGGATCGGACTGGCACAGGTAGCGGCAGAAGAGACAGTGATTGACAGTACGGAAGATACAGAGTACATGGAGAGTGTGGACGGTACGGAAGATACGGAGCGTACGGGAGAAGCATTGGAGGCAGATACGGAAGAACTGCCGGCAGACGGGGATATCAGCCCGGAACCGGCGGCTACAGATCTGGTTTCCAGCTTTATTACGGATGCGGCCTTATTAGCAGACGTGCAGACAATTCTTGGTAAAGGCAGCAGTGCTACCTATCAGGATATGCAGGACTACAGTGGTGCAGTAAATCTGGACAGCTTCTCCAATGTACAGGAGATAAAGAATATAGAAGGAATCGGCGGCTTTTATAACGCAACCTCATTTTCATTTGGGAAAGCAACACAGGTAACAGCGATTCCGAATTATACATTTGCCAATATGACAAAGCTGACAAGTGTTACGCTTCCGGATTCTATCAGTGAGATCGGATTGCGGGCATTTCAGAACTGTACATCCTTAAGCACCGTTACGATTCCGGCTGCTGTCACGAAGATCGGTATCTATGCATTTGCGGGATCCGGTGTCCGCAGCGTTGATTTTTCCAAATGTACGGGACTGACAAGCATCAGTGAGCGCTGCTTTGAGAAATGCGGAAGCCTGCAGAAGATAGAGATTACGGATAAGATTTCGTTAACAATGGTCGGCATCTATGCGTTTGATCAGTGTACCTCCTTACAGAGTGTATATTTACCGGACAGCATGCAGACGATCGGAGAATGTGCATTTGCAAACTGCAAGAGCCTGACCACCTTAAGTGTACCGGACAGATGCGTGATCCACTGGAAGGCATTCTGTACATCCGAGTCCGGGAAGACCGGCAATCTGGTATCGAATCTGAATCTGGAGATACGGCCGGAGAATAACGGTGTGTTTACCATTCCGGTAGGACAGGAGGCTGCATTGCCGATCCATACGGGAGAATCCTTTACGATGGATACTCCGGTTACCGGCAGCTGCTCCATCGCAGATGTCAGCATTTCCGACAGCAGCTCGGTCAGTCGTTCATCCAATACAGAGATTCCGTCCTCTGCATCATCTTCTAAAAAAATCCCGGGTGTGAATCTGTACGGAGCGAAGATTGCAAGTAATGTAGATGTAACCGTGAAGCTGAATATGACGTTTTATACTTATACGGGCGGAACTCCGAATCAGAGTATGACGATTGCACCATCGATCACATATAAGGTGTCTGTACAGGGATTGCCATGTACGGATATTGAGGTAGAGAGTGATTACTATGCTCCGGTGGCATCGACACAGGCGAACAGTATTACGATAGCGGCTGTATTCAAGTCACAGGCAGGAGAGACGATTACGGATGATATCAACTGGAGCTATGATACCTCTCTGGCAACCGTTACAGTAGCATCAGATAAGAAGAGCATCAAGGTTACAGTTCCGAGATCGGGAAGCTATGGAGAATTCCCGGTTACGGTTACTGCAGGCTCACAGTCCAGAACGATCACAGTCCATGTGGTAACGCCAATTAACAGTATTAGATTTAATCCAAACAGTATCAGTCTGGTGTTGAACAGTGCAACGGTAGGCTGCCAGACCGTGAAGCCATCGACTCTGAAGTATTTAAATTCAAGTATAGAATATAAGGATGTTATATATTATGAGAATGATAGTAAAAATCCGAATGTTGTAAGTCTGAAAGATAATAAGGATGGTAGCTGTACGGTTACGGCATTGGCAGCCGGTACAGCAACGATCACTGCGTATTCCTATGCGATGCAGGGAAAGGTTAAGGGCACGTTCACCGTTACCGTCACCGATTCCGGTACTCGCGTAGAATTGCGTGATTCTGGCACCGGAAAGACAATCGCGAATACGATCACATTCGATGCATCCAAGGGTCAGACAACACAGACATATCCTTATGTATTTGTGAACTCCTCCGGTACAGAGACCTCAGTATCCAGCAATGATCTGGAGGTCACGGTTGCAAATTCGGCAGTTGCTACAGTGACTCCGAATACATCAGCGAAAACGATTGCAATCAAGAGTTTAAAGTACGGAACAACGACAGTAACGATCGCCCCGAAGGGTAAATCAGAGAACGCAGTCAGCTATACGATTTCCGTACCATCAAATATTAAGACGATCAATTCGGTAGATTCCATTACCGGAAATGCCGGTACGACACAGACGGTGTTTAAATCTGCAGTGAATTCGTTTGGAGTGACCTCTGCAAATGCGACTCCGGCTAAGATAAAGGAAATATCCGGCAACACCGTGAAGTTCACATCCACGAATACGAATGTAGCAAGTATTGACTCCAATGGTACCGTATCGCTGAAAGCGAAGGGAAGTGCCACGGTTAAGATGTCGGTCTATGCATCGGCATCAGCGACAACTCCGTTATTGGAAAAGAGCGTGAATGTGACGGTAAAGCAGCCGGTGACAGGCATTACAATTACATCAGCAAGCGGCAGCAATACTGTAAATGCAGGAGATACCCTGCAATTGACCGCAAAGGTGTCACCATCCAATGCAAGTGATACAAGTGTCACATGGAGCAGCAACAGTACCGGAATCGCACAGGTAAGTACCACAGGACTGGTAACCGGTGTGGCGGTCGGTACAGCCGTGATCACTGCAAAGGCGAATGACGGCAGTAATAAATCAGCGACCTTTACGGTAACGGTTACCAAAAAGGTCATTAAGGTCACAAAGATTTCATTGAGTGCAAGCACTCTGCTGACGAAGGTTGGCTACACAAAAAAGATAACAGCAACGGTAACACCGACTAATGCAGATAACAGGGAAGTAACCTGGAGTAGCAGTGCACCGACGGTGGCGAGTGTCGATCAGAGCGGAAACATTATAGCCAAGAGTGTGGGAAATGCTACAATCACTGTAACAGCAAAGGATGGCAGCGGTGTAACGGCGACCTGCTGGGTAAACGTAACAGATATCAAGGTAACAGGCATTACATTAAACAAAACAACATTAAATATAAAAACCGGAGCGACAGAACAGCTGACTGCAAAGGTACTGCCGACCGATGCGACGAACAGTAAGGTGACCTGGAGTAGTAATGAACCGACAGTCGCAGAGGTAGATCAGACAGGAATGATCACAGCGAAGAAAGAAGGATCTGCAGTCATTACTGTAACAGCACAGGATGGCAGCGGCAAAACGGCTACCTGTCAGGTGAATGTAACAGATATTAAGGTATCCGGTATTACATTAAGTGCATCGACATTAGCCATGCAGACCGAGGATGTGAAGCAGCTGAGTGTGACCAACATCACACCGGCAAATGCGACAAATAAGGCACTGAAATGGGAAAGCAAGAATACATGGGTAGCAACCGTTGATGAGAGTGGAAATGTAACTGCAAAAAATCCGGGAGAAGCAACAATTACCGTAACGGCTGCCGACGGTGGCGCACAGGCAACCTGTAAGGTGACGGTAACAGAGCGTACCGCTCCGGTTATAAAGGTAACGCAGATCCAATTGAGTCAGACAAGGGCCAAATTAATTGAGGGGAAAGAACTGCAGTTAACAGCAACGGTGCTTCCGACAGATGCAACGAATCAGAGTTTGACCTGGAGCAGTAGTGTAGAAGGAGTAGCAACCGTTGACCCAACCGGAAAGGTTACAGCTATAAAAGCAGGAACGACCGTCATTACCGCAACTGCGAAAGATGACAGCGGCATCTCTGCAAGCTGTACGGTACAGGTAACGGTGCCGACCGTCAAGGTAACCGGTATCACATTAAATAAGACAACCGCAAGTGTGGTAAAGGGCAAGACCGTAGCATTGACAGCAACGGTAACACCGGATACAGCAACCGATAAAACGATAAAATGGACAACCAGTAATAAAAATGTAGCAACAGTCAGCACCGATGGCGTTGTTACAGCAGTGGCAGCCGGGACAGCGACCATCACGGCAACGGCAGCCGATGACAGCGGAGTGAAGGCTACCTGTAAGATTACGGTAACCAATCCGGTCATTAAGGTAACGAAGGTTACTTTGAATAAGACAACCGCAAGTGTGGTAAAGGGTAAGACCTTAACCTTAACGGCAACGGTAACACCGACAAACGCTACGAATAAAAATGTTACATGGAAATCATCCAATACAAAGATCGCAACCGTTGACGGCAACGGAAAGGTTACAGCAGTGGCAGCAGGAACAGCGACGATTACCTGTACCGCAAAAGCTGACAAGAGTAAGAGTGCTACCTGTAAGATCACAGTAACCAATCCGGCGGTCAAGGTAACGAAGCTGAGTATGAATAAGACATCGGTAGACCTGTTAAAGGGTAAAACCGTACAGCTAAAGGTTACCGTAACACCAAGCAATGCAACGAACAAGGCAGTGACCTGGACCAGCAGCAATAAAAAGATAGCAACTGTTACTTCCAATGGTCTGGTAAAGGCAGTCGGAACCGGTACGGTCACGATCACAGCCAAGGCAAAGGATGGAAGCGGTAAGAAGATAACCTGCAAGATCAATGTCTATGCAGACTCTGTAGAGAGCTATGTGGCAAGAATCTATACAAAGGCATTGGGCAGAGATCCGGAGCCGGCAGGCCTGAAATATTGGGTCGGTGAGATCAAGGCAGGAAGAAAGACAGCCGTTCAGGTGGCGGAGATGTTCTTCTTTGCACCGGAGTTTACAAACAAGAAGTTAAATAATAAGGAGTATGTTAAGGTTTTATATCGTACATTCATGGGACGTGAGGCTGATCAGGGCGGTCTGAATTACTGGATCGACCGGTTGAATAAGGGTGAAAGCCGGAAGAGCGTTCTGAAGGCATTTGCCGGATGTCCGGAGTTTAAGGCGATCGTAAAATCGTTTGGTTTATAAGAAATGAGTATGAGAGAAGCAACATGGAAGGTTATTGCGCATATCGAAACGGAATTCCCGGCGAAGTTCGGGATTCCGAGACAGAGCGGTCTGGTGGAAACGTTAACCGGAAGAATCATTTTTGAACCGGAGTTTCGACAGCCGGAAGCAGTGCGCGGACTGGAGGGCTTCTCTCATATTTGGCTTTTATGGCAGTTTTCAAAGGCCGGACGGGAGAACTGGTCGGCAACCGTGGCACCGCCCCGTCTGGGTGGAAAGAAGAAGGTGGGCGTTTTTGCCAGCCGGTCACCGTTTCGTCCGAATCCGATCGGTCTGTCCTCGGTAAAGCTGGAACGGATCGAGATGGATGAAAAGCTTGGTCCGGTCTTATATGTATCCGGCGCAGATTTATTAAACGGCACTCCAATCTATGATATCAAGCCATATCTGGCGTTTACAGACAGTCATCTGGATGCGGTGGATGGATTTGCCGGGGATGTCTTTGATTACGGACTGGAGGTAGAGTTTCCGGAGGAGCTGCTGGCGAGGATCCCGGAAGAACAGCATCGGACGGTCATTGAACTGTTAAAGCAGGATCCGCGGCCGGGAACACAGGAAGCTGTGGATAAGGAATACCGGATGCTGTTTGGCGAACAGGATATCTGGTTTCATGTGAAGGATCGGGTGCTGACTGTCCACAATGTAGTGGAAAAACCGATACTTGACATAAAGAAAAGGCCTGATATATAATAATGAAATATAGGCAATGACGAAGAGAAGTAGCCCGATTATCGCTTGCAGAGAGTGGAGGACGGTGGAAGCTCCACAGAATGAATCGGTGTGAATAACACTTTACCAGCCGCAACCTGAACTCTGAGACCGGAGATTCTGACAGAACAGAATAGATGGCCGGATCGGTCAGAGTCTGCACCGGCAGATTCCGACAGGCGGGATAGTAGGGAAGCCGCAGCTGTGCGACAAACAGTCGGTGAGAAAGCATGCAAGGCATGCTTTAGAAGCCATGAGGGACTGCGCAGGCAGTAAATCAGGTGGTACCGCGGACAGTAGATAGAGATTTCTGTTCGTCCTGAACCAAAAGTTCAGGGCGAACTTTTGCGTTTAAATGCTCTTAGCCGGAGCATAAATAAAAAGAGAAAAGGAGAGTAACATGAGTATTGTAAACATTTATCGTGACAGAACCATTAATGAGATTACAGAATCCGATGTGGGATCAACCGTAAAAGTAGCAGGCTGGGTAGAGAATATCCGTGACCATGGTGGTGTATCTTTCATCGATCTGCGTGATATGTATGGTGTATTGCAGGTCGTTATGCGTGACACTACTTTGCTGGAGGGAATCGTAAAGGAAGACTGCGTATCCATTGAAGGTGTTATGGAGCACCGGGATGAGGAGACCTATAATCCGAATATCGAGACCGGAACCATTGAGTTAGAGGCACATACCGTGACCGTACTTGGTAAGGTATATAAGCAGATTCCGTTTGAAATCATGACATCAAAGGAGATCCGTGAGGATGTCCGTCTGAAGTACCGGTATCTGGATTTAAGAAATAAAAAGGTAAAGGACAACATCATTTTCCGTTCCAAGGTCATCAGCTTCTTACGGGAAAAGATGACAGAGATGGGATTCCTGGAGATCCAGACTCCGATTCTGTGTGCATCGTCTCCGGAGGGCGCCAGAGATTATATCGTGCCATCCAGAAAGTTCAAGGGTAAGTTTTATGCATTACCACAGGCACCTCAGCAGTATAAGCAGCTGCTGATGGTATCCGGATTTGATAAATATTTCCAGATTGCCCCTTGCTTCCGGGATGAGGATGCCAGAGCGGACCGTTCACCGGGAGAGTTCTATCAGTTAGACTTTGAGATGAGCTTTGCTACTCAGGAGGATGTATTCCGGGTAGGTGAGGAAGTATTATCTGAGACCTTTAAGAAGTTTGCTCCGGAAGGATATACCGTTACAGAGGCACCGTATCCGATCATCAGCTATAAGCAGGCAATGCTGGAGTTCGGTTCTGATAAGCCGGATCTTCGGAATCCGCTGCGTATCATTGATGTAACCGATTTCTTCCAGAGATGTACCTTTAAGCCATTCCATGGTAAGACCGTGCGTGCGATCAATGTGCATGCAAAGTTGTCTAAGGGACAGCATGAGAAGCTGTTGAAGTTTGCAACCGGAATCGGTATGGGTGGACTTGGTTATCTGGAGATTCTGGAAGACATGAGCTACAAGGGACCAATCGATAAGTTTATCCCGGATGATATGAAGACCGAGATTGCAGAGTTGGCAGGTCTGCAGGCAGGTGATACAATCTTCTTTATCGCAGATAATGAGGAACGTGCGGCAAATTATGCCGGACAGATCCGTAACGAGCTGGGTGCACGCCTGGATCTGATTGAGAAGAATGCATATCGTTTCTGCTATGTTAATGACTTCCCGATGTACGAGTATGATAAGGAAGAGAAGAAGATGATCTTTACCCATAATCCGTTCTCTATGCCACAGGGCGGACTGGAAGCACTGAATACCAAGAATCCGGAAGAGATTCTGGCATATCAGTACGATATTGTATGTAACGGTATTGAGCTGTCATCCGGTGCAGTCCGGAATCATGACATGCAGGTTATGGTAAAGGCATTTGAAATCGCAGGCTATACAGAGGAAGACTTAAAACAGAAATTCGGTGCCCTGTATAACGCATTCCAGTTCGGTGCACCACCGCATGCAGGTATGGCACCCGGAATTGACCGTATGATCATGCTGTTAAGAAATGAAGAGAATATCCGTGAGGTCATTGCCTTCCCTATGAATGGTAATGCACAGGATCTGATGTGTGGAGCTCCGGGTGAGGTGACTGAGCAGCAGTTACGCGAGACACATATTAAGGTGCGTCAGTAGTATCCGGGAAATGTATTGCATAATTCTGTCATATGTTGTAAATAGTGACAGAAAAATGAAAGAAATCAACGAAAAAATATTGACAAATCCGGTGGGATGCCATAGTATCTTAACTGTGATTTGAGTCAACGAAGAAGTTGGGAATCGACAAGGTTGCCAACTTCTTTTTAGTTGAGAAGGAGGATAAAATGAAAAAGAAAGCTTTAAGTATCATTTTAACAGCTGTTATGGCAGTTGGTATGATGACAGGTTGTGGTGCTCAGGCATCAGACGGTTCGTCTTCTGCAGACGGAAACGGTGCAGCGGATTCTGACTTCAAGGTAGGTATTATGTACATTGGAGATGAGAATGAGGGATATACCGCAGCACATATGGCAGGTATTGACGGGATGATGGAGAATCTTGGTCTGGATGACAGTCAGGTGATCGAGAAGACAAACATTCCGGAAGATGAGTCGGCATATGATGCAGCAGTTGATTTAGCAGAGCAGGGCTGTGATATTATTTTTGCAAACAGTTTTGGTCAGGAGTCTTATGTGATCCAGGCAGCAACCGAGTATCCGGACATCCAGTTCTGTCATGCAACCGGTTATCAGGCAGCATCATCCGGTCTGCCAAACATGCATAACTATTTCACAAACATTTATGAATCACGTTATGTATCAGGTGTTGTAGCCGGTCTGAAGTTAAATGAGATGATTGATAACGGTACTATTACAGAGGATAAGTGTAAGGTTGGTTACGTAGGCGCTTATCCATATGCAGAGGTTATTTCAGGATTTACATCATTCTTCCTGGGTATCCGGAGTGTATGTCCGTCTGCTACCATGGAAGTAAAATATACAAACAGCTGGGCTGATATGTCTGCAGAGGCAGAGGTTGCCAATGCACTGATCGCAGATGGCTGTGTACTGATCAGCCAGCATGCAGATACAACCGGTGCTCCTTCCGCATGTGAAGCTGCCGGTGTTCCTTGTGTTGGTTACAACGTATCCATGATTTCCGTAGCACCGAACACTGCTCTGACATCCGCATCCATTGACTGGTCTGTATATTATACATATGCAGTAAAGTGCGCAATGGATGGCGAAGAGATTGAAACAGACTGGTGCCGTGGATTTGCAGAGGGCGCAGATAAGCTTACTGAGTTAAATGATAAGGTAGTTGCAGAGGGTACTGCAGAGAAGGTAAAGGAAGTAGAGGATCAGATTATTGACGGTTCTTTACATGTATTTGATACATCCACATTTACCGTTGGCGGTAAGTCCTTAGAGGATGCAATTGCAGAGGGCGGCGAGTATGCTGATTATGCAGACTATGTATCCGATGGATATTTCCATGAGTCAGAGCTGGCATCAGCACCTTCTTTTGCAATTATTATTGATGGTATTACATCAATTACAGAATAATAAGTCAGCAAAGAAGCTGAAATTTCAATACGGAGCTATGAAAATGGCTCCGTATTTTATATAATAGGGATGTCGGTGCTGAGAACTGCGCGAGGCAGGGTTGATCACCGGGACGCAAGGAGTAAGTTTAGGAGGACAGTCTGTGGAAGGTTATGCAATTGAGTTAAGGAACGTAACCAAGACCTTTGGCGAGGTCATTGCGAATGATAACGTGAACTTAACATTGAAAAAAGGAGAAATATTAGCAATCTTAGGAGAGAATGGCAGTGGTAAGACAACATTGATGAATATGCTCTCCGGTATTTATTTTCCGGATCAGGGACAGATTCTGGTAAATGGGCAGCCGGTAACCATCCGTTCTCCAAGGGATTCCTTTAATCTGGGAATCGGAATGATCCATCAGCATTTTAAGCTGATTCCGATTTTTACGGCGACGGAGAATATCATTCTGGGTCTGAAGGAGCAGGGCAGAATGAATCTTGCCGAGAAGAATCGGGAAGTGGAGGCACTGGCAGCACAGTACGGATTTGAGCTGAATCCGGAGCAGAAGATCTATGATATGACTGTCTCACAGAAGCAGACGGTAGAGATCATGAAGGTGCTGTATCGTGGTGCAGAGATTCTGATCCTTGACGAACCGACGGCGGTACTGACCCCACAGGAGACAGAGAAGCTGTTTGATATCCTGCGGAACATGAAGAAGGCGGGCAAATCCATTATTATCATTACCCATAAGTTAAATGAGGTGCTGGAGATCTCAGACCGGGTAGCGGTACTCAGAAAGGGTAAGGATATCGGAACTGTTGCAACGAAGGATGCGACCGCACAGTCCTTAACGGAAATGATGGTCGGTCAGAAGGTAGAGTTAAATATTGAACGGGATGACCCTGAGAATCAGGAGGAGCGTCTGGAGGTAAAGGACATCTCCGTATATAACCGGGAAGGCGTGGAGGTCGTAAAGCATGTAAGCTTCCATGCAAAGAGCGGTGAGATCCTCGGAATTGCCGGTGTATCCGGCAGCGGACAGAAGGAACTGCTGGAGGCGGTTTCCGGTCTGCAGAATATAGCGAACGGCACGATCACCTATAAGGATTCCAACGGAACCGCAACCGTGATCTCAAATATGAATGTGGAGACCAGACGGAAGAAGAATGTGAAGTTATCCTTTGCATTTGTGCCGGAGGATCGACTCGGCATGGGACTGGTAGGTTCTATGGATCTGATCGATAATATGCTGCTCCGGAGCTATAACAATGGAAAGGGCCCGGTAGCAGACCGAAAGGCACCAAAGGAGCTGGCAGAACAGATCGTAAAAGAGCTGGATGTTGTGACTCCATCCGTACATACACCGGTCCGGAGACTTTCCGGCGGTAATGTTCAGAAGGTGCTGGTCGGACGAGAAATCGCAGAGCATCCGGAGGTGCTGGTCGTATCCTATCCGGTGCGTGGACTGGATATTAATTCTTCCTATGCGATTTATAATCTGTTAAATGAGCAGAAGCGGGAAGGTGTGGCAGTCATCTGTGTCATTGAGGATCTGGATGTACTGCTGGAGCTGTGTGACAGGATTCTGATTCTGCATGCCGGAGAAGTGAGCGGCATTGTGAATGCAAGAACCGTGACGAAGGATGAGCTGGGACTGTATATGTCAGGAAGCAGAAAGGATACGGAATATTATGAGTAATGATATGAAACATACAGGAAAAGAACCGTTTCTGCGGATGAAAAAACGGGACAACATTTCACGTGGGAAAGCCCTTGGAATACGATTGCTTGCAATCGTACTTGCTCTGGTGGTCTGCTCCTTTGTGATCATCGCAGTAACCGGACAGAATCCGTTACAGGTATATGCGGGAATTATTGACGGTGCAGTCGGAAGCAGCCGACGGATCTGGGTAACGATCCGCGAGACAGCGATTCTGCTTCTGGTCGCAGTCGGACTGACACCGGCATTTAAGATGAAGTTCTGGAACATCGGTGCGGAAGGTCAGATTCTGATGGGCGGTGCCGCTTCGGCAGCTCTGATGATCTATCTGGGTGATAAGGTACCGAATGCGGTACTGGTGATTCTGATCCTGCTTGGAAGTGCACTGGCAGGTCTGTTATGGGGATTGATCCCGGCTATCTTTAAGGCAAAATATAATACCAATGAGACCCTGGTAACACTGATGTTAAATTATGTTGCGATGCAGTTCATCACCTTCCTGATCGTGTTCTGGGAGAATCCGAGTGGTTCCAATACTGTCGGAATCATTAATGCAGGAAGCAAGGCAGGATGGTTCCCAAAGATGTTTGGGACCGATTATTTCCTGAATATTGTGATCGTAACGGTCATGACGCTGGGTGTTTATCTTTATATGAAGTATTCCAAGCAGGGATATGAGATCTCGGTTGTCGGTGAGAGTAAGAGTACAGCAAAATATGCAGGTATCAATGTAAAGAGGGTTATTATCCGTACCATGATGGTATCCGGTGCTATCTGCGGACTGGCAGGCTCGGTCATTGTCAGCGGTGCCAGCCATACGATTTCCACCAGTACGGCAGGCGGCAGAGGCTTTACGGCCATTATTATTGCATGGATGTCCAACTTTAATCCGGTTGCCATGCTGGCAGTCTCACTGCTTCTGGTATTTATGCAGCAGGGTTCCATTCAGATCGCGACACAGTTTGGTCTGAATGAGAATGCATCTGATATTATCACAGGTATTATTCTGTTCTTCCTGATCGGTTGTGAGTTCTTTATCCGTTATCAGCTGAAGGTGCGGAAGAATGGAAAGGAGGAAGCATAAATGACAGTTGTAATGACATTTATCCAGAAAGCGATTGCACAGGGAATTGCGATCCTGTTTGGAGCAAGTGGAGAAATCGTAACAGAGAAATCCGGAAATCTGAATCTGGGTATTCCGGGTATTATGTATATGGGCGGTATCGCAGGACTGATGGGAGCGTTCTTCTATGAACACAGTCAGACAACGCCGAATGGAGTGATCGGAGCGTTAATTGCAGTGCTCTGCGCATTGGTGGCATCCGCATTGGGTGGTCTGATCTACAGCTTCCTTACAATTACGTTACGTGCCAATCAGAATGTAGTTGGTCTTGCACTGACCACCTTTGGTATCGGGTTTGGTAACTTCTTCGGTGGTTCTATCTCAAAGATTGCAGGTGGTGTCGGACAGATTTCCGTTATGACAACCGCTGCTGTCTTTCAGAAGCAGATCCCGGGGCTTTCCGAGATTCCGGTGATCGGACCGTTATTGTTCTCCTATGGATTCCTGACCTATACGGCAATCATTATCTCGCTGGTACTGGCATATGTTCTGAAGAAGACCAAGGTCGGATTAAATCTCCGGGCAGTCGGTGAGAGTCCGGCAACGGCAGATGCAGCCGGTATCTCTATCTCCAAGTATAAGTATGTGGCTACGGTAGTCGGAGCCATGATCGCAGGTCTGGGTGGTCTGTATTATGTTATGGAATATTTCGGTGGTACCTGGTCCAATAACGGATTCGGTGACCGTGGATGGTTGGCAATCGCACTGGTTATCTTAGCCCTCTGGAGTCCGGCAAGAGCAATCGTCGGTTCCATCCTGTTCGGAGGACTGTATATCCTGAATATTTATATTCCGGGATTAAATCGTGCGACGCAGGAGCTGGTAAAAATGGCACCGTATGTGCTGACTATTATTGTCCTGATCCTGAGCAGCCGGAGAAACAAGCTGGAGAATCAGCCGCCGGAAAGCCTGGGTGTACCGTATTTCCGGGAGGAACGTTAGAAACTGATAAAATAAAAGGCACAGAGGCAGGCGCGGAAGCTGATCCGGCCACTCTGTGCTTTTGAGTATGACAAGTGATATGGTACGGATAACATTTATCCCGAAGGCAAAAAACAGGCTTGACAGATATATGAAATCTGTGCTAGTCTAATTAGCAGAGAAACCGTTGAGAAAGAGGAAGTACATGTGATATGTATCTCACAGAGAGTCGCAGGTGGTGGGATTGCGGCAGATGGCAGCATAATGGAATGGGCTTTCGAGGGCGAACCGAACCGGAAGATATGCAGGAAAACAGATAAAGCATTTGCGGTAGGTGAGACGGAGAGGAGACTCCGTTAACAAATCGGATATATGCAGGTATATCGCGAGTGGATATCGTCATTGATATCAAGCAGGGTGGCACCGCAGGAGTTAACTCTTGTCCCAGCAGATAGTGGGATAAGGGTTTTATTTATTTTAAAACAGATTCTAAAAAATCCTTTCCCGGAAGTAATAGATACCAAGGATCAGATTCCTGTAAAATCTGATCATGAGCGAAAGGAGCATCCATCATGAGTGAAACAAGAATTCCAAACAAAATTTATTTAAGCGAAGAAGAAATCCCAAAGCAATGGTATAACGTACGTGCCGATATGAAGGTAAAGCCGGCACCGTTGTTAAACCCGGCAACCCATCAGCCATTGAAGCCGGAAGAATTAGAGCCGATCTTCTGTAAAGAGCTGGTTCAGCAGGAATTGGATGATACAACAGCATATATTGATATTCCGGAAGAAATCCAGGAATATTACAGAACCTATCGTCCATCACCGACTATGCGGGCATATCATCTGGAGAAAGCACTGGGAACACCGGCTAAGATTTACTATAAGTTTGAGGGTAATAATACCAGCGGAAGCCATAAGCTGAATTCCGCAATCGCACAGGCATATTACGCTAAGAAGCAGGGCTTAAAGGGTGTTACGACAGAGACCGGAGCCGGTCAGTGGGGAACGGCACTTTCTATGGCATGTGCTTATTTCGGACTGGACTGTAAGGTATATATGGTTAAGGTATCCTATGAGCAGAAGCCATTCCGTCGTGAAGTAATGAGAACCTACGGAGCCAGTGTAACACCGTCACCATCTGAGACAACAGAGGTCGGAAGAAAGATTTTACAGGCGCATCCGGGAACAACCGGAAGTCTGGGCTGTGCGATCTCAGAGGCTGTTGAAGTGGCAACCACGCATGAAGGCTATCGTTATGTATTAGGTAGTGTATTAAATCAGGTATTGTTACATCAGTCCGTAATCGGTCTGGAGGCAAAAGCTGCATTGGATAAGTATGGCATCAAGCCGGATATCATCATCGGATGCGCAGGTGGCGGTTCGAATCTGGGTGGACTGATTTCTCCGTTCATGGGCGAGAAGTTAAGAGGCGAAGCAGATTATCGTTTCATTGCGGTAGAACCAGCATCCTGCCCAAGCTTTACCAGAGGTAAGTTTGCATACGATTTCTGCGACACCGGAATGATCTGTCCATTGGCAAAGATGTATACACTGGGCAGTGGATTTATTCCATCTGCAAACCATGCAGGCGGACTTCGGTTCCATGGCATGAGCTCCATTCTGTCACAACTTTACCATGATGGATATATGGAGGCTGTTTCTGTTGAGCAGACTTCCGTATTCGAGGCTGCAGAGCAGTTCGCAAGAACTGAGGGTATCCTGCCGGCACCGGAAAGCAGCCATGCGATCCGTGCGGCAATCAATGAAGCATTGAAGTGCAAGGAAACCGGTGAGGAGAAGACGATCCTCTTTGGTCTGACCGGTACCGGATATTTCGATATGGTAGCATATGAGAAATTCCATGATGGTCAGATGACAGATTATATTCCGACAGATGAAGACCTGAAGCCGGGCTTTGATGCAATTCCAAGATTCCCGGGAAATGAGTTTTAGGGACTCGTGATTGTGAGAAAGCAATATTACAATATTAAAAATAAGGTTTGAGATAAGAAAAAGAAAACCTCCGGATTCCGGGAAGATATTCAAGAAAGATGGATATCATAACCGGAAAACCGGAGGTTTTAATATGTGAAATAATAATTGCTTACTGCTCGGAGTTGCTATCTGTGGAAGCGTCCTCTGTAGAATCGGAAGAAGCATCCGTGGTATCAGCCTCTGTATTGAGGTAACCAATGTTGCCGCTTAAATCTGTGACGGTATAGGCATCTGTCAGACTGTTGATATATTCGCTGACCGCATCGGAAGCAAGGGAAGATGAAATGGTATCCTTGCAGGAATCATCATAGGTACGGCTGACGAATTTCAATACGTAATAGGTGCTTCCGTCATTATTCTTGATGACTACGGTATCACCGGCCTTGCGGGATTCATCGGTCAGCCAGCTTCTGAAGTCGGAGTTCTGGGTAGAACCGGTTACGCCCTGAGTAAGGGAAGCTTCGGAACCGTCCTCTGCACCGTAGGTGTCTTTTTTGGAATCCGGTGCATATTCCTTACATAAGGTTTCAAAATCTTCACCGGCATCTACCTTTGCCTTCATCTCTTCTGCCAAAGCATCGATGGAGGTTGTACTGTCCTCGTAGTCAGAGGAAGCGAAGGAGAAGGAGTAGTAAGCGAACTGATCATAATCAGCCTTATTATCGTTATAATAAGAGGTGATCTCATCATCCGAAGGCTTGTTATCATCCAGAAGCTTCTGATAGTAAGCATTGGCAATGTAGGTATTGTCGATCAGAGGCTTCATGTTCTTTGCGGTAGCATACTGACCAAACATGGTCTTGTAATAGGCCTGCAGGCTGACACTGTCGGAATCGGCAGCACTCTTGGCCTGATCGATAAATGAATTGTAATCATCGGTCGTATCATATTCGAATCCGTTCTTCTCAGCCTCGTCTAACAGTGCAAATTCCTGCTTCAGCTGATCGATCGTGGTCTGCTCGAAATACTCCTGCCAGGTCATATCCTCTGAATACTGCTGCTCATCATATGGTACGGAGGTATCCAGTCCCATATAAGAAAGAAATGAAGCATATGTATTCAGGTAATTAGAGATGGTACTGTTATAGTAGTAATCATACTCAACCTGTGACAGGGTATGATCACCGACTGTCAGGTATGGTTTATTGTTTGCGTTTACAATATCTGCGATCATGGTGACACTGAAATATCCGGCAGTAAGAACAATGGCTGCCAATAATGCGATGCAGACAGTCCGGAAAACAGTAGCAGTGACTTTTTCTTTCTTCTCTGCCTTGCGCCGGGCCTCCATTTTCAGGTCATATTTCGTCTTCTTATGTTCCTGTTCATTTGTTTTTGATGGTTTTTTGCTCATAATATATCTCCTTATTTCCGGGTCCAGATCTTGAGGGTCTTTACCAGCTTACGTTTATCATCATCCGAAAGCTTCTGGGTCAGATCAGCCAGCTCATAATCTAAAGCCGTTGATTCATAGCGGGAATCAATGCTGCCGATCAGGGCATCCAGTGAAACATGTGTCAGCTCTGCATAGTACATGAGCAGACGCAAGGTCATAGCGCTTCGGTTATTTTCAACATTGCTGATATATCCAGGGGTAACATTTAATGCCTTTGCGACCTCATTCTGAGTTAATCCGTTTTCAATTCGCAGTTCCTTTACTTTCTTTCCAAGGTTTGCATAAAAATCATCCATTTCAAACACTCCTTAATGTGACATATTATTATAGAAGTAACGGGTTCAAACCGTATATGCTATGATTATACAATGATTGAAAAGGAAAATAAATCCCTACTTAGTATACTATATATTCTAGTG
>ERZ1035006.1215-NODE-1215-length-17750-cov-4.056513_pt1 | contig 17750 bp, 18 predicted proteins | sample MGYA00520694_ERZ1035006 | MGnify/ENA primary metagenome ERZ1035006 (study PRJEB33766, sample SAMN09781746) | gut metagenome | biome: gut microbiome | host: Homo sapiens | place: Madagascar | study: EMG produced TPA metagenomics assembly of the PRJNA485056 data... | reverse complement strand
CATTACCTATTTTGTCAATCTTCGATTTACAAAATAGTCTGCGTTAGGGGAAATATTCCCCTAAAACCCCTTATCATTGCCGCAATCATCATCTTTGTTTGCAGGGTATTGAAAACACTCCTGCAAAGAGTTTGAGCAGAATGCTCACGAACCGAAACGGTTTTGTTGATTGATAATCAGCCGTATAGTCGCTGTGTCAACTACGCCAATTTCTCGCTCCTGTCAAGTGGATAGTCGCTCTACCGAGTACGCACTTTTCAGTTTTTGTCGGGAGCATAGTCGTTTCAACGAGTTTGCACTATTTCGGTGTTGGCGTGGTGCGTAGTCGTTATGCGGAGCATTGCCGTGCGCCGCCTTTAGTCGTTCGCTGTTTCTGCCTGATGTTCGAGTTTTACCTGCTCAATCGCAGAATAGAATTTTGCCTTTTGGCTGTCGGGCATTTCCTTGCGAAGCCATCTGTTCAACGTAGGCTCTGATACTCCGAGTTTATCCGCAATCTCCCACAGAAACACGCCGCTGTCCTTTGCGGCTTTACGAACATCTACGTTCTTCTTAATCATTCTTTCACCTCCCCATTATTTGAAATATCCACTTGACAAATCATCATTATTGTGGTATTATGATAATAAAGATTGATTTCGTGGTTGTGATACTGATTATAGCATTTCAAAATCACATTGTCAAGGCATTTGTGGGATATTTTCTGTAATTCCACAAATATAGTCTTTTTATATTCAAAAGAGGAGGACTTTTAGCGTTATGGAGAGCAAAAACACCTGTGTTGAGGTATTCGGAAAACGGCTGAAAGAATTACGAAAGGCGAACGGCTACACGATTGAGCAGTTCGCCGAGGCAGTCGGGATTTCCAAAAGCACGGTAGGTTACTATGAGAATAATAACCGTATGCCTGATATTGAAATTCTCTCAAGGATTGCCGACGTGTTGAATGTATCGGCGGACTACCTTATCGGCAAGACGAACACGACCGCAACGAAAGGCAAAACGAAAACAGTCTGCGACTTCACGGGTTTGTCCGATACGGCTGTTGAGTATTTAGCCGAGCTTGTGAAAAACAAACGGTTTGACAGAATTGCGGTTATCAACCATCTGTTCTCCGAACTCAAGCAGGACTACGCCTTTTACTGCCACGAGGAGAACGACGATGGCGAACTTGCGGAGAGTATTCTCGGAGCGTTGTTCTTATACTTCGACAAGGTGCAACTCACCAAAGACGAATGGGCGGAGATTATCCACACAGGCGACGAGAAAAAGGACGAGGTACTTGTGTCTGCGTATATGCAGTTTTTGCTTAATCAGGTGACGGAGAATACAAGGTCGAGTGCGAAGTATTTTGATGATTGCAACAAGCAGTACGAGTGATTGCAGAGTTGAAAAAGAAAATGCCCTCTCGGTGTTTGGGTGAACATCGGGAGGGCAAAATTCAGTTTCAGAGAGTATTTCTTGCAGTGCATACTAAACAGCTAAGGTAGTAGCACCGAGAGATATTATCGCTAGGACAATCTAATAATCAATAAATAGTGTAAAGCAATCACAACGATTTTGCTTGACATTTGACTCGTTGTGTGATAATATGGTATCAAAAAAACGCAAATTGAACGGAGTGATTATATGATTTCTGCCGCACTGGCTGTTCTGGAAAGCGAGGAACAGCGCAACGAATTATCCGAGATTTATGAGAATAATATATCAAACTTTTATAACATTGCCTTTCAACAGCTCCATAACAAACATGACGCTGAGGACGCAATACAAGACGCGTTTTTGGCTATTGCAAATAATCCAAGCATCTTTTTCGGTATTCCGAACGAGAATAAGATGCCGTACATCAACGCTGTTATTCGGAACATATCTTGCAAATTGTGGAACAAGAAACACGCAACGGCGGAACGTGAAGTTGAGTTTAACGAACAACTCATCGAAGATAGTATCCCTCTTGATGAACGGATAGTGAGCGAATATTCCTGCGAAGAAATATACCGTTTCATTGACACGTTTCCTGACACAACTAAGACCGCAATATATTTCAGAATACACTTTGATATGAAGTATTCCGACATAGCCAAAACGTTAAACATATCCGAGGACGCAGCTAAAAAGAGAGTTGAACGAGCAATAGCCAAAATCAAACAGTTTATGGAGGGCTGTGCAAATGAGTAAGAGCTATACAATGGACGAACTTATATCGGGCTATTTTGAAAAGCAGTTTGCTGAAGCTGACGAAGTTCCTCTGCCGAAATTCTCATTTCGTCACAGACTGACTATGAAACGAATTTTCAAGCTGTTCGAACATAATAAAGCAATGTCTGACATCAATGCAGAGGACACTTGCGAAAATGTATTGGGTCATAAGCAGCTTTCGTTCCGCAAGCGGCTGATTATTGCAGTGGCTATTATCGTGTGCCTTGCCGTGATGACAGGATTTGTAATAGCATTCATATCCGGCGGGTTCAATGGAACAGTATATCAAGATAATACTCACCTTTTTGCGATTGATACAGCAAATTGTCCAAGTACCATAGAAAAAGAGTATAGCTTATCTGTTGTGCCTGAGGGATTTGAGATGTATGACGTTTCAGCTACTTCTACGGACATTACTGTTATGTATTGTAATCCGGATACGGAACAGGTTTTAGTTTTTGGGCAAACTGTAAAAAGTGAATTTAATCCACATATCAATACTGAAGGGTTTGATTTACAAGAAACTAATGTTAATAGCTGTAACGCTGTTTATATTGAATACAATTCCGAGCAAGGCGTAAGTTCAATAGTAATTTGGGATAATAAAGATTACGTACTAATGCTTTCTGGAGATTTTGACAAAAACGAGTTGAGGGAATACCAATGAAGATAAGGAAAATACTTGCCGCATTTGTATCGGTGGTAACGATATGTTCGGTTATAAGCGTTCCGACTTTTGCTGCTCAAGAAACTCAGATTGTAACAGATTTGGTTTCTCCTGCTTATGAGTACGCAATGAGCACGAAGAGCTATTTAACAATTACATCATCAACCGCTGAATGCAAAAGTGTGTGCGATGGAATGGCTGGCGTTACTCAAATCACAGTTGAGCATACGCTTGAAAAGCACTGGGGTCTATGGATATGGAACGAGGTTGACGGTGCAAGCTGGACAAAGACCGTTGATACCAGAGCCATATCTTTGGTCAACACCAAATCCGGACTTGACAGTGGTACATACCGGCTGAAATCCGTTTTCACGCTGACAAACTCAAGCGGCAAGAGCGAAACTATCACTATTTACAGCGAAGAAGAAACAATTTGAACATTCTTATCGTGGCAAAAACGACATGATAAGACAACAACTTTTTCTTGCTTCCGGTTTTTGCCTGTATAAAGGTAACTCTCAAATCAACCATTTTAATACCGAAAGGAGCGTTTTCCATGACTAAAACCTACATCTCGCCAAAACTAATAATATTATGCATGGTGTTTTGCCTATCTTCCGTATATTTGATTTTGACAAATGGTCTTCTCCCCCTGAACGGCAAAATCGATGCACAGGATTTGATTTCATGCATAATTGTACCGATTATTCAGGTCGTGTCGTTCAGGCTGCTTATCACCAGGCATGACAAAATCACGGAGAAATTCGGTGCGGTATTAACAGCTGCTTTGTGCATTATGGTAGGGTTGAAGTTTGCTTATATGTCGTTAGCCTTTTCCTCCTCAAGCTGGTTTGGAATTACCGACGCAGCCTCCGCCATTTTAATCTGTGCAGCTGTACATTTGGCGTATGCCGCGGTGTTATTTGCTGTTTCCATTCCGTTTTATCATTTATTTCAAAGGTTAACTTCAAAAAAATAAGCGGCACATACCGGCTGAAATCCGTTTTCACGCTGACAAACTCAAGCGGAAAATCGGAAACCATTACTGTTTATAGTGATGAGGAGATGGTAGGGTAATATACTGCTATCACATTATTTTATGGAGGTTATTTATTATGGCTTGTATGTCTAAAAACTCTTGGGCAAAAGTTTCTTGTTTAATTCTCGCACTTTGTGTCACTCCTACTGTTGCGTCTAGAGCTGAAACTGATACATCAATTGAAAGCATTGAACAATTAGTCAGTAATTATGCCAACTCTTGGACAGATGTAATGTATGACGGGAACGTTTTTCCTCAAAATTATATTAAAGTGGTAAACTCTTCAAACGAAATAGTTGCTTACGAAGTAAGTTTTTGTGACCGGTTTACGCTTGAACCTATGGGTTATGTTGTGTTGTCAACTGACCTTTCGTTAGAAAACCCCGTAATAGAGTATACACTTGATGGCAATGACATCTATTCACAACAATCTGTAAACAATCCTTCCGAATTATCAATAAATCATTTCGAAGATATGTATTCCTCGTATGACAATATTTTGATTAGTGATAATATGATTACCTATTCAACCGCTGAGGCGGGAAGTAATGCTGTATATAGTATTCCCTGCTATCCTTCAGCTAATAGTGGTCCTACAATAACAGGTGGATTAACCAGTGGTACGGTTGGAACAGTAAAAAAGACTTATTGCATTGAGGGCTCAAGCGAACTATCATTTTATAGAGGTATTGACTTTGAAAACTCAGGTGTTAATTGTGCACCTACAGCCTTGACAAACCTAGTCTTTTATTATGATTCATTACCCGAAATAAATGGTTTAATATATAACAATCCGCTGTGGACATACTCTCGAATTTGCTCGTTAGCCGGTTTTGATGGAACTCGTGGACTGTATAACGATGAAATGATTGATGCCCTTGAAGAATATGTGAATGAAAGGAATTTCAATATTTCTATTGATGACTATTGGAAAGATTGGTGGAGTGATTTTACGCGCGATATCAATAATGACCAACCTGTACTTGTCAGTATTCAAGGTAATAACAGCTCACAGGAATGGGTAGCTCATGCAGTTGTTGCTTTGGGATATGTTGAAACAGATGGTGATAAATACCTTAGGGTTGCAGACGGCTTAACTACTTCACAACGTTATTTGAATTACGATTATTATGGTGTTCATGAGGGGTTTCGCGTAAGAATAAGCTAATAGTTCAAACGTTGCATTCTCACAAGAAAGGAAAAGCGTATGAAAAGAACAAAGATAAAAATCTTGATAACACTTGTGGTTGGTGTGGTTGTTCTGTTCTTGATATTTTTCATGGTTTTCAACAAACCGGAGTCTGTACCTAATGGGAGTGCAAGTATTTGGACATATACTCCGTATATTGAATTGGACGGGAATAAGTATTTGTTTGAAGACCCGTTGGGAAAAAGTAACCTATTTTTCGAGGTGCAGGATAATTGGGAGGAATTAGAGGATTGCTCTGTGCAATACGTCAATTTTTCCTGTGAAGATAATCTTGCAGAAGATGCCATTTACTGCGATATTTCACAAGTATGTACTTATGATTTGTATCTTAAGGTCAGCGAAGAATGGTTGATGTCGCAATGCAATATAAATGGACATTCACAGGGATTTATTCGTCTGCATATTTACTCCCCTCTCCCATAAAACATACAGGAGGAATTGTCCGAATGAAGCGAATAGCAGGCATATTGCTGTTAATGGCTGTAACGCAGGTTCCCCTTACATTGTTTTGGTAAAACAGTTTACTGGAGCTTACTACTCCGTACTAAAGCATACAGCTATCCTAAAAGCGGAAGCAGTGTTGTTTATACATTTCCGCAGCCAACTTCCAGCACCAGGTACACCATCAATTCAATAGTCTTTTGCTGTAACTGCTATTGGGCAAAGTATAATAACTAGCCTTAGTAGATGGTTATGTAAAGTGTCGTGACATAAGCCTGGGCTATAACCTCTATGCTGACCCGCATAATACATACCCCGCCGGAGCTTTTCGGCAGCAGTTTTATTGATTGCTTTTGACAGAGGAGGCTTAACATTATTTATGAATAATATCAGAAGTATACTTTTAGTGATATCAATGTTATTTCTTGCCGGCTGTGCAGCATCATGGAACAGCATAGGCAATACCGCAAACTCCCCGGCTTCATCTGAACAGGAATATCAAGAAGAAACTGTCCAGGAATGCGCCGCGACAACTGAAGAACATAGCAAAACTCAACAGACCGGCGATAATGTTTTTGTTAAAACAAAGAGCAGTGATAAGTACAGTGTTTCCTTGTCATTTACTGTGTTTGACAATTCCGGTGACACAATGATAATTTCACCTGCCGAGCTTGAAATTATTCTTAAAAGCACCGGAGATATCATTACTCCCGATTCGGATTTGTTACTTGGCGTCGCACAGCCAAATGACGAATTGGTTATAGACGGCTCGCCGCAACTTGATATTCTGGAGTTTTCTGATTGGAATATTGCAGCAGTCAGAGTGCCGAGTCAAAACAATGGTGAAAAATTGCACGAAACATCATTTTATTATTTCAATGACAGCATTGTTCAGCTCCTTGGCAATAACCTGTTCAAACCCATGCTACCTGCCGGCAGCATTATTGAAGCAGATACTGAAAATAACTGCTTTTCATTTGTGGACTCTGAAGGTAATAGTGAGCGATACACCGTTGTATACGATGATTATTACGAAGCATATTATCTGCGTTTAGCGGATTATTCGGCAGAAACCTTCAAAGAGGAGTACAGCACACACAATGGTGAGCTTAACTTTTCGTATACTGTATATAAATACAGCGAAAACAAGCAAAAAATATCCGCACATAACTTTGTTGAATACACTGACTCTCAGGGGAAAAAACATTCCTGCGAAGTGCTGAGTCCTGTCTATCAGCCTGCCATGAGCTTTGACGGTCTTGCCGAAATTGAAGCACCAATAGAATTTGAAGTGTTAGATTTTGCAGAATGGGGTATTGCAGCAGTCAGAGTACCGAAGACAAACTCTCTTTCCGGGCTTAAATCTCACGTTGTATCTCTTTTTTATTTTGATAATACGACACTTCAAATGTTAGGAGATGGATATTTTTATCCCGAAATTCCTGCTGACAGCAGAATAGGAGTTGATACTGACAATAATTGTTTCTCAATCACAGATATAGAAGGTAATACAAAAAAGTACACAACTCTCTGCGAGCCTGATGATGAGCGACATTTTATACTCCATTGCATAGACGGATAATTTAGAAGACCTTTTGCAAATGAGTTAGGTTGGTCAATTATCAATAAATGTTGTTGAGAGATTACTATAAATAATATATACACTATTAATGCTATCCGTGAAGACTAGGTACAGATGTAAAAACCTAATATTCTAACACATTAGTCTCCAATAACGATATCTGGATTATCATCGATTTTGACAACGGTAGGCGTGTATTACATAATTTCCATGTCATAGGGAAAGGTAACTGAATATAGCAATCCCGCCGTTTATGCATCTGCGGCGGGGTTATTGTTTGTCGAAATATCGGTTGTCCCTATGTTCCGTTAAGTAAGTCCAACAGACATCGAGCAGAGAAACGGCCGCGGAATACGCCAGGGCAACGAAAATTCCGAGGTTTACATCGGGTACTACTCCACAAAAGGCACCTTCGATAATTATCGCTGGCAGATTCTTGAGAAGAAACAGCAGATAATCTCGCAGATAATGTCCGGCAAGCCAGCCGCGCGAACCTGCGAGGACATTGACGACACTGCGCTGACGTTCGCTGAAATGAAAGCCGCAACGACCGGCAATCCTCTGATAGCCGAGAAAATGACGGTGGACAACGAGGTGAACCGTCTGAAATTATTGCAGGCGAATTATTATCAGCAGCAGCGCTCATTCGAATACGATATCAGCAGGCGATATCCGGATTTGATTTCCCGAAAAGAAAAAATGATCGAGTGGACGAAAAAGGATATCGAGCTGATTTCCGCAGCGCCGCCGATAACGGAGGATAACTTCCGCATGACGCTTGGCGGCAGGACTTATGTTGAGCGCTCCAAAGCCGGCGACGAGCTGGCGGCGCTGGTGACAAAATACATGATGTCCGACGATTATCAGGAGTACAAATCGAGGGCAGTCGGCGAGCTGAACGATTTCAAAATCGTGCTGATGCACCAGGGCGCTCTGGTGTCGCTGTCGCTGAAGGCGAACGGGCATTACACCTGCGATTACTCGATGAGCGGGCTTGGCGGCGTGACAAGGCTGTGTAATCTGTACGAGCGCATTCCGGAGCAGATTCACGGGCTTAACGCTGAACTGGAGCAGGCGAAAAAGCAGCTTACAAACGCAAAGGAACAGTACGGCAAGCCGTTCCAGTATGAGGAACAGCTCCGTGCCGGTCTTGAACGCCAGGCTCAGATAAACGCTGAATTGGAAGTCGCCGATAAACCGCATGACGAAGCGGTTATGGGAGATTGTTCCGATGACGAAAACGAAGAAATGGAGATGTGATTATGAGCATTGAATTCCGCATAAAACAGCATGGTGAGAAACACTGCTATTCCAACTGGACTATGAACTTGAAGTCATTCCTTACAGCACTGTATTCCAATGAAAACCCTTACGAAGCACTCATGAGCCTTGATAGAAATAATCAGCTCAGCGATGATAATTATACTCGCGATAAGCGGAATGGCTTAATTACATACGATATCGACTTTGACAGGGACACAATAACACGTCACGAAAAAGGCAGGCAGTTCAAGCTGAACGAGATGAGCAAAATCCCGCTTGGCGCGGCGTATTCGCTTATGAGATTTCATGGTGCTGGCGTTCCGGCGGCTGTTTCCGACTGCGAATATGATGAGTATAATGATATGTTCGGACTATTTGGAAACCGCGATTCTGAAATCAAGGACCGCGGTTTTGTTATATATAGCAACGATGAGTATTTCGAGGCGTATTTAAATTACCTGAAGAATACCGGAGGCTATCAGTTTATTCGTTTTGTAAACGTCAGCGGGTCACAGTACATTGCTTTCACCCAGTGCGGTTTTGACAATATCAAGTCTTTTCTGATGCAGAAGCTCCAGACAAAACGAGAAGAAGCTGACCGCTTAGAAGCAGAAATCAACGAAGCATTCAGCGCTGCTGAGCCGACCGAAATTCCTAAAGATGAAAAATCCGAACTTTCGGAGCTTATAGAAAAGCTCGGTTTACAAAGCCACTCATACACTTTCAGCGTTGTTTCTCTGGATTCGGAGATTTATGTTACCGGAGCGTATGTAGAGAGCGCTGACGAGCTGGATGAGCTTGGAATACTCAGTCAGTTTGACAGGGATTTTGGACATGGCGATACAGTCCATGCTGAGATAAGTTATTATATCATCGGGCAGTCCGGCGTGGAATCTGAAAGGCTCCCGGACGAATTTGGGTGCGACATCGTGTCGCACCTGGACGCGGCGGTTCAGTACGCCGACCTGCTGGAAGAACGGCCGCTAACGATTGATTTCGGTGATTATGAGATGTCGTTTGAGTGATAGGTGCGATACGGTGTCGCACCTATTTTTGAAAGCGAGGATAAAATGGCACTATACGCAAGGCAGATAAGCCCGTCCGAGCAGACCTCCCCATTCTGGGACAGCGCCGAAACGTGGGACGGCATTCTTCTTTATGAGCCGGTAAGAAAATATTCGGCAGATCCGCACTACAAAAGCATTCTTGAGGTGCTGCAGAACTATTTCGATGTTTCACAGGACATTGCGGACAGCAGGTGCGGCGAGTACGATTCTATCGCGGAATACATAAATGACGTTTCACCGCGGCAGGACAATAAACCGTACACGGAAGAACAGCTCACCGGCTGGGATGACGCCGCAAAATCGTACAATTTCCCGAAAGCAGACGGCTACAATCCCTACTCGCGAATATACGATGAGATGTGGGGAATCTGCAAGGCGCTCAGTCTGGTTTCAGGCGAAGAATTTGACTGGAAAGAGATCCACGGCTGTTGTCAGGGAGAATACAACCGCGTAATTTACCCGGAGAGCAGATTTTCAGAGCAGGATATCAGGAATTTTGAATGCGAGTTTTTTAATCTCGGTACAGAATGGTGCGTAACGGACGAAAAAACGGATTCTCCAAACGAGATATGCGGCGGCTGTATTTACTGCCACAACACTGATATGGACAGCATTCGCAGGGAAATCGCCGAGTGTTTCGAATGCGAGCCGGGTGATGTTCACCTTTATTCGTACCACGAAAAGACCGTCTGCTACTTTGAATCAGAGCAGGACGAGGAAGAATTCGGCATGGAGATGTAGGGTCAGGTGCGACACCGTGCCGCACCTCCGGAAAGGAAAACAAAATGGATATCTACAAAAGCAGTCTTAAATACGCGAAGGAAAACGGCGAGCTTGAACGGTACCGCGAAAGCATGAATCTGTGCGATGAATGCGGGACGTTTATAAGCCGTTCCATCGCCGAAAATTTCAACAATAATTACCTTGATGTTAAAAAAGTCACTGCGGAAGCCGCCGGGAAATACGGCTTTGAGCGTGCAATGCTCATGCTTGCGCTCCGCGTTGACAGCCTGAAATATGACGGGCGTTTCACCGCCGATAACAAGGAATGGGCGCAAAAATTCCTTGCCGACTATCCCAATGCCGAGGAAATCCGGAAAACGGCAGACAGAACGCTTGGAACGGCTCACCCGGTTCTTCTTAACGCTGTGACGGAAGAATTAAGGTCTGCTTTCCGTGAGAGGGACAAGCAGGAAATCGAGGGCTACCGCATTGTTCAGAGGCTCCAGACTCCCAATTCTGAATTTGTCCTCGGGCAGAACAATAAAATGCCGGGCTGTTATGTGACTTGGTACAACGCCGACCACAACGGCGGAATCTCCATGGTATGGGGACATTATTTCACCTCAAACGATTCGCAGAATAATCTTGTTTCAGCATACCGCGACCTGTTCTCCAGAGCGCTTTCTGACGTAAACCAGCACACCCGTTTTGAAGAATTTACTCCGAAAATTGGCTCGATTATCCGAACCGTAAACGGCGAGAATATGCAGTTTGAGCTGACTGACGAGGAATGTAACGGAATCTGGGATTCGGTCGAACAGCAGAATGTCGAGAGCCATTTCACAGACCTGCTAAGTGAAAACGGGTTTGACATAAATTCCGATGATGTAAAGAAAGTGATTACTGAAATGGCGTCGCAGTACCGCGAGGATTTCGGTTTCGGCGATGACGAGGAGTTTCAGGGATACATAAGCGAGCGCGATGACGACCTAAAGGAGCATTTTAATTCCGAGATATTAGGCGATGTGTACGTTGACAATAGTGCTTCAGACTATACAGGCAGGATTATGATAATCCGTCCGGAATATTTTAGTTCGCGGAGCTTCACTCCCGAAGAACAGCTGTTTCTTGCGCAGTCCGGACCGGGCTGTGACTCCAAAGAATACGGCGGCGCGGTAAACGGCTTATTTCTGTACGACCGCGTGGAAGCCTCCATCACAAGCGACTGCTTCCTTGGCGCAATGCGTGAAGAACACATTCCGATGTGGGCAAGAGAAGCCCGCGATGATATTTCCGAGGAATATGACGAACAGCCGGAGATGTAAAAGCGCGGCACCATGCCGCACCTTCAGAAAGGAAACCTATGCCGCAGTATAAATACTCCCGTGACGATTACTACCGCCTGACTAACGCTCCCTGCCTGGACGTTGCCAAGGCTCTCGGAATGGAGATAAACGAAAGGGAAAGCGACCGCAAAAGCTGGAAGATAAAAGGCGAACAGGGACTGTGTATTTACCGCGAAGGAAATGGCTGGTACCGCTTTTCGGACGGACAGCACGGATTTCCTATCGACCTCGTAAAGGACAAGCTATGCTGTTCCACGGAGCAGGCGCTTGATTTCATCGCTCGCTATGTCGTGAACGGAGATTCCGAGCAGGTGAATATTCCCCGCCGGACTGTCCCACCAGAGCCGGAGAAACCGCGCGAATTCTCACCGCCGGAACACGACATTTCACCCAAGCGCGTCATGGCATACCTCATAAAGACAAGAGGGATCGATCCGGAAATCGTGAAAGCAATGATTCAGCAAAAGATGATTGCCGAGGACTCCGTTCATCACAACTGCTTGTTTTTCGGGCGTGATGAAAACGGAGTGATACGCTCCTGCGCGCTCCGGGGTTCGACTGACGTGAAATTCCGCGGTGAAGCGCCCGGCGGCGACAAGTCCTGCACATTCGCTATGGCGGGAAATAACGATGTGCTCCGGCTGTTTGAAAGCCCCATTGACGCAATGTCGCACGCCACTTTTACAAAGCTCCTCGGAAAAGACTGGACAGCCGACCACCGGCTCAGCGTGAACGGCAGCGGAAACTACGAGAGCATAAAAAGATACCTCGCGAACCACACGGAAATAAAATCCGTGTGGTTTTGCTATGACAGCGACCAAGCCGGGCAAGACGGTGCGGAAGCTTCCAGCGTTCGGATTTTCGAGGATTTCCCGGACAGAGAATTATCGGTGATGTTCTGCTCACCTGTCAAAAATAAGGACTGGAACGAAGCGCTCCAGCTTTTCCGGGTTTTGGAGAGCCACGGTGTCGCGGTTCGTGAATTTCTTGCTCCCACGGAGTTCAGGAGCATTCCGCCGCCGGAATGTGACGAGGACGAATTTGAGTGCGGGCTGTAGGCACAAGTGCGACAAGGTGTCGCACGGTGCGGCATTCTTTTTTCGGGAATTCACCGCCGCAGGCGGCACCGTACTTTGTACGGCAGGAATAGCGGGGTTCCCCCGCTACTGTACATCGCACCGCCAAAGGCGTTGCATGGGGTTCCTGCCCATTATTCCGAGGTTCTATAATTCATCTCCTACTAAATGGCAATTTTTTAAATAGTGAGGTCAAAATGTCGCAGAATATAAAACGCTCAGTATGTCTGAGTTCCGGAATGCTTGACGAGCTTCAGAGATTTGCGTCAGGCAGGAATATAACGGTGGCACAGGCAATCAGATATCTTCTTGAACGCGGATTATCTTTGACTATGTTTACCGAAGAACAGGAAACGATACGCAGATTTATCCGTGAAGAAATCCAGACGGTAATGCCAATAGTAATGAAGCAGTATATGGACAGGCTCATAGCAATGCAGGCGGTTTCGACAAGAACATCTGCCGCCGCACTGCAGTGCAATGTCGCCGTGCTTGCTGAGAATTACATCGACAGCGCAACGCCGGAGGAGATACTTGCGAACGCTCTGCGGCAGTCCTGCCGTATAACTAAAACCAGACCCAAGTCAGATGACGAGTATCTGCGTGAAGCCCACGAATGGCTTAACTCCGACCTTGACGCACCAAACGACAAATAGGTGCCGCACGGTGCGGCACCTGCATTTAATAAGTGTTGGTGCCTCACCATGCGGCACCCGGAAAGGCAGTGAATCCAATACCGAAAATAATCTACAAACAACAGCACGTTGGAAGCAATGGGCGCAAATTTTCGGCTTCCCGGAACGCTCATTATGTTAAATACATTGGTGAGCGAGAGCACGTTTTCAAATCCTCTCACGAATCAAATCTTGTGAAATACATGGGTGAACGTGAGCACGCCGCCAGGCAGTCTGACAATGGGCTTTTCGGATATATTAACGGCAGTTTTTCGGATAATTACAGCACCTCTGAAATGCAGAACTATGTCCGGAGAATCTCCACCTCTCACCGCAATGTATTCCACAGCATTTTTTCGTTCACCCCGGAAAGCGCGGAGGAAGCCGGACTGCGGACGCTTATTGACTGGGAGGAATGGGTGAAATTCCATATCAGCGATATCTCCAGAAACATGAAAATGAAACAGGAGAATATCGAGTATCTTGCGGCGGTTCATCTGAAAGAGGGACAGCCGCACGTTCATATTATATGGTGGGACAAGGCGCAGGAGATTCTTATAAACAAGGTAGATCCGGTGATTTGCGACCAGATACGGATAGATGTTATCAAAAGCACCTATCACGACCAGTTCGTTGAACTCCACAACAAGGAAAACAGCCTTATAAAAGAGCTTCGCCGACAGGTCGGACACAATGCCGCAGGAGCGCTTTCAGAAACAAAACATGACGATTTTACGGAAGCGATTTTTCAGAAGCTCACAGCGATACGTGAAATGCTCCCGCCGAAAGGACAGGCGGTTTACAAGCTCATGCCGAAGCCTGTCAAGCAGGAACTTAATTTGCTGACGCATTTTATGATAGACAGCGTTCCGGAATTCCGCAGTCTGTACGATGAAATACTGGACTGCCGCCGGATATACAATGAAATGCTCCACAGTGATGACAGCAGTTACGGAAAGCTCCAGACGGCGGCATATATGGGAAAGGTGGTCGATGAAATTGAATCCGGAGTCGGAAACACAATACTTTCCGCAATTCTCAGAGCGATAAAGGATAAGGCGAAAAGTCCCCCAGAACGAAACTCCCATGCAGACATCCATTCGGAATGGCAGAGGAAATGCACAATTCAGCTTATATTCTCTATCGGGAAACTGCTCGGGCAAATATCCGACAACAGCCGTGGCAGGCTTCATGACGTGTCAAGTAAGGTTTTCGGGCGCGGCGATCTCAGCAGGGAGCAGATTCGCGAACTCCTGCTGAAAAAGCAGGATAAGGAAAATACTGCTGAGATGTGACAGGTGCGACACGGTGTCGCACTTTCATCTTACTCCCCCATTCAGCAAAACTCACAAAAAACGAAAAGCAGGTTTGTAAACAGTTTTAGCAATAAACTAATTGACAACTGCTTTCTTTTATGGTAATATATACTCAGGAAGATTACATACCCTAACAGGAGGTTCAAATATGACACGCTTAAAGACTAACACACTCAGAACTATTTCAGCGGCAATGCTCATTTCAGTTCTCGCCGCAGTTACCGGCTGTTCAGACAGAAAGCCGGATATAGATTACGACCTTATCGGTGGAACTTACGAAGCCGGCGAGAATGAATATAAGGTCCAGATCTTCAGCGACAGTTCGGATACAACCGTGGAAGCTCCCACAGAATCCGAAGCAGAAGCGTCGACCAGTTCCACCCTCGAAACGACCAAATCCACTACGACTAAGCCGGCGGTGACAGTATCCACCAGCAAAGCCGCTACTCCGGCGCAGACAGTCCGCACTGACCTGCCGAAAGTAACGGCAGAGCCGCAGTACACCACAGCTTCTACCACGACCACAAAGCCTAAGCAGACCGAACCAATGGAAATCGAAACGGACGAAAACGGCTTCCCGGCTAATCCACAAAACGGAGATAAATTCACGGACAGCACCGGGCAGGAATATATGTACAACAGTATTTTTGAACGGTGGGTTCCCGGACACAGCGGAAACGTGAATATGCAGGAGTTTCCTGATAACTATGGAGAAATAGGCTCCGGTCAGCAGGTGCTTCACTAATCTGAATATGCTAGGTGCGACACGGTGTCGCACCTTTCTTTTTGGAGAAAGGAAACAGATGAAGTTCAAAAAACAACTCACGCGAATCACGGCAGGAATGATAACCTTGATATTATGCACCACCAATGCCTTTGCCGGACTCAACCTCGGAAATGCAGACGGAACAGGTTTTTCAAGCGGTACATCTAATAATTACTGGGGTGTTCATACTGACAGCGGAACATCGCTCAATGATACTGAGGGCTTGCGCGTAACTGTTTACGATTCCGAATCAAACAGCAAGGTTTTCAATACGATTGATATTTCCGGAAATGCTAATATTTCTGCTGTATCAGATATGAATTATTTTGCTGACGGTTCGGAGCTTATTCCAAAGACAACATGGCTCAGCTATGTAGGCACAACATACAATAGTTTAAGCACCAATGACATGATTCGCTTCAACAATGCCGTTACAGATAGGAACTGCTTTGGTGATGGGTATTCTGTTAAGTATGTTGAAGCCCTCTCAAGTATTGATATCATTTCTATCTACAACAGCTCACACCTTGAAGAAATAAAGGCTCTGCTGAGCGAAGAAAACTTTCTGAAAAACCTCTGCGACCTCATGTCCGGAATGGAATATGAAGATATAATCAAAGGAAAATACAAGCTCGCTTTTGAGCCAGTAGCCTACTTCCGCTACAACGGTCAGAACTGGGCGATGAGTGCAACGGAATGCGGTCTGCTGAACAAGTATATGAAGAATTATTTTTCTTCCGCATGGAACAGCACGAATAATCTCCGAGCGCTCCTCGGACCGCTTACGCACTCCAACCTGCCGCGCTCTGCTTTCCTTGAAAACAAGGACCTTGGAATTTCAGTGTATTCGCCCTCCACAAGCGACTACTACAACGGAAATTTCAACTACAACAGCGATACCTGCATTATCCGATGTATGGGAATAGGCGTTCTCACCGGAAACAGCGATGATAACGATGACGAGGTAGAGGAAGGCACCGCCGCTGCTGAATACCACACCGACACCGATGTATACACATCTTTTTACGCGGTGAATATCGGAGATACGCCGTTCATTGGGAAATCCTCTTTCAGCATATTTGACAGCGGAGGCGATACTCCGAAAATGTATGAGCAGCTCAAAGAGGAAAACAAGGAGCTTATCAAAGCGACCGGAAGCCAGTCCGGCGTTTCCTACACCTACGCATATACCTCAGATGAGCTTGAAACCGTACACGCTGACGAGGACGACCGCATAAAGATTTTCGTTGATAATCCCGCGAATGTCCCGGACGAGGACGGGAATATGCCGTATGTTTCGCCGTATAAATTGCTCGGTTCATACAAGCACGGCGATGAAATCAACCTCGGCAGTTCGTTCAAGGGAACAGTCGCATATAAAATTAAATCCACATCCGGCTCTACCCTGAAATCCGGCACGGTTGAGATAACCTGCCCAGCAGGCGGCGAGGAAACTATGGGCTGGATAAAGTGGCATACTCCGAGCCGTGAGCAGTCCGTAATAATAACGCTGGAATCCAGGCGCGACACCCTGCTTCTTATTGATGAGGACGGCAACCAGTGCGACAAGCTGACCATCAACGCGGATATCGCAAAGGTAAAGGAATCCACGCCGCCGGACCCGCTTGTTTCAGACACCAAGCCGTCGTGGCAGAGAATATATTCGCAGTCCTCGGTGCAGGAGCGAATTTCCGGATATGTTTCCGGCGACAGCGTACAGGAACTGAGCTGGTACACCTGGTCGATAGGCGCAGGCTGGTCGCAGGATTCCGATTACGACAGGCGCAGAGTGAAAATCATAACCGGCGGCATGACCGACCCCTCCAGCCAAACACCGTACTGGGGCGCAGAAACCGAAAATCAAGATGTGACCTTGTACAAATGGGGCGTGGACAACCGATATTACCCAAGCGAAACCGCCTCAAAAACGATAGGTTCTTTCCATACCGGAGCCGTGTATATCTCGACCTCGGATATCCAGCTTGAAAAAGTGACCTACTCGGTATCCATGTCGGCGGAAGCCGCGATATCCCCGTCAGATTACTGCAAGACCGCCACATACAGCGAATCCAGCGGAAAATACACAATGAAATCCGGCTATGGGATACAGATAAGCGTTGACACCCATCTCTCCGGCGATACGCAGTACTGCACCGGAAGCCAGACTGCAAACGTGCTGTTCCCGGAGTTCAACTACAACCGCCACAGCACCACACTTTACAACCGCCTGCTTGAAAAATCGGGCGGCAGTTTTGTTTTCAGGAAGAATAAATATTCGACTTACAATGACCGTGTTCATTTCACGCCGATTTGGTTTCCGGACAGGAAAAACTACACCGTCTACGTCGAGGTTTTCGACGTGTGGTGTCCGGCTGGTCAGC
>ERZ1035006.1214-NODE-1214-length-17756-cov-13.467827_pt1 | contig 17756 bp, 9 predicted proteins | sample MGYA00520694_ERZ1035006 | MGnify/ENA primary metagenome ERZ1035006 (study PRJEB33766, sample SAMN09781746) | gut metagenome | biome: gut microbiome | host: Homo sapiens | place: Madagascar | study: EMG produced TPA metagenomics assembly of the PRJNA485056 data... | reverse complement strand
CATATATAATAGTATATACAGACAGAAGGAACTAAGCTAAAATAGGAAAAGAAAAAGCTTTGCTTATGGATATTTACAGAAAGGAATTCATAGAAAGATGAATAGTGTAACGGAAAAATATAAACAAAGGGATCGATATGGAATTGATTTTATAGAATTATTGATGGCTTTGAGAGAAAGAGCAGGGAGAATCCTGATTGTGACTGTTTTGACGGCAGCATTTGGGTGGGGAGCATCAAGCTTTCTGATGACACCGAAATATGATGCTTCGATCAATATGATTGTAAATACACAGACAGGTGCACTGAGAAGTGTTACAAATGACAGCATATCTTCTGCAAAAAATCTTGTAGATACCTATGCCATTATTATAAAGAGTAACACAGTACTGAATAAAGTGATTGATAATCTAAAATTAGATATGACATATGCGGAATTATACCGTCAGATTTCTGTAAATGCAGTGAACAGCACCCAGATTATGAAAATATCAGTGCGAAACAGTGACAGAACATTGGCTATGAAGATTGTTGAGGATATTTCCGCAACTGCACCGGAGATTATCACAGATGCAGTAGAAGCAGGCTCCTGCAAAGTCATAAGCCAGGTTGAGGCAAATGAGAAACCGGTATCACCGGATATTGTACAGAATACAGTTGTGAGCGGAATGTTGGGATTACTGATTTATACAGGCGTTGTTGTGGTGAGAGTCTTTTTGAATGACTATATTATTGATGATATTGATATAGAGGAAAAACTGGGAATGCCTGTTCTTGGAATCGTTCCTGATGCGGAGGGAAAATAGAATGTACAGCATGAAAAAAAGAGAAAAAAGACAAGGCAGTTCGCATTTTAAAGGTAAACAAAAATTTAAATCAATCACATCAAGGGAGGCACCGTTTACTTATGTGGAAGCATTTAAAATATTGCGGACGAATCTGGAATTTGTATCTTCAACAAATAATGCAAAAAGTATACTGGTTACCAGTGCATTGCCGGATGAAAATAAAAGTACGGTAGCAATTAATCTGGCACTGTCTTTGGCAGAAAACAGACATTCTGTCATTTTAGTGGAATGTGACCTTCGTATGCCGGCCTTTTGTGAATATTTGCAGTTAGACAAAAATACAAAAGGGCTGTCAGATATCTTAAGAGCAGGAACAGCACTGAATGAATGTGTGATTGGATTAGAAGATTTGGGAATCAGTGTTATCCACGCAGGAACGTTGCCGCCAAATCCATCAGAATTGTTGAATCAGGGACGGATGAAAGAAATCATTGAAGTGTTAAAAAGACATTATGACTATGTGATTTTAGACACGCCTCCGGTTGCAGTGGTGACCGATGCAGCAGTGGTTGGAAGAATGGCAGATGGTGCGTTGCTCGTCGTACGCTCCAGATTCACACCGGGAAGAACGATCAGAATGGCAAAGCAGCATCTTGAAGCGGTAGATGTCAAAGTATTAGGTGCAGTACTGACAAGATATGATGGAAAAACAGCAGGACTTCGCTCAGGTTACCATTATAAAGGATATCAAAATACATATGGACAGAAACGAGGATGGAAGAAGTATTGACAGTGGGAAGACAGCAGTAAATCAGGAAATTCAGGAAGTCATAGCAGAGGAGAAAAGAAATGAAATTCAGCGTAGTAATACCACTGTACAACAAAGAACATTATATAGAAAATACTTTAAAAAGTGTACTGAGACAATCCTTTCAGGATTTTGAAGTGATTGTTGTGGATGATGGATCTTCCGACCGGTCTCTTGAAGCAGCGAAAAGAGTTCAATCAAATAAAATTAAGATTATTACTCAACCTAATCTTGGAGTTTCTGTTGCGAGAAACACAGGAATTCATCACGCTTCAGGGACTTATATAGCCTTTTTGGATGCGGATGATATATGGAGAGAAAATTATCTGGAAACGATAAGAACACTGATAGAAAAATATCCGCAAAGTGATATTTTTGTTACAGCTTATGCTGTTCATATGAAAAATGGAAAAATTAATTATTCATTGCGATTAGTGCCGAAAACAGGATGTCTGGAAAGTTACTGGACGATGTTGGGAAAGGGTTATGATTTTGTATGGACTTCTGCAACGGTTATTATGCGAGAAGCCCTGATAAAAGTGGGGTGTTTTAAACCACAGGAAAAGATAGGGCAGGATCTGGACATGTGGGCGAGAGTTGCACGAAATAACCCACGAGTAGCGTATTCAGCTGATATTTGTGTGGATTATAACCGAGCTGCAGAATCTAATGCCCGCACGCGTGTAAAAATTGCCTGGGCTGGAGCATTTATTCAGGATCTGGAAGAAGAACTCATAAATCCGGCACGTACAGTAACAGAAATCGAGGCAATTCAGAGAAAATATGATAAGAAAATGACAGCTTATATTTTTACAAGTATTCTTGCCGGTGAAAAAAAGATGGCGAGAAAGGCACTACAGAACTGGAAAGGAGAAAAAAATCTGCGTAATCAGATGTTACAGGCAGGGCTGTGGGCTGCACAGTTGGTGCCCAAACCGATAAATGCCTGGATTTATAAAATTCGTTTAAAAGTATTTTAGGATAAAAGGGGAAAGAAATGCTTTCAATTATTTTGATGACGGCAGCTTGTATGGTAAGTATGTTCTGTTACAGAGGAAATCAGATCAGGCAGATAACCTGTTACAGTTGTATTTATCTGCTGGCATTAACGGCAATGCAGAATATGGATTTTTCATTTACGATTTATTTCTTTTTTGTGATGTTATCCTTTATGCCAATAAAAAGAGTTTTGCTGTTTACTGTACTGTATGCTTTGTATATGGGATTTTATTCTGTGACAGGGCTTATGTATCAGGAGTTCTGGACAACGGCAAGTGTGTTGCTGACACGTTATGGCTTCTTATTTTTCGGACTATTGTTTGTGACAAAGCAGAATGAGAACGGCTATTTTTTCATAACAGAAGGCATGTTTATTGTAAAATGTATTACATTTACAGAAGTACTTCTGGCAGTTTACTTGTTGCTTTATGGGGATATGGAAAACAGGCTTGCAATCAATAATCAGGCAATTGGCGGATCGCTTTCGGTAGGGTTGATACCATTATTGTGCAGTCTGTATTTTGAAAATCCCAAATGGTGGAGCAAAAACAGGATCTATTTCTATTTAGCAGTCAATCTGATCGTTATCATTTTATCCGGAACAAGAGGATACATGGTAATGGCGGCATTAACGCTTATTCCAATTGGTTTTGCCTGGATGCAGAAAAGGAAAAATAAAGGGGTATTGATACTTGGAATTTTATTTGCAGTCATTTTATTTGTATGTTCAAGTGATATAAGAAATGAGTTTATAAGTCTGCTTCGTTTAAAAGAGTCCGTTGGATATCGTGTTTATGAAAATCGATTTATCAAAGAAATTTTTGCAATATCGCCATGGTTTTTCAGAATATTCGGATTTGGGCTTGGTGGAAGAGCGGAGCATCTGGAAGGATATTATGCGGTACTGACAGAAGCGGCATCTGGAAAAGACTGGATGGTACATAAACTTATGACAGAATCTACAGTACATAATTATTGGTATATGATTTTGTTTAAACAGGGTATTCTGGGTGTGATCTTATGCGGAATAGCATTTTTGATTTTGCTGAGTCAGATTTTAAAGACTTGCCAGACATCAAAATGGACAGGGTGGACATTGATTCTTATGTTTATAGGAGTATTGATTTCTCTGACTTTTCGAATTTCAGCAACTTGTGGAGTATGGGAAACCATGATAATGTTGTGGATTTCCGGAAAAAGAGGTATGACAGATGAACTATATATTTCTGATTAGTATAGTGCTCAAAGGCATTGGGGCAGTACTGGAAGTGTTATTGCAGATATTGATCACAAGGAAACTCGGAGTGGCAGAATATGGTTTATATTCGACCTGGATCAATGCGGCAGATCTGATTTTCTGGATCTTTTTTTCAGGATTGGTGAAATGCAATACCTTCTATATTTCTGACAAGAATACATCTATAAAAAAATTCAGATGGAAATATTATCTTCGATATGTTTTTCCAGTCATTGTTTTAACATCTGTTATTTCCATTATTTTTGGAGGAAGGTTTTATATTTTAGTTTCATGTATTACCGTTTTAGAATTACTTGTGATGGATAATAGCAGCGAGATGATCGCATGTGGGCAGGCAACAAATGCCATCATAGGAGAATATGTTCTTGGAAGATTGTTTCTTCTAATCGGAGCTGCGGTTTTGATGTATACAGGACACTTAAATTTTTATGCCCTGATTGTTCTATACCTGGTTCAGTATATTTGTATCCTTTTCTTTTTTGCAGTAAGAAAAAGAAAAGAAGATTTATATGATGTATCAGAACAAATTTCGATAAAGAAGTGGGGGATTTACCAGAAAGCAGATATTCTCCAGGCAATGATCGGACAAATGCCGATAGTATTGCAGTACTTTTTCGGAGGAGCATTTGAAGCAGGCGTTGTAAGTATCGTAATGCTTGTGAAAAAACTGGTCAATTTTATATCCGGGCCGACTGCTAAAATTTTTCTTCCGGAATTTTCAAAATTTTATCACGAAGGAAAAAAAGAAAAAATACGTAACAGTTTTGAGTCTATTATGAGGATGCAGATGTTGTTTGTCAGTCCTATGGCAGTTGTACTGATTGGTTTTCCGGATGTGGTTTTAAGTATTCTGGCAAAAGAGCTGCTGGTATATAAAAATCTGTTTGTGCTTTGTTCGGTTGTATTTCTTGTGGCAGCAACACTTGGACCTTGTGGCGGACTTATGCAGATGACAGACAACGAGAAAAAGGATAATGATTATCGTGAAATAGCCATGGTGATCATGTTGCTGGTAATGGTACTTTTTTCAAAAGATTCTTTGTTTGTTTTATATGGTTTATGTATACAGACAATGGTTGAAGCCGGAGGAAAATATTTCTTTGTATGCAGGTGGATGGAACAGGCACCGGTTACCATGAAACAATACATCAAATGGTGGTGTCTGCCGCTTGCAGTGATTGCTTTGGCTAAGATATTAGCTCTGAAAAAATCAGTGACGGCAATGATTTTTCTTTCGGGAATGGTTTTTGCAGTTGTTTTCATACAGGAATGGAAAAATGAAAAAAGTGCGGTTCGGATGATTGCGGATCGCAAGAAGGAGTGATCATGCATATAAAAAGTTATGCCATTCGGTGGATTGGTCGAATGGGAATTGCAGGGGCAAATCGGTGTCTGGCAGCAGTAGTTGGAGTAGAGAGAGCAAAAGTTTTGAATGCAAAAATATATCAAAAACGAAATCTTGATCTGAAACATCCAAGGAAATTGAATGAAAAACTTTTATATCATTATTATCATTCCGATATGAAACAAATGGCGAGACTGACAGATAAATATGAAGTCAGAAATTATGTATGCCAGAGAGGATTGCAGGAAATTTTAGTTCCATTGTATGGGACTTTTAATCGTTTCGATGAAATTAATTTCGAAACTCTGCCGGAAAAGTTTGTGCTGAAAGCTACGCATGGCTGCGACATGAATGAAATTTGCAAAGATAAATCCAGGCTGAATGTAAAAGCTCTGAGAAAAAAAGTAAATTTCTGGATGCACTGTAACATGGCATATGTATCGCTGGAGCTGCACTATCAGAAAATCAGACCAAGGATTCTGTGTGAAAAGTATCTGGAAACAAAAGATGAAATTATAGATTACAAGTTTCATTGCTGCAATGGGAAAGTGATGTTTGTGCTCATTTGTACAGAGCGTTCCGAAGGTGCGTATCTGGATGTTTATATGCCGGACTGGACTCACAGACCGGAAGCTATCATTGATGCAGAAAATAATCCAAAGGGCATAAAGAAACCAGAGCAATTTGAAAAGATGATTGAGATTGCAGAAACACTGGCAAAAGAACTGGCGTTTGTAAGAGTAGATCTTTATGAAGTAGACAGAAAGGTGTATTTTGGCGAGCTGACATTCACTCCGGCAACAGGAGTATTGAAAAATTTCAGTGATGAATTTCAACTGGAAGTAGGTGATAAGTGGAACATATAGAAGTGTTTGCAAAGGCGATGACGGAAAGGAGCATGGATGATGAAAAAAAGAAGAAAAAAACTCCTGGCTTTATTGGTATGTGCGACATTAGGTCTTGGAAACATACCAACAGGAATGTGGGTGAATGCACAGGAAAATGTGCAGGAAACAGAAGAGTGTGAGTATGAAAGTTTAGAAGAACAGAGCGAAAGTGATGTTAAAGATGATATTGACAATGTGGAAAACAATACGGAAGAAACAAGTATTGAGACTGAAAGTATAGCAGAGGAGGACATAGCAGAAGAGAGTGCGGGAGAAGATAATATAGCGGTGCAGGATGAGTCTGCCACGGAGGATGAAATTAGCTATAGTTACGATGAGACTACAAAAGTGCTGACCGTCAGTGGAAAAGGTGCAATAAGAGACTTTGAGTATAAACAATCGCTCGGTATTGCGATGACGCCATGGAGAGTTGAAGCACGAGAGGCAGTTAAAATCGTAGTAGAAGATGGAATAACAAGTATCGGTAAGTATGCTTTCTATAAATGTGAATCTGTGCAAGAAATCGTAATAGGAAATGATGTGACATTTATTGAAGACCATGCGTTTGAATGGTGTAATAACCTGAAAAAAGTAACCATGGGAAAAAATGTGAAGCATATTAAAGATGCTTTTATTGGTCCAAGCCCATATGCAGATTTTCAGGCGGTTTATATATCGGATTTGGAGGCATGGTGCAAAATTCAATTTGATGGAGTGTATTCAACTCCATTTAATATAAATGGAAATGCGAATTTATATTTAAATGGAGAAAAGATTACAGAAGTTATCGTTCCAGAAAGTATTACTGATATAAAGGATTGGACTTTCTGTGGTGTAACAAATCTGGAGAAAGTAGTTCTGCACAAGGAAATCAACAGTATAGGTGCTCATGCATTTGGCGGTACGTCATTAACGGATATTCACATTCCATCAAGTGTGATCAGCATCGGTGAAGGAGCATTTGCCGGATGTGAGAAATTAACATATTTTGCGATTCCAGATAGCATTACAGAGATAAAAAATGATACTTTTTACGGATGCACAGGAATAATGGGAATAGATATATCAGATAGCATCACGACAATAGAAAGTAATGCTTTTAGTGGATGCACGGGAATTACAGAAATTAATATCCCAGATAGTGTTACAGCAATAAGCGATAATGTTTTTTTGGGATGCAGCAATTTGTCTCAAATCAAACTTTCTGAAAGTTTGACAAAAATTGGAAATAATATGTTTGGTTACTGTACTTCTTTAGAGAATATTACAATTCCAGACAGTGTAACTACAATGGGGGCGAATATATTTAAAGAATGCAGCAATCTGAAAAAAGTTACAATAGGAAAAAATGTGAAAACAATAGGAGGTGGAGCATTTGAAAATGCAGGAAAACTAAGTCAGGTGATATTACCGGAAGGAGTAGAGACAATTGGGGCATATGCATTTCGAAACTGCGTCGGCTTAACGGAAATACATGTTCCAGACTCAGTGAAAGAGATAGGAGACTCTGCGTTTTCTGGGTGTATCGGTCTTTCTGATCTGGCATTTGGAGGAGAATTACAGACAATAGGAGATTCTGTATTTAGTGGTTGCACGAATCTTTCTAATATTACGTTCAAATCTGTGCAGACAATTGGTGAAAAGGCATTTAATGGATGTATTGGCTTATCAGAGCTTACGTTTCCTAAAACATTGACAGCAATAAAGAATCAGGCATTTGAAGCTTGCCAAAATCTGAAAAAAGTTACTTTTGAAGGAAGTGCCCCGGCGATTGCGAGCAATGCTTTTCATACAATTACAGCAACTTGCTGGTATACCCCGGATGAGACTTGGACTAAGAAAATCTTGTCGGAAGATTATGGCGGAAATTTAATCTGGACTTATGAAGGCGAAGAAATCGGCAACGATTTTTACAAATGCGGAGAGAATATCACCTGGGAGCTTCAGGAGGATGGAACTTTAGTACTTACAGGAACAGGTGATATGTATGATTATTCTGTGAAAGATTCCAATTATGCTCCGTGGTATGAAAATAGAACATCCATTAAATCCATCAAGATAGGTGATGGAATCACACACATTGGAGAAGCAACTTTTTATGGATGCAGTAAAACAACGTCTGTTGTATTTCCAAAAACTTTGGAATCGATAGGAAGTCGGGCGTTTTATCAGCTGGGAACAAGAGAATTGACTTTGCCGGAAAAAGTAACAAAATTAGGAACAGCTGTTTTTGAAGACAGTCAGTTAAGAACAGTAGTTTTGCCGGAACAACTGGATATTCTTCCAGATAAGACATTCTGTGGTTCAAATCATTTGCGTAAAGTAACATTTCCAAGTAAATTGAAAACCATCGGAGATTATGTATTTGCAAGTTGCTATGAGTTAGAGAGTGTGGTTCTTCCGGAGGGATTGGAAACGTTGGGAGAAGGAGCATTTTCTTCATGTGGAGACTATGCAAGATTTGGAGAGTATTACAGTGCTCGCAGTTTTAATTCGGTTAAATTACCAAGTACTTTAAAATCAATTGGAGATGTGGCATTTTTATGGTGTGGAAGCCTTGAAAGTATTGACATACCAGATGGAGTTACGAATATCGGTGACAGAACTTTTGCTTATTGTTATCATTTATCAGAAGTATCTATATCAGCAAACATGAAAACGATAGCAAAAGATGCATTTCTGCAATGTAAAGGTTTGAAAAATGTAACGTTTCGATGGAGTGCACCGGCTATTAATGCAAATACATGGGATATTAAGGCAACATGCTATTATCCGTCCAATAATCCAGCATGGACAGCAGATATGCTGCAGAATTATGGCGGAAAAATAACATGGATAGCAAAAGAGATGGAAAAACCTTCTGAAGGAACCGGCGGCGGAAGCGGAGGAGAACCTGGAAAAGATGAAGGAACAGATTCCGGATCTTCCGGCGGCGAATCCGGAAGCGGTAATGAAAGTGAGAGCGGATCACAGGGAGGCGAAAGCGGCAGTACCGGTGGAAACGAAAGTGGAAATGGTGGTTCTGAGAGCGGTGGAAACTCCGGAAGTGGATCAGAAAGTGGCAGTGGTGCCGGTGGAAGCGGATCTGGAACGGGCGGTTCCGGCAGTGGCAGTGGATCAGGCGGAACAGGAAGCTATACTTTCCAAATCACACTCCGGCCATCTGATCAGGAAGTATCCCAGGGCGAAGAAGCACTCTTTTCTGTAAAAGCAGTCGGAGATGGACTGACTTATCAGTGGCAGTACAGCAATAATGCCGGAAAAACATGGGGTAATTCAGCACTGGAAGGAAATGCAGCAGACACGCAGAAAGTAACTGGATATCGTTACCGTGATGGTCAGTTATATCGCTGCATCATAAAGGACAAGCATGGAAATGAAATCGTTTCCAATACTGCAAAACTTACGGTATTAAGTACAGTAGAGATTACAGAACAGCCGCAGGATCAGAGTGTATCTGCTGGAGAAAAGGTCGTCTTTTCTGTAAAGGCAAGCGGAGAAGGATTGACTTACCAGTGGCAGTACAGCAAAGACGGAAAGAGCTGGCACAATTCAGCACTGGATGGCTATGATACCGCAAAACAGACGGTAGAGGCGTATACATATCGAAACGGTCAGATGTACCGCTGTGTGATCACGGACAGTAAAGGAAATCAGGTGATCACAGAAAAAGCAGTTCTTGCGATTGGTCAAACAGAGAAGATCCAGATCATCACTCAGCCAGTCGATACAACTGTTTCTGTTGGAAAAGATGCCGTATTTACTGTACAGGCACAGGGAAGCGGACTGAAATATCAGTGGCAGTACAGCAGCAATGGAATCAAATGGTACAATTCCGGTCTGGAAGGATATAACACCGCAGAGCAGACCATAAAAGGATATGCATACCGAAACAATCAGATGTATCGCTGCGTAATTACGGATACAGACGGCAACCAGGTGATTACAGAAAAAGCAAAACTGATCATTGGAACAACAGAAAGCATTGTAATTGAGGCACAGCCATCCGATCAGAATGTCATAGCGGGAGAAGATGCCGTTTTTGAAGTACAGGCAACCGGAGAAGGTCTGACTTACCAGTGGCAGTACAGTTCAAACGGAACAAAATGGTACAATTCAACACTTTCTGGATTTGATACAAATAAACAGACCGTAAGAGGATATGCTTATCGAAATAGACAGAAATACCGCTGCGTGATTACTGATAAAAATGGAAATCAGGTAACTACAGACGCTGCAGAATTAACAGTGAAGTAGTTCAAAAGCATTTGCACTAAAGGGGCAGAAGAGAAATGAAAAAAAGAAGAAAAAAACTCCTGGTTTTATTGGTATGTGCGATATTATGTGTTGGAAACATACCAACAGGAATGTGGGTGAATGCACAGGAGAATGAGCAGGAAACAGAAGAGTGTGAGTATGAAAGTTTAGAAAAACAGAGCGAAAGCGATGTTAAAGACAATATTGAGAATATGGAAAACAATACGGAAGAAACCAGTATTGAGACAGAAAGTATAACAGATGAGGAAATTGAAAAAGAGAGCACGGAAGAAAACGATATAACAGTGCAGGATGAGTCTGCCGCAGGGAATGAAATCAGCTATAGCTATGACGAAACAACAAAAATACTTGATAACGATTTTTACAAATGTGGAGAGAATATTACATGGGAGCTTCAGGAAGATGGAACGTTAGTGCTGACAGGGACAGGTGATATGTATGATTATTCTGTGAAAGATTCCAATTATGCTCCGTGGTATGAAAGCAGGACATCCATTAAGTCTATTAAGATAGGTCAGGGGATTACACACATTGGAGAAGCAGCTTTTTATGGATGCAGCAAAGCCACTTCCGTTGTATTTCCGGAGACTTTGGAATCAATAGGAAGTCAGGCATTTGATCAGCTGGGAGCACGAGAAGTGACTTTGCCGGAAAAAGTAACAAAATTGGGAACAGCAGTTTTTAAAAACAGTCTATTGAGAAGTATAGTTTTACCGGATGGATTAGAGAGTATTCCGGACAGTACATTTGATAAATCTGTTTATTTGCACGAAGTAAAATTTCCAAGTAAATTAAAAACAATAGGAAACAGGGCATTTGCCTGCTGTTATGAGCTGGAGAGTGTGGTTCTTCCGGAAGGAGTGAAAACTTTGGGAGATGCGGCCTTTTTCTCATGTGGAGACTGTACGAGATATGGAGCCTATTACGATGCTTATAATTTTACCTCTATTAAATTACCAAGTACTTTGAAATCAATTGGAGTGTCAGTGTTTGAATGGTGCGGAAGCCTTAGGAGTATTGACATACCGGATGGAGTTACCAGTATTGGGTTCAGAACTTTTGGTTACTGTTACAAATTATCAGAAGTATCTATATCAGCAAACATGAAAACAATAGCAAAAGATACCTTTTTTCAATGCAGAGGACTGACAAAAGTAACTTTTAAGTGGGGTGCACCGACTATTGATGCAAATGCATGGGACATTAAAGCAACATGTTATTATCCGTCCAATAATCCGGCATGGACAGCAGATATGCTGCAGAATTATGGCGGAAAAATAACATGGATAGCAAAAGAGATGGAAAAACCTTCCGAAGGAACCGGCGGAGGAAACGGAGGAGAACCTGGCAAAGATGAAGGAACAGATTCGGGATCTTCCGGTGGTGAGTCTGGCAGCGGAAGCGGAAATGAAAGTGAGAGCGGATCACAGGGAGGCGAAAGCGGCAGTACCGGCGGCAATGAAAGTGGAAATGGCGGTTCTGAGAGCGGTGGAAACTCCGGAAGTGGATCAGAAAGTGGCAGTGGTTCCGGTGGAAGCGGATCTGGAACGGGCGGTTCCGGCAGTGGATCAGGCGGAACAGGAAGCTATACTTTCCAAATCACACTTCAGCCATCGGATCAGGAAGTATCCCAGGGTGAGGAAGCAGTCTTTTCTGTAAAAGCAGTCGGAGATGGACTGACTTATCAGTGGCAGTACAGCAATAATGCCGGAAAAACATGGGGTAATTCAGCACTGGAAGGAAATGCAGCAGACACGCAGAAAGTAACTGGATATCGTTACCGTGATGGTCAGTTATATCGCTGCATCATAAAGGACAAGCATGGAAATGAAATCGTTTCCAATACTGCAAAACTTACGGTATTAAGTACAGTAGAGATTACAGAACAGCCGCAGGATCAGAGTGTATCTGCTGGAGAAAAGGTCGTCTTTTCTGTAAAGGCAAGCGGAGAAGGATTGACTTACCAGTGGCAGTACAGCAAAGACGGAAAGAGCTGGCACAATTCAGCACTGGATGGCTATGATACCGCAAAACAGACGGTAGAGGCGTATACATATCGAAACGGTCAGATGTACCGCTGTGTGATCACGGACAGTAAAGGAAATCAGGTGATCACAGAAAAAGCAGTTCTTGCGATTGGTCAAACAGAGAAGATCCAGATCATCACTCAGCCAGTCGATACAACTGTTTCTGTTGGAAAAGATGCCGTATTTACTGTACAGGCACAGGGAAGCGGACTGAAATATCAGTGGCAGTACAGCAGCAATGGAATCAAATGGTACAATTCCGGTCTGGAAGGATATAACACCGCAGAGCAGACCATAAAAGGATATGCATACCGAAACAATCAGATGTATCGCTGCGTAATTACGGATACAGACGGCAACCAGGTGATTACAGAGAAAGCAAAGCTAATCATTGGAACAACAGAAAGCATTGTAATTGAGGCACAGCCAATTGATCAGAATGTCGCAGTGGGAGAAGAAGCGATTTTTGAAGTACAGGCAACCGGAGAAGGATTGACTTATCAGTGGCAGTACAGTTCAAATGGAACAAAATGGTACAATTCAACACTTTCTGGCTTTGATACAAATAAACAGACCGTAAGAGGATATGCTTATCGAAATGGGCAGAAATATCGCTGTGTGATTACGGATAAAAATGGAAATCAGGTAACTACAGACGGTGCAAAATTAATAGTCAAATAGTTAAAAGACAAAAGAAGAGATGCGGACAAATGTTGCCGTCATCTCTTCTTCTTTTCTGGATATACTATTTACAATTTTTTGATAAGTGAATGTAGTATTGATGATGGGAATCTTTTGCTGGGAGTTTATCTATATTTTTCTAAAATGGAAAATATAGCATATATTAAAATAAAAGTTTCCGAAATGGGCAAATAATTTTTTCTTTTTTATGTGGAGAAAAACTTGACTGAAAATCTGACACATCTTGAGATGAGCATCAGAAAAAAAGTAAAATGAAAATACATCAAGTGTTTCTGGAAAAAAGAGTGAGATGGAACAAGTGTGTAACAATTTTAGTAACATATGAAATCGTATATACAGGTTGGGGAAAATAAGATAAAATAATACCGTACATATGTTTAGAATGTTTTATGAGAAAAAAATGAAAAACTATGTCAGGTATTTTGATGAATTTCCCACAGTTTCCGTATTCGCAAAACAAAGAAAGGAGCGTAGTTTTTATAAAAAATGATCGAGCAATATAGGAACCGTGAAGAATAAGCGATAACAAGGAGAAGGAGAGAAAAAGCGATGAAGAAAATCAGAAAAATCTTGATGACGTTAACAATGGTGGCATTTATGTTTGGATTGGCAAATATTGGATCAGTGAAAGTACAGGCTGCCAGCCCGTCTATAGACAAGAGTGTAACTTATAATTTATACAAAGGTGTAGAGATGACTTATAATGTATGGGTTCGTAATCCTGTTACAAATGCAAAAATAACAGGTTTAAAGAATTCGAATTCAAAAGTAGTAAAAGTTACAGCAAGTAAAGACGCCAGGTATCCATATGTAGCAGTAAAACTTGTCGGAGAAGGAACGGCAAAAATTTCATTTCAGTATGCCGGAAAAACTCTGACGCAGAAAATTACGGTAACGGAATACAAAAATCCGTGTAAGTTATTGAAAATTGGAAAGACGAATTACGCAAAATGTTTTAATAAATCAGGACATTACAACCATAATAAGCGAACAAAAGACGTTACCGGAAAGATAACCATAAAACCGAAAAAGGGATGGAAATTAAAGAAAATAGAAGTATTCAATATGTACGATGGTGTAAAAACGGTGAAGAATAATTCAAAAGTAACGTTATCTATTAAAGGTACGGGAACAGGATTATATGCATATTTTAAAAATGTAAAAACAGGAGTTGTGCAGAGATTATATCTTGGATATGGACGTGGAGGTTTCAAAACAGGAGAGAATCTTTATGATTAAGTAAATGCAACAGAACGAAGTAAGAAAAAAGCAATCAAAACAAGAAAGTTGATTTGGTTGCTTTTTGCGAACAGGTGGACAGAGAATCTGTTTTATAAGTACATGATTATAAGAGAGAACAAAGGATGAAAAATATGATGAAAAAGCGAAGAAAACTGATAGTTATATTATCCATGCTGCTTTTGGCGTTAGGTGGTTTCCTTGTGGGAATGAAGCAGCAAAATGAAACGTACACGCGTATTGAATGGGTGCATGAACTCCATCAGCGATTCAACACAGATCCGGGAGACTGCGATTATGAGTTTGCGGATCTGGAAAAAAGTTCAAAGTATTATGAAGATGCAGTATGGGCAAAAAATCTTGGGATGTTTGGTGAAAATCCGGAGAACATCTATCCGAACAGACCGGTGACAAGGGAGTTTGCAGCAAGTACACTGAATAAATGTCTGAACCTGCAGCTGGCAGAAGAAGACAACTACACCTACATAGACGTTGACAGTGCACAGTGCCCGGAAGATGACCAGATTGCGGTAAAAAGAGGCTGGTTTGAACTGGAAAACGGCTATTTTGAGCCGGATGCTGTTGTAAATGATAATGAAATACAGAAAATGCTGGAAGATACGGAAAATATCATGTCTATGGCAGAAGTTGATCCGAACTATGAAAGCACGTTCGAATATGCGGAAGATGTAGTGGAAGTTCCGGAAGATGCATCAGTTGAGATAAAAGATGATGAGCATGTAGTGATCGGTTCGGACGATGTTACTCTGAAAGATGGAGATCGTTTTGTGGTTTATGAGGACGGACTGCCTCTGGCATATGTTGCAAAGAAAATAAACCACAAAAAAGATCAGTGTGAGGTGCAGGTCGAAAAAGCAGATCATTCTGTGTATGAGTATGTAGATGAGCAGGGCAGTCTGGAACTCACACCGGAAAACTCAGAATTTATTCCGGCAGAAGGTGTTGAAGTCCAGAGTCTGGAAGGCAAGGCAAAATCATCCAATTCAGCAAATATAAGCTATGCAGATGGAAAACTTAGCCTGATAACAACTGCAGGAGGAGTAAGCACGGAAATCTGGCTTTCGGATTTGAGACTGAATCATTCCTTCGGTGAATCCGGGTATACCGTGTCCGTAAGCGGAAAATGGGGAATTACCGATAAATATACTTCATCAGGAGCAATCATTGATGATCTTACATTAGGCGAAATCCGAATACATGGAATTGGGTTTGTGAGACTTTCATTCACACTGTCAAAAGATATCAAGGTACAGGGAGATGTATCTGGAACATTCTGTGCCGGTGTCAGCGTCATGCAGGATGGCACAACCAGAGGAATCAACCAGTTCAATGTGGGTGGCTGTAGTGTAAACGGCGAAGGAAGCCTTACGGCAACTTTGAAATTAAGTGCAGGTGTGGACGTTGTTGTTGCATGTGCCGATATCTATGGTGAGGTAGGTATCAAGACTCAGTATGCAACACAGGTAAAAGAAAACAGTTCAAAAGTAATGATCCATTGTGAGGATTATAAATATTATATCTTTTTCACAGTAGGAGCAGAGGCGAAATATTACGCATTCTGGAGCGGCAAAATGGAAACTCTGGCAAATAAAAAGCTGTCTCTGGATGAGAAAAAATCTCCGTTTATCAAACACTGGCACTGGGAAAATGGAAGAAGCGTAAGTTATTGTACCATGGGAATGAGTGTGCCGGATCTCGATTACAGTGGAGGAACAACCGCCGTAGCCGGTACGATCACAGAAAAGAGAGAACGTATTCTGGAAACAGACATTGTCCTGAAAAATGATGCAGTCATTCCGCAGGATTTTGCGATTGGATCTGGAAGTTTGGATTTAAATGGACATACCTTAACCGTTCAGGGTGATTTTCTGCACAGCGGCGGAACCGTTAAAATCAGTTATGGTACCTTAAATGTAGAAGGAAATTACAGACTTCAGAGCAAACCGATATCCGGAGATGCAGGAACATACGCAGAATCCAAGGGAAGTCTGGTTATGGAACGCTCATCAGACAAAGTAAATATTGGAAAAGATTTTATTGTACAGACGACAGCAGAATCAAAATTAAATTATGGAACATTAAGTATTGCGGGAAATTTTGAACAGAAAAATACCGAAGACAGAAAAAATAATTTTGTAGAGTATTCTAACTTTATCATGAAATTTACCGGTGGAACAAAGCATACGATTACATTTGAAGATGCAATGTCTAATTCAATAGCCAATCTGGAATCAGAGGGCAATCTTGATGTCAAAGGTGGTCTGAAGTTATGCGGTAATTATGATCTTGACGGTCATAAGATGAGTATAGAAGGGGATCTGATTCAGAGAGCGGGTACAATGTATATCGATGGGGGAACACTAGAGATTTCTGGAGATTATTATCTTGTATCAAGCCGTGGAATAGGCGATGATGGAGTAACAGAATGGAAAGACATTTCGGATGGGGCTCTGGAAATGGTCAAAGAAAAAGATGTTGTAAGAGTAGGAGGAAATTTTTTGATATATAGTACCAGAAGTCATAGTGGACAGCTAACGGCAGGTACGATGTATATCAAAGGAAATTTTAATCAGATAGGGACGGGTACTTTTAAAGAAACAAATTTTAATGCTACAGGAAATCATAGAGTTGTATTTGAAGGAGATAAACAACAAAAAATTAAATTTGATTCACCGAATTATAGTGGATTTGCAAATGTTACTTTCAGTAATCCAAATGTGGAGTTGCTATCGGGAATCAGGGGATTTGATTTGAATGAAGACATTAATCTTACTATTAATATTGATAGTTTTAGTATATACGGCAAAGCATTGAAATTGCATGGACATTCTGTAGGAATCGGGAAGATAAATGGGAAAGAGACTTTGAAGTTTACAGAGGGTAAACTGGATCTTGGGGGAAGTAAAGTACTTATAGATGGGAATTTTTTACAGTCTGGAGGAACTCTGTACATAGATGGAGGAGAACTGGAAGTAACAGGAGATTATTATATTGTTTCAAATCGTGGAATAGGGGATGATGGAAACGAATGGATAAGTGATTGCGAAGGAATTTTGGAGATGGTAAAAGAAGAGGATACCGTGAAAATTGGTGGAAACTTTTTGACTTATTCTAGAACTGATTGTACTGGTTTGTTAAAGGCTGGAACAATGTATGTTGGAGGGAATTTCACTCAAAAAGTATACTCAGATTATACAAGCTACTACTATAATTTTAATGCAACTGGAACACATAGAGTTGTATTTGATGGAAAAGGAATACAGAAGATTCGTTTTGACTGCCCTTATCGTAGTGGTTTTGCAAATGTAACTTTTAGTAATCCAAATATTGAACTAATATCAGGAATCCGAGGATTTGATCTTAATGAAAATATCAATCTTACGATTAATACAGAAAGTTTTGAAA
>ERZ1035006.1208-NODE-1208-length-17774-cov-5.493764_pt1 | contig 17774 bp, 16 predicted proteins | sample MGYA00520694_ERZ1035006 | MGnify/ENA primary metagenome ERZ1035006 (study PRJEB33766, sample SAMN09781746) | gut metagenome | biome: gut microbiome | host: Homo sapiens | place: Madagascar | study: EMG produced TPA metagenomics assembly of the PRJNA485056 data... | reverse complement strand
CTATGACCCCTGCGCCCCGGGCAGCCGTCTGGGCACCACCCGTGCCCAGTGGGATGCCGCTGCGGCGCAGCATCCTGACCTGCCCGACCTGCTGGACGGCCTGCACTTCCACACCCTGTGCGAGCAGGATTCCGACGCGCTGGCCCTGACGCTGACCGCCGTGGAAGACCGCTTCGGCGACCTGCTGCCCCGGATGCAGTGGCTGAACTTTGGCGGCGGACACCACATCACCCGCCCCGGCTATGACCTGCCCACGCTGGAGCGCTGCATCACCGAGACGCAGACAAAGTACAGCGTACAGGTCTATCTGGAACCCGGCGAGGCCTGGGCGCTGAACGCAGGCTATCTCATCACCACGGTGCTGGACACCCTGCGCAACGGCGATACCAGCCTTGCCATCCTGGATCTGTCTGCCGCCTGCCACACGCCGGACGTCATCGAGATGCCCTACCGCCCGCCCCTGCTGAACGCGGGCGACCCCGGCGAAAAAACCGTCACCTTCCGGCTCGGCGGCCCGACCTGCCTGGCCGGGGATGTCATCGGCGACTACAGCTTCGACGCTCCCCTCACCGAGGGCGACCGTCTCCTCTTCGGGGATATGGCCATCTACACCACCTGCAAGAACAACACCTTCAACGGCATGCCCCTTCCGCCCATCTGGACGATGGACGCCTCCGGCACCTGCCGCGAGCTTGTAAAGTTCGGGTATGAGGATTTCAAGATGCGGGTGGGAAATAGCAAAAAATAAAATATCCCGCATTCAAATGCGCCCCTTCCCTGTGGCAGACCACATCGGAAGGGGCGCTTGGTTTATGATGGAGCTCACATAACAAAAACACCCTTCCTCTCACGGAGACCCGCAAAAGGAAGGGTGTAGAACTCAAGTTTCTGTTGTCGCACCTATCACAGCATGTTCGTACCAGAAAGGTCAACACAAGCTGTTACTCAGCACGGCATCTCAAGCACTTTTGAGCGTAGAGCTGTGATTAGCAGTTTTCAGCGAAGTACTTAATGGTACGGACCATCTGAGAGGTGTAGGAGTTCTCGTTGTCGTACCAGGACACGACCTGAGCCTGATAGGTGTCGTCGTAGCTACGCTAATTTTTCACACATTTTTTGTAGCCGTTCATAATTTTGAAACAACAGTTACAGTACCACAGCATACCGTTGTCGTACCAAAACCGGCATGTTCGTACCAAAATTATATCACGTTTCAGCGTCATTTGCAAGGTTTCCGTCAATTTCACATCCGGTCTGTATTTTTCTCATATTTGAAAGTCTATTTTCATGGAACATATAGTTCGGAGCGTCCGGGGCCCGGAGCACCGCCGGGGCGTTTGCTCTGCCCAGATGCGCTCCTCTGCTGCCTCTTTTGCTGAAATTTCACCGGACATGATTTTAGGGGATGGTGTGGGAAACAGTGCATTTTTTGTTCGATATGAAGCAATCAACCTATTAGAAAAACGTCTGGATGAGATTTGTAACTCCGTCCACACGGTTTTGGATTTTGAAACGATTATTTCAATTTTTCGAGAATATCGTCTGCACTGACACCCTCGGCCAGCAGCTTCTTCAGCATAGCCTCTGCTTCGTTCTTCTTTGCTACTTCGGCGGCCTTCTGGTCAGCTGCAGCTTTCTTGGCTTCCAGCTTGGTCAGTTCCTTCTGGGCGGCCTTGAGCGCAGTCTTCTTCTCTTTCAGGTCGGCCTTCAAAGTGTCAATATTTGCAGTGATGGATGCGATCTCAGCAGTCAGGGAAGTAATAGATTCTTGCTTCTCTGCGATCTGAGATGCATAGTCTTTGGTAGTATTGGTTTTGGGACGGTTTTTGCTGCCTTTCGTTCTGGGCATAGATGATAACCTCTTTCCTTTTATAGTTGTTTAAGTATAGCACTGTGTTGGGGTGAGGGCGACCTTACTTCTTGCCTGAAATTTTTTTCTTCTCGCCCTGCGATACCATCTTTTTCACAGTATTGGCCTGTGTATATTGTAGCATTGCTTTCATTCCTTCATCAACGCCACCTCCACCAGTTGCTTTTGAACCGCCACCTATGTTTGACATCTGAGCCATTCTTTTTGCCCCACCATGCAATTTATCCATCAGCGTACCGGTACTAGCTGTGGTTTTGTTAAGCCCATCTACTATTTGCTTTCCTCTTTGGTTAAGAATATTATCTGCTGTCCTTTCCAAAGAAACATTACTTCTTGAAATTGCTTGTGTATTTTTCTGTTTTCTTTGAAACAGTGACAAGATTCCCATAATACACACCCCCTATTCTTTTGGGTAGTATGATTCATTTTCGACTATCTTTACTCACATCTTCGCCGACCATAAAGATCGTTGCCTGCTACTCACCACGGAGAGGTGTGTGACTATTTATAGAGCAGCGTAGGGAGCTTCCGCTCCCAGTATATCACAATTTCATCCAGTTTTACAGAGGCTTATTCTTTCCGATTGATATCTGCTGCCTCAACAAAGCTACGCATCTTCTCCAATCCATCAGTTTCATTATATAAATACACCTCTGGAATCTTTCTTGACAAGAACAAAGCACTTCCCTCTGTAACCGAATACGCTCCGCAGCGATGAAACAAAATCACATCATTTCTTGAAACAATCGGAAGTTCAACCTCACGAACCAAGACATCTGCAACCGTGCACAGGCTGCCGCAAATACAATATTGTTTTGTTTCTGCCGATGTATTCAGCACTTCCATTTCTGGTATCTGCATTGCCATCGTCTGACCATGGTATTTTAAATGATGAATTCCACCGTCACAAATAATGTAATTGGTATCACTATTATTTTTAATATCCATCACTCTGGATGCGTAGGTTCCGCACGGCGCAGCAAGATAACGTCCCATTTCAATTCCTAATGGATATTTTTCAGCAAAAGCAAGGATGGTACTTTTGTTCTCACTTAATGTCGCTTCTTCAGTTTCATCGTAAGGCGGATTGAAATAATCCACAGGAAATCCCGGACCCATTTCAACCAATCTCGGCACAAATCCAGTTTCCTCCTTGAACCGGGTAAGCGCAGCATCCAGCTTCTCAAAGTCTTTATCAATCTGACGCTTTTTCTTCTGTGTCCCAGAATAATAATGAATTCCATAGATATCGAGATTCGGATACTTTGCCTGATTTGAAAGAATGCTCAAGATATCTGCTTCAGACATTCCAAACTGGTTGCCGCTAGTAAGACGCAGGATGACTCTCTGTTGCTTATCTGCTTTTTTCGCTGCTTCCTGTTCAAGCTCAACATGGAGAATGCTTTCGGCCGTAGCAATATCAACTCCGTATTCAATCGCTTCTGTGACATCTTCTATTTCTTTATTGACACCAGAATAAATAATTCTGCTACCTTGAATTCCGTAAGCCTTACAGATTTTCAGTTCTCCGGGACTGCACACCTCAACATGTCTAAGGTTCTGCGGAAGACGGCTCAAAAGGAACGGATTCGCTTTAATTGAAAAGGTTAAAGGAATTTCTGGCAATTCCCGGTTCACAAAATTAATCCGCTTTTCAAATACATCGGTATCAAAATAATAGGCTGGTGTGGATACGTTCCCGGAGTTTTTCAAATATTCTCGAAGCTCCATATTATGCACCCAGTTTCTGAAGCATTGCAACCATATCATTCACAGAATTAAAGTTTTCAGCAACAAGATCTTTCGGCTTGATCTTCACGTCAAACTCATCCTCAAGTTCTGCTACCAGAGACATAATATCAAAAGACTCCAAAATGCCATCTCCAATCAACTTCTTCTCATTTTCAAAATCAACATCCGGGCGAAGATCCATCAGAATATCCATTACTTTCTCTTTCATTGTTACATTTCCTCCTTAAGTGTAGTCATATCTATCTTTCCACTTGCCAGTTTCGGCAAGGCAGAAACCTGTTTAACTTTTCGCGGAACCATGAATCCTGGCAGCACTTTACGAAGTTCCAAAACCACCTGTCTCATCGCAGTTTCACCTGAATAGAAAAGATACAGCACTTCTTTTTCCTTATTGTAAAGAGAAACACATTCATCTACTCCGGCGATCTGGTTCGCTGCATATTCGATTTCATCCAGTTCCACACGATGTCCCATGTGTTTCACCTGACGATCCATTCTGCCATGAAACTCCAGAAATCCGTCTTCACGGATGCGTCCATAATCACCTGTGCGGTACATCCGTTCTGGATACCCTTTATAATTAGGATTGATGATAAAGCTCTTTTCTGTACGCTCTGGATCATTGTAGTAACCAAGTGCAAGAATCGGCCCGCTCACACAGATTTCCCCAATCTCGCCGTTCGGTGTTTCAGTCAGATCCTCGTTCAAAAGAAAAACTCGATAATTATTATACGGTCTGCCAATAGGAAGCTGCTCGTCCTGACTTACCAGATGATCTACTTCATAATAGGTACAGGATGCCGTTGCCTCTGTCGGCCCATACTGATTTACAAACTTCGCATCTGGCAAATTCTGCTGCCATACAGATAAGCAGGAAGCTGGCATCACTGAACCAGAGAAGCAAATCTTTTTTAATGTATTCAATTTCACTTCCTCGAAAGCTCCAAGAGAAAGTGCAACGGTAAATGCGGATACACTCCATCCAACGGATGTAACCTTATGCTCATTCATATAACTGAACAGACGATTCGGTTCCATGAAATATTCTTTTGGAATAATTACAGAAGAGCATCCCTTGTACAATGGAACATAAATATCCCGGATTGCAGCAATATAATCAAGTGGGGACTGATTTCCAAGCCGGTCATTCTCATCAATTCCCATAACTGATACATAGCTTTCAATATAGCAGATCAGTGACTGATGAGAAGTAATCACACCCTTTGGTTTTCCAGTTGAACCGGAGGTAAAAATAACATACAAAGGATCTGTTATAACCATATTCCTGCGGATTTCCTGCAGTTTATCCCTATCTATGTTTTCCTGCATCGCCTTTTCCAATGCAAATACGGGAACTCCTTGCGACAATTCCTCTGCTAGAGCAAGGTTGTCCGAATCCGCAAGAATCGCCGATGGTTTCAGTGTTTCAACTATGACGTCAATTCGATGGCGTGGCAGCTTACCGTCAATCGGCGCATATGCATGTCCACTATAGACAATACCCAAATATGCAGTGATTGTTTCAACCTTTCTTCCACTTATTACTGCGATTGGTGCCGTTCCTTCAACATCAGCAAGAACTGTTCCAATCTTTTGACTTGCACACAATACATCATGAAATGTAATTTCTTTGGAATCTTCGATATACACTACTTTGTCCGGATGTGCAGATTCGCTTACTTCAAGCCATTCAAGTACATTTTTCATTACGCTATCCCTTCTTCTTTTAGTTTAAATGGCTCAGAACATCATCATAGTTATCATAGAAAAATGCTTTTTTATTTTTCGAGATAAGAATTTGTCCCAAAACCGCACTTTGTCTATCTGCCAGTTCGCCCATCATATGACCATCGAGATCAACATAATCATCATCCGTTCTTGAAAGATATTCGTCTTTCAAATAGTTGAGGTCATAAAACGGTACGCCATATTCACCACACAGTTCTGCAAAGTATTCATGAACATCGTCCATATTCTCATTTTGCAATCTATACGGCGGCAACGCTGACTGTACACACACAAGTTCAATATCATTATCTTTGCAATATTTAACTATTTTTTTGAAAGCATCAATGTTTTCCTGTTTTATATTATCTTTAGAAAAATCAAATTTCGGCCACTCAACGCCTGATTTTTTCAGCCCATAGCGAAAGCCTCTGCCTAAATACTTATAACGGTCTGTGGTGCCGAGTACGACCGAACTATATGTATTCTGCATAAAAGATTCTTCCCCTGTAATATATTCCCTGCTAAATTTGCATTCAATATTCTTCGGTATCTTTTTAATATTATCCTTGCAGAAATTATAGTCAGCAATGGCGTCGTTGTAATTATCTTTAGCCAAGATATCTTTTACATAAGTAAACCATCTGTTTCCGGTCAATCTAAACAACAAATTCGTGTCTGTACCAAAGGTTCCTTTATGATCGTCATCCCAATAAGATGGGTCAAGATCCATAATCACCTGTTTGTAGTGTTTGTCTATATTGCTTTCTTCCAGAATATAGCTCAAATTAACAACTGGCATTCCACGCCTCGACAGGTTAAAAAACTCGCTTCCCGTCTCATCGGACAATACAAACGGATCATACCCCGTCTCTCCATGTGACTCACCAATGATAATCGTATTGTACTCCATATTTTGGGCTTCCTTGATCAGAATCTTAAGAGCTGACGGTTGCGCCAACATCAAGCTCATTATGACAAAGACCAGTACATTTACTATGACAAAACCAGAAATTTTCTTAAAAGTTCGCATACATGAAACCTCCTGCCGAAGCGACTCTTCCAAAGCAAGCTATCATTTGGATAACAATCGTCCAGAATGCAACCTGCACCCAGTAGTTTTTCGTTTCAATAATCTGCCGAACCTCAAGATTTTTTTCATGGAGGACATCAACAAACAAAAGCGCGAGACAGCCTGCAAAAAGTACCACCACATCTGTGATCGATAACGCAATAACAGACAAGTCTGTTTTTCCAAACGCAAACAAATGGACAAATAATTCACCAGCTGCACCTGCGGTATAAGTGCAATCGAATATCCACCCAATTGTGACAATGAGCAAAGTACGAATCAGGCTAATCACTTTCCAATAACCAGCCTGACTGTCGATATGCAACTTGTTTTTCCACACCGCATACTCGTCCACCAAGATTGCACTGACTGCTAGAATAACACCATTATACACGCCCCACGCCAGATAGTTTGTACCCAAGCCATGCCAGATGCCAACCAGTGCAAACACCAAAAGGTCTGCGATTGCCATAGCAACACGCGTAGCCATTTTTCTGGATGTGACTTTCTTTAGCTTTTTCTTCAGTGTACTCATCCATCCAGCCATGGAAACCGGATAGAAAATATAGTCTTTCATCCATGTTCCAAGAGAAATATGCCATCTTCTCCAGAACTCGCCAAGCGATAAAGAAAAATACGGCTGTCTGAAGTTTTCCTTCAATCCAATTCCAAAGCATTCTGACACGCCCCGGATCACATCAATGCCGCCGCTAAAATCGCAATATAACTGGATTCCGTAAAACACAAGGCCAATCCATGCAGTCAAACCATAGGGCGTTACCCCTTCGTGAAATATCGCATTTACGTACACACCGATACGATCCGCAATCAGCATCTTTTTGAAGAAGCCCCACAGCATTAATTGAACGCCGTACTTGATATTTTTCCAGTCTAGTTTATGTTCCTTAAAAAGTTCTGGGGCAAGTTCGCTGTATTTGCTGATTGGCCCCTGTACGAGCTGTGGAAAATAGCAGGTAAACAGTAACACTTTCCAATAGTCCTCCTCTGCATCCATCCGGCCCCAATACACATCCAGAAGGTACGAAATAACCTGAAGTGTATAATAAGACATACCGATCGGGAGCAGATATTTTTTGATCACACCTTGGATCGTCATTTCGTTACCGAAAATCATGAGATTTCCCTGCGTAAAAATAGACAAATCAGATAAGTATTTCAAAAAGATTAAGATAAACAGACATGCTCCCATGGCTGCTATTAAAACATTCTTTTTTCTGTCGTCATCTACTTCTTCAATTTTCTTTGCCGCGAGATATACGATCACGCTCGTTAACACCACGAAAAATAGGCCAATCGTGCTTGCAGCATATACAAATGCAAAACTAAGCACAATTAGCCATTTCCATCGGTATTTTTGAGGAATACTATAAAATAGTGTTACTCCCCCCCCTAAAAATAAGAGAAATCCAAGAGATGTGATGTCCATTTTCTTTTTTCCTTCCTTGCCCAAGATATGTTTACATCAAACAAAATATTAGCTCATCATTCATTGAAAATGTATCGGTATACTACATACTTCGCTTTGTTTTTTATGCCCGGAATCTCTTTCAGCAGGCTTTTATCCCCGCTGATTCGATCCAAAACAGCTTCTTCTTTCCAGTCCCGGAACTGAAATCTTCTTTCTCCATTCAAAAATTCCGTCAGGCATTTTTCCAGACCTTGCTTTGTTTCCATAAATGCCTGCTGCTCGCCACTGTCCGTTTGGATTTTTGCGTTGGAAAATCTGCGGTCAAACTCTCTGTCGCAATGAATCTGGTAATAATTCGTCTTTTCCAAATGCGGGTCACTTTTCTCTGTCCAGCAAACTTCCGGGCGCTTTCCTGTGTGCTGTTCCAGCACATCAAGATAGCACTCCAGCACATCCTCCCATTTGATGCACTCTTCTGTCGTAATGTGGTACGCCTTTCCGAGAGCGCAATCCTTGCCTACTAAGTCTGCAATACGAAGTGCAACATCATAGCCGTATGTCAACGTGGTATACTTCGATGCAATGTTTCGGCTGAAAACTATTTTTTTGCCATCCAGCGCACGCTGCAACCATATTTCCTTTTCAAAAATTCCTAATTGCAGTCGGTTATTGTAATAGGTAATATAGGGTCGAATAATTGTAAAATTATTAAACCCACTCTCTGTCAGCACATTTTCTTCTCTTGCTTTTGCCAAGGCATACTCGTTTGTTGCAAGATATTGCTCATCCTTTGTAACATCCAAAAGACGTGGTGTATCTTCCGTAATCCTCGTTGCCGGCGAATCTGCATATACTCGTGCCGAACTCAAGAACACATACTGCCGAGATTTTTCCATATACAGCTTGCTAAATGTCCGGAACTCATCTGGGGTATAGATCATGAAATCTATCACAGCATCATACGGCTTAACCAGCAGGCCCTTGACGAAGTTCAAGTCGTGTGCATCGCCCTGAACAAACTGAATATTTTTATTTTGCGATTTCTTATTTTGTCTTGTAGTAACGACAACATGATTATTTCGGTCTGCCAGAATCTGAACAACCGGTGCTCCCATTGCACCTGTTCCGCCCAAAACAAGTATTTCCATTTTGCTTTCTCCATTGCAAAGCAAAAAGCATATACATATTCAGGCAGACCCGTTCCTCATGCTTTAGTGGTGCATGGTAATTGTTCCGCTTCCTCCGGTCATGTAAACTGTATCGCCCACAATCATATTTCCAGCACCGCTTACCATGAACAGCGCCAGTGAAGCCAATTCTTCTGGCATTGCATAGCGGTGGCTAGGCGTGTACGGTTCATAAATGCTGTCGCCTTCTTTCTTTGCCAGCATCGGTGTGGCTGTCGGCCCCGGAGCAATGGCATTGACAACAATTCCATGCGGAATCATCATGTCTGCCAGCCCCTGCGTCAGTCCCTTCACCGCCCACTTGGACATCTGATAAGGTGTCCAAGCCGGACGCAGTGCAGATGAGGATGTAACATTTAGAATATGACCCTGTATATGCTTTTCTACCATTTGCTTGCCCACTGCCTGGCTCATGAAGAAGGTTCCCTTAGCATTGGTATCCATAATCGAATCGTATTCTTCTTCGTCCGTATTCCAAAAGTCGTGCTTCGTCACAACACCTGCCGAATTTACAAGAATATCAATCTTATTATCCTCAAACAACGCTGTCGCTTCTTCTACCTTTTGGGGCAATGCACTTACATCTCTTACATCAATTAAAAGACTTCTCGCTGTACCCCCCCCCCAGTTTGGATAAGGCATTTTCCAAACGTTGTTGGTTCGTACCCGCAATAATTACTTTTGCGCCGCTATTTTGAAACGCCTTTGCGATAGCCAGTCCGATTCCACTGCTGCCACCGGTAATGAGTGCAACTTTTCCATCCAACAGTTTTTCCTTGTCGGTAGGCACAATAATTGGCTGCACTTTTTCTTCTTTGGCCATCATCAGAATCGCGTGAAGCATTCCCTTTATCTTACTTTTCAAACTCATTCTAAATTCTCCTGTTTATGCCTTTTTCTTTTTGATTTCCAGAAGCATCTTTACCAGTTCCATCAACTTCTTTCTCATACAGATCAACACAACTGCAAGTGCTGCAATCACTGCATATCGAATCATATTATTTCTATAGGTTGCCATGATTCCAAAGCCAGCCACCAAACATCCGACAGAAATTCCCAGAATGATTTTCGCATTATAGGGGCGCAGGTCATTCAAGTATTCCTTGCAGATTTTCTGCATGAAATAGTAGTGCAGCAGTGCAAATAACATATAACTGAATAAGGTCGTGTATCCTGCCGCAATGTAGCCGAATTTCTGAATACAGATATAATTCAGACCAATATTCAGCAATGCACCACCTACCGTTGCTCCCGCAATATATTGCGTCTTCTCATAATAAAATTCAAATGTAGCGAAGAATGTATACAGGAACATGAAGAACACGCTCAATGCAACACTCGGAACCGTCCAAATTGCTTCCTGATACGATGCCGGTGCAAAAATTGCAATGGCTTCGGGTGCAAACATAATCAGCAAAATGTTAAGCCCCGCAATCAAGAAGAAACATGGATACGCAACTTGCGCAATGTCTGTCGCTTTATTTTCTTTCAGCTTGCGATAGATCCACGGTTCAATCGTTTGCAGCAAGGCATTGTTGAACATCGTCATAATCAGCGAGATGGAATAGGCAAGGTTATAAATTCCCACTTCTGATGTTCCGACCATGTTTCCGATCATAATGCGGTCTGAACTGCTCAGGACATTCATCGAGAGATAATGCGGCAGCAAGGGGATATTGAAGCGCAATGCATACGTCCAGTATCTCTTCGAGTAGAACGTCTTTCCCTTCGCCATCATATCCACGAACATCCACGCATACAGAGCAAACTGAACAACTGCGATGCCGAAAATTCGTGCCAGAACCTTATTGCTGCTATGCAGCATAAAAATGATACTGACAGTCGGCTGTAAAATAGATGCTGCAAGGGTAAATATAACCAACTTCCGATATTTGAAATCGACACGCTGATTCATAGACCAGAAAGAGAAAGCACTGCTCACCCAGATCATGAGCATCATAGCAAGCATTTCCGGTGTTGTCAGTGAAAACATCTTATTCCAGAAGTCTGCCGCCACCAAGTATATAACCGTCCACACTGCAACCAGCGTTAAAACAAGCCCCTGCAAAGACGATGAGAAGCGATTGCGATCTTCCTCAAACTTCACAAGCCCTTGTGAATAAACGCCCGAAAACAAATTCAAGCACACAATCGGCGTGATGATCTGCATCCATGAATTGAACACACTGAACTCGCCATATTCGGCTGTCGTCAGGATACGTGTAAAAATTGGTGTTGTAATCGTTGCAATTCCCTTTTGCATAAAAGAGCAAATCAGAAACCACAAGGACGCTTTCATCTGCACCGGCAAATTCTTGTACTGTTGTAAATATTTCTTCATCCTAATGAAAAACCTCTGGTATCACTTTCCCATGATTTTTTTCAGTGTTGCAACGCCTTTCTCGCCAAGGACATTTTTTACTGCATTCTTTGCCGCTGTTTTGGTAGAGACCTCGATATGATAAAGTGCATAGAGAGCATCGCTTTCATTTTTCGAGTCGGTAAACACTTCAAACAGTACAGGGTGGTCTTTCCGCTCTGTATTCAGGAAGTTATCAATACGATCCAGATACTCTTCCTTCGTTTCGGCGCACATATACTCAAAACCCAGATCCCCTGCATAATGCCGCATCAGATCATGCGACTTTTTGCCATAGTGACCGTATGCCGCCATGTACGCATCTGCGGACTCACCAAACCGTGCAGCCGGGTGATTATAATTGCGGAACTCCGTACCACGACCATTGTTTACGACCATTAAACGGATGTTATTTCCTACATGACGATTGCCCAGTGCATTCATATCATAGAAGAACGCAAGGTCACCAATTACACCGATAAACAATTTGTCCGGCGATGCCAGCGACGAGCCAAGCAGTGTAGACACCATACCATCAATGCCAAAACCGCCTGTGTTGGAATGAATTTCAATCTTCTTTTCAGGGTCAATTTCAAACAGGCTCCAAGAACGCAGAGAGTTCAAAATTCCAAGGTGGAGTTCGCTGCCTGCCGGCAGACGCTTCACAGTATTCTGTGCCAGCCAAGGATTGGAGAACGGAAGTTCCGGAACCTTTTGCTCCAGCTCCTTGCATACCCTCTGGAATTCCGTGCAATAGCGTGTATCCGAAGTAGCATCTGCTTTCACTGCGCAGTAGTGTTCAAAGAACTCCGCTTCCTGCATCTCAAACACATTCGTCAGCTTCTTAAAGGTATCGCGGACTTCGCCATCCGGGTGTACACGCCATACTTCTTTCATCTTAACGCCGATCGCACCGCCAAAGCCCAGCACCGTGCCCAGATGAATCATTACATCCGGCTCCAGAAGCGGAGATTCAATACCTTCCTGATTCACGAACAGGCTCGGATATACACCATACTTTCCACGATAATTGCTGATGTGTTCGCAAATCACCGCCGCATTATACTTCTCACAGAAGGCATCGACTACGTTCGTCAGTCGCTCCGACCACCGCACATGGGTGCCGACATCAATCAGAATTTTCTTTCCGTCCAGCGAAGGCATTTCATCATTTACAAAATATCTGCGAATGCCCTTTACCTGCGGCAGTTCCCGAACAGAAAAATCCTGGCTGTAGGTCGTGACAAGGTTGATATGCACCGGGCCGCCACCATGACGACGCAGCTCCAGCAGTGCGTCATTGATGGCCACCTGCGCCGCCCACTCGTCCTCCGGCGTATGTACAACGTCAACCTGGACACTTTTCTTGGCAATGTCATTCATCGGATTGGTTCGATCCAGAACCTGCGGCATCATCTGCCCTACACGGCCTGGATGCTGCGTCGAGGTCACGGCCAGAACAGGAAGGTTGCTATAAAATGCTTCGGTAAGGCCCGGAACATAATTTCGGGATGCCGTTGCACCTGTGCAGGAAAGACCGACAGGTTCTCCACTTTCTCTTGCCAGACCGCAAGCCATATATGCTGCCGAACGCTCATCTACGGATGAGTACAGTTCAAAGTAAGGGTCCGCTTGAAGTGTCCCTACTAGGCAGAGATTTGTAGTGCCCGGACTTACAACGAATTTTTTTATCTTGTGAAATTTCAAAAGCGCAACCAAAAGCTGCGTGTGTTTTTCAGCGGTATAATATTTTTCCATAGTTTTTTCTCCTTATGTAAGCTGGAAATATGCATCCAACTTTCCTGCCACGGTCATTTCCAATTTATCAAGTTTACATAGTCTAAAAAGATATTCTCGGATTTTATCTAACAACAGCGTAATCACTACTATGCCAGCAATCATTCCGATAACCCGCGTCACGCAAATGAGCGTATTCTGCGTAGCGAGTACCTTCATTTGGTTTGTAATAGCAGGCTGAATCACCTTATCCCAAAGCTGCGCATGTGCATGGATGATGTAAACGCCAAACATCCCATCTGCCATCCACTTGAGTACATTGGCCAACTTATCAGAAGACACCTTCATTCCATTGACAAAGAGTTCAACAAATAAAATCGCCATAATAACGATGAGTGGCGAATAATATGCGCCTGTCCATGCGCTGCCCAATTTACCATGAAAACATTGCACACAGAGCAATTGCCATCCCAAAATAAAGGCACTTAATCCGATAAAGCCTGCCGAGCATTTGCTGCGGTTTACTTTCACATCAAATTTTCGCAGATATGCACCAATGAAATAGCAGATTGTCAGCCAAAGCGGACTGCTTCCGGTATTAGCTCGAAAGAAGTCCGTTCTTCCAAATGTCGGAATCAGGGAAAGCAGTACGAAGCATACCAGCAAAAACTTCTGAAATAGCCGTTTATCCATTGATTCAATAAAGCGGTTTAAGTACGGAATCATAAAATAGACAAATATATAGCTTGTAATATACCAGTACCTACCCTTTAACGCCGGGAAAAGCGAGACCATATAATCTTTCCAGCCTGCCAACAATCTGCCCGGACACACGTAAAAGATAGCAGTAATAACAATGCTCCAAAAGGCGACAATAACAAGTAAATCCAGAATACGACTCCAATGTAATGTTCTCTTGTTGCAATTCAAGTAGCCTGTCAGTATTCCAAAAACATCGACAGAAGTGAAGCTTATGATCCAAATGTACCTAATAATCGTATTAGACAATGTTCCGTCTGGTATTACCTCTGTACCCCCCCCCCAGTCCGATTACATGAAGTGCTACAATTCCCACCATGCTGAGAATGCGCAGCATATCAATTCCGCTATTTCGTTTTGTCATCATATCCTCACCATTTCACTCATAAAGCACTTTCTGTAAGTAATCCAGCCCACAATTTTTCATTCGCTGCAGATTATTTTCAATATTCTTCCATTCGCTCTCACGCCATTCATACCGCGAGTCTAATTTGTCCGTGTAACGTTCCGGGATTTCCAATTCCTGCACCAGATTCAATATTCTTGAGTTCATCGAGGTTTTATCCTGCACTTTGAAACGCGGCAGTGCATAGAACGGCGTTTTCAGAATACTCGAAAATGCTGCTGCATGAAAGGAATCCGTCAGAACAAGCTCTGCGTTTGCAATGCTCTGTAAGAACTCTTCTACTCCCATTGGAGATGCTAACAGCTCTGGATGTTTCTTATCCCATCCGGACTGTGTGTAATCCAAATAGGAAGCAAATCGAATTTTCAACTTTCGATCTTCCGCATACTGAATTGCTTTTTGACGATTTTCTTCGTTTTCTCCAAGGAAGTAAGCAAAAATGTAAGGAACTTTCTTTTTGTTCACTTTAGGGATCAACATTCTCCATTCTTCTTCCGTAAGAAGAAAAACCGGGTCCGGAACTGCCTGTACATGCAATCTCGGAAACTTTCGGTTCAGCATATCTGCCGAATTTTTTTCCCGCACAGAAATAGCGCTGAACCTATCTAAGTACGGTTTCATAAAAGCGTACTCTTCTTCCGTCAGCTCATCTCTTGCAATGCTGGCCGCATAAGAGATTCTCTTTTTATCATTCGAAAGAAAATCGAAAAGCAAAGTAGGCTGCCAGCCGATCGGATTCCATATCTGGTCGCTTCCGCAAACAAAGCAATCAAACTGATTACTCAGTTCAGAAATTGTCTGTGCAGTTACAACCTCCGTGTGCGGAATGGTTTCTGCAAATGCTTCAAACTTCTTCCGTCGTACCGTGTATTGGTCAAACCATTTTCCATACCTTGCCCGGTGATACAGATAGGCCACCGGCTTTTTTATGCTCGCCTTGATTGGATTCCAGCCATCATAGCCAGATTCCAATTTATAGCTGATCTGCTCTGCCTGATGCCCTGAATCCGTAATTGCCTTTTGCAACGCATACGCTTGCAGAAGACCTCCATAATTGTAGTTATGGTAATAGAGGGTTAAGATTGCAACTGTTTTCATGATTTATGGTTTCCGTTCTCTATTGCTTTCAATAGTACTCTTTCAAACATTTTTGCACTTTTATTCTCTGATAATTGTGAGATCGCTTTTCTAGCATTTTGTCCTATCTTTTGGGTTTTATTGGAATCTTGTATTAACGCCGAAATTTTACAGTACGCTTCTTCTCCATCCGCTGGATTTTTTAATATAACACAATTTTCACCATCAATTCCAACTTCCTGAATTAAACCCGAACAGCTTGCCAAAACGGCATTTTTTTGTGCCATTGCCTCCATTGCAGGAAGCCCCCACCCCTCATAAAGGCTTGGCACATAAAAGATATTGGTTTTTCTATAAAATTCCACCAATTCGTCCCTTGTCGGATTTTCACAGAAGTCAATCAAATCATTCCAGTTCGCTGGCTTCTTAAAACCAAATACAGCAACGTTGACTTCCGGGTATTTTTCCTTTATCCTCAAAAGCACTTGTATACCTAAGCCACAGTTTTTTACGTCACCACAACGAATTTCTCGATACGGCATACTCACGGTAATATTATTTTGGGGCTTCTCGATATCCTTTAAAAAGCATTCCTCAACGCCATTGCAAACGACTTTAGAATCACTCCCAACCTCTTTCAAAACGCGATCATGTAATGCAGTACTTACAGTAATTCGCTCATCAAATGGCAAACGATAACTATTTAAAACAATTTCATTATATTTTTTACTGCCCCATGTTTCAAAGCCCTGAATAAAATAAACTTTCTTCCCTTTCGTTCTCGATAGCTTATGAACCCAGTAGCTTGTAATCCAACTTGTTGCAATTGTAATATCTGCATCTCTAACACTGGCATTGGTGATCCATACCGGATATTCAAACCGAAATTTGTTATCGAACCACTCCCCACGTAGTTCGCCATTTTGCTTCATTCTCAAAAGTTCTTTTGGAAAAAGAATCTTTTTCCATCCAAAGTGCTGCCCCGATTTGGGGACGTAACACACAACATCATGCCCCAAGCTCGTAAGCGCATTCGCATACTGCAACGCTACTCTAATGCCGCCACATTGAGAAGCCTCAGGTAAAACCCAGTTAATCCTCATCCTAGTATCTCCCTCACCATTAAAGTACCGCTAAACTTCCAAAAACAGCATTATTTTCAAATGCGCCCTGAAGCAAAACAAATACGCCTTCATAAATACAAACGGAAACAAACAGTACTGTAATAAGAAGAATTATCCATAGTCTTGAATTCTTACTCATCTTTCTTGAAAACGCCTTTGCCACCATAATATAAAATAATAGTAGGAATAGCCTCCACAATCTGTTAAATGTAATATCATAACAGAATAATGGAATCAGAAAGAGAATAAAATCACTGAATCTCAAAATTCTTTCATAGAATCTCTGTTCTGTCGAACCGTTAGGACAATTACAAACGCAGATTTTTCCTGTTACTTGCATCGCATACCATATCATAAAGGTGATAAATATAGGTATAACTATTCCAAGTCCTGTTTTTCCTGAAAGCCAGTATGCGATTCTACTATTAAACCGCTCTACTATTTTGGGTAGAATTCCAACTTCTATTAAGCCAAATACGATTACTGTGCTTATAACAACAAACGACCTTCCATATTTTTTAGGAAGGAAGAGCATTAATGCCAATAAAACCGCATAGATTGCTGCTTCAAAATGAAACGTACATGACAGTGCTGCAATCGCAAAAAAAAGTATGTTTCTTATCCTTTTACTCAGCCATTTTGTTCTCGGATTTTCACTTCCATCTTTCAATATAAGCGGCATAGCAGCAATCAACACGGAATTTGCCAAAAAAGTTCGAGTTTGGACCGCCTCATGGGCAAAAGGATAAACAAAAAACAGAGCCAGCACCGTATTAACATACGGGGTCAAGCGGCTCAAGCCAAAATATAACAGGAAACACGACGCGCTACCAACCAACAGCAAGAGCTGATTAAACAAAATATTATGCTGATGAGCCCATTGTTCCAGTATTAGATATCCAATATAATGAACATCTGCCAACGTCTGATATTCAGACCATGTATATTCATTTAGGTAAATATGGTAATCTGCCCCTTGTGTGCGAAAGCCAATAACAATAACCATGAATGCTACCATCATCACTGAAACAGCTTTTGATTTTGGGAATAGCAATCCACATACAATTAAAATTCCCCATATCAGAAATAGCATTATTTGTCCCCCGAGAAGAAATTAAGAAACCATGCTTCAACCGTACGCTTGTTCCGAAACATGTCCGACTGATTATCATAAGGGATATCTATAAATTGGCACAATCCATTGATATCATCTTTTCCATAAATAAAAATATTTTCCGGATTATAAAAATCAACCATAATCGGACTCTTGGAAAGAG
>ERZ1035006.1205-NODE-1205-length-17823-cov-7.461954_pt1 | contig 17823 bp, 22 predicted proteins | sample MGYA00520694_ERZ1035006 | MGnify/ENA primary metagenome ERZ1035006 (study PRJEB33766, sample SAMN09781746) | gut metagenome | biome: gut microbiome | host: Homo sapiens | place: Madagascar | study: EMG produced TPA metagenomics assembly of the PRJNA485056 data... | reverse complement strand
GATGGTCGCCTTTTCTAATCCCCGAACTGTTACAATAAATGTATTTATAATATACGTCCCGTATAGAACACCCTCGGGGAGGGGCTTTCGAGGCGATCTCGATGGTCGCCTTTTCTAATCCCCGAACTGTTACAATAAATGTATTTATAATATACGTCCCGTATAGAACACCCTCGGGGAGGGGCTTTGAGGATGGCCAAGAAGAAGTTCACGAAGGAGCAGGAGCGCGCCTATTGGCAGGGCAAGCGCGACGCCTACATAGCGATGAGCCGCCGCATGCTCGACGAGCCTGGCTGGGAGTGGCGCGATCCCCTGGCCTTTTACAGGGACATATTTCCCGAAGGGTTCCTCCAGGAGAGGTGGGCCGAGGGCGAGAGGCGCAGCGAGTTCGACGGCAAGCCAAACGCCATCGCCTTGAAGTTCGGCCCGAAGACCCGCAAGCAGCTCGTCAAGGGCAAGAAGGTCGACGTCCCCGTCATCGAGCGGCTCACCGTCACCGACGACCTGGAGGGCGTCTCCGCCCTCGTGAAGGCGTCCATCGCCGAGAACGCCCACGTCTACATGGCCCCGGTGTCCTGGTACGGCAGGAACAACAGGGCGGCCAACGCGCGGTTCCTGCACGCCTTCGCGGTCGATCTCGACGGCGTCACCCCGGCGAAGCTCGGGAGCGTGCTCAAGCAGATGCGCAACGGGCACGACCCCGCCAACGAGAAGTGGGTGTCGATGCCGCAGGCCTCCTACATCGTCATGAGCGGGCGAGGGCTGCACCTGTACTACCTGCTCGACCGCCCCGTGCCGCTGGTCCCCGCCGTCGTTCCCTTCCTGCAGCAGCTCAAGCGCAGGCTCACCGACGTGGTGTGGACCGACTACACCAGCGAGGACGGCAACGAGGGCAGGCAGTACCAGGGGATCTACCAGGGCTTCCGCATGCCCGGCACGACGACCAGGCTCAACGGGTATGGCGTCGACGCCAAGGACGCGAACAAGTACGAGGCCCTGGCGTTCATGTACGCGCCCGAGGGGGCCTCCGAGCCGCGGCGCGTCACGCTGGAGTACCTGGTGGACTACTGCGGCATCCGCGGCAAGGAGATACCGGGCGAGCTGTACCGCATCCTGGAGACCAAGGGCGGGCGCACCCCGATCGCCGAGGCCAAGGAGAGGTGGCCGGAGTGGCACGAGCGCCGGGTGGTGCAGGGCGAGGAGAAGGAGGGCTACGACACCAACCGCGGGGCATACGAGTCGTGGCTATCCCGCATCGAGGACGAGGCCGTGGTTCACGGGCGGTACTTCGCCGTGCTTGCCCTCGTGGCCTACGCCGTGAAGTGCAACGTGCCGCTGGAGGACCTGGAGCGCGACGCCTACGCGCTGGTCCCCGCCCTCGACAAGCTGAGCGACGACCCGGGCAACCGCTTCACCGACTACGACGTGGCATGCGCCCTTTCCGCCTACGGGTCCAACGATCTGCGGTTCTGGAAGAACGAGTACATGTGCCGTCGCGCCAAGATCGCGTCGCACGAGAACAAGCGTAACGGGCGAAAGCGGGAGCAGCATGTCAAGGTCATGAACGCCGTTCGTGACGCGCTCGATCCTGGTGGAGATTGGCGTAACAAGGATGGCGCGCCGACCAAATGCGACGAGATACGTGCCTACGCCGCCGAGCATCCCGAAGCGAGCCAGCGGGCGATCGCGAAGGCCCTCGGCGTGTCTCCGACGACCGTCAACAAATGGCTGAAGCCCGACCCGGAACCCGAGCATGGAAAGATCGCAGCGGAAAGGCTCGACGGGGCAAAAAGGTACGTCGAGAGCAGGCTGTACGCTGGGGAGATCGCGGGCGGGCAGGTTGATCTGAGCGCCTTCGCCGGCCTTCTCGGCCGAGATTCAAAGGAGTAGAGGTATCCTTGCTTGCCATACGCCTGCCATACGGGGAGCCATACGCCTGCCATACGGGGAGCCATACGCATGCCTAAAGTGAAGAAGACCTTCAGGATTGAAGAAGAAACAGCCTCCCATCTGGGAGAACTTGCAGCACGGGAGGGCGTCACCGCCACCGAGCTGCTTGAGCGGGCCATACGGGCGTATGGCAGCGAGCCATACGCCGAGCCATACGCCTGCCATACGCCGAGCCATACGCCCGAGAACGCGGCAAGCGATGCTCCCGCTGGGGGGGTTGCCGGCGATGCGACGGTCGCCGCAGTGGCTGCATTGACCGAGCAGCTTGCCGTGAAAGACCGCCAGATAGCCGACCTGTCTGCCGCGTTGGTCTCCGCCCAGAAGTCCGTCGAGCAGGCCCATGCCCTGCACGCCGCCGACAAGCAGGCGGCGCTTGCGGAGCCCGCCGCCAACGTCGGCGATGCGGGCGGCCAAACGGCCGCTGCCCAAGCGCCGAGCCGCTGGCAGCGTCTGAAGAACGTGTTGCGGGGATGAGCGGCAACGTCCAGCCTGATTTGCGTTCTGTGCCCTCGTTTGAAAATGTTGTTAACTCAAACATGAAAATGTTGTTAAATGAATCTTGAAAATCTTGTTAACTCAAACATGAAAATGTTGTTAAATCACCAGATGAGAGGGCTGATAATAGATGGTCGGAAACTACATCCGCAGAATCATCGATTCTGAACTCGATGATTTTCTCGGAATTTTCGGAGCGGTACTGATCGAGGGGCCGAAGTGGTGCGGAAAGACGACGACGGCCAAGCAGCGCGCAGCATCGAGCTTGTTGCTTGCCGATCCGGCAAGAAACTTCGAGAACCGCTTGCGGGCTGAAACAGATCCAGCGCTTGCAATCGAGGGCGAGACGCCGCGCCTCATTGACGAGTGGCAAGAGGTCCCAAAGCTTTGGGACGCTGCGCGTTTCGAGTGCGACAGCAGAGGGGGCGCTCCGGGGCAGTTCATCTTCACTGGGTCGGCTACGCCCAGAGACGAGGATAGACCGATGCACAGCGGAGCCGGGCGCTTTGCGAGAATTCGTATGGACACGATGACCTTGTACGAGCTCGGGAAGTCAACGGGTGAGGTCAGTCTATCCGGCATCGCCTCGGGCGGCGTTTTTGCTGGGAAGCTCGGAAGCCTCGACTCGAAGTCTATAGCAAAGCTCGTGGTAAGGGGCGGATGGCCTGTCGCGGTTGGTATGGGGGACGCCGCCGTTGCGGAGATTTCTCGGCAGTATATCGAGACGGTGGCGCAAGAGGACCTTACGAAAGTCGACGGGGTCAGACGCGATCCGGAGAAGGTCAAGGCCGTGATAGCGTCGCTAGCCCGCAACGAGTCGACGCTGGCGACGATGAGCGTCGTCGCCAAGGATCTCCGCGGCGATGTGACGAGGCAGACGGCGGCCTCATACGTTTCGCTGCTGTCGAGAATTGGGTTCGTGCGCGACGTGCCAGCTTGGAATCCCGCTATGAGGTCGCCGGTGCGTTTGCGCGAGTCGGCCAAGCGCCACCTTGCGGACCCATCGCTAGCGGCTGCGGCCATCGGCGCGTCGGTCGACACGCTGCTCGAGGACTTCAAGACGTTGGGACTGCTGTTCGAGTCGCTCGTGCTGCATGATCTCTGGGTCTACGCGCAGGCGTGCGGTATGGGACTTTACCATTACCACGACATGAGAGACCTTGAGGTCGATGCCGTTATCGCTAATCCTGGCGGGACGTGGATTCCTGTCGAGGTGAAGCTCAGCTCAGCCCAGATCGAAGACGCATCGGACAACCTCATTGCCGTCGAGGAGCGGATGGTGGCGGCGGGGAACAAGCCTCCAGCCGCTAAAGTCGTCGTCATCGGGTTCGGCGCCTCTGCCCATGTCACGGACAGAGGTGTACAGGTCGTGCCGCTCGACACCTTGGCTCCTTGATCGCCTTGTCGCAAAGCCGTTGCGGCGACTGAACGGGTTGGTGCCGTTTCCGCCTTCGCATGGTTGTTATCGGCGATGAGGCCCTTGCAAATATGACAAAAGCAAAACCCCAGGCCAGTCCCGTAGTACGATTTTCCGACTATGGGACTGGCCTGGGGTTTTGCTTTTGGCTGTTTTAGGCGTTTTCAGCGCGGTTTTCCGGGGCTTTCGCCGGTATCGGCGGGGCGCGTTTTGCATCTGCGCGCATGCGGCCGCGCGCGGTGGCACGCCCGGCCGGCCCCGCCAAGTCTTTCGCTTCGAAAATCCTGCGGCTACGATGCGCCGTAGGAGCCCGCAGACGGCGCGGGCCGACGACCAGGAGGAGGTTTGCCATGCTTTACGATGACGCGCGCACCGCGCCGAAGACGGCCGAGGAGCACGAGAGGGACGCCTACGGGTCGACGTACCTGACGGCCGAGGAGGCGAGGAGGATCCTGGCCGCCCACAAGGTGGCCGGCCGCAGCAAGCTGGGTGCCGACGAGGCTCGCCGCATGGCGCGCGAGCAGTGGCCGGACGAGGTGCGGGCCGCCCGCGAGGCGAAGGTTGTTCGGTACCGCTGGCTCGTGGCCGAGGTCTACGCCGCCGGGGCCGCGTACCGCGAAGCGGCCCACGCCGTCCGCGTCCGCATATCGTTCGAAGACGCGGCCGACGCCGATGCCGCCAACGAGGTCTACGAGCGGCTGCAGGAGGCGTACGAGTGCACGCCGGCGAACGTCTACGGGAGGCGCCATGGCGGGCGGGCCCTCTACTTCGAGGCGATCGTCCCGAAGCGGTAGCGGCGCCTTTCAGGCCCCCGGGGCCTCTTGGATATAGAGGGGGTCTGAAAAGAAACCCCCTCTTTTGCTGCCATTTCGGAACCACAGCAAGCGACGCATCTCGTATGACAAAAAATAACTCCGCTTCGCTACGTCATTTTTCGCATACTCCGATGCAGCTTGCCGGGGCAACCCCGGACCCCAGAGGTGGCTTCCCGCCAAAAACGCATGCCGAGGGGCATGCGTTTTTGGCGGGAAGCCACGCGGGCGCGGATACGCCCGCCGGGGGAGACCCCGGGCCCCTGGGCCGCCCAAGACCGCCGCGGGCACGATTATGGGCGTGCATTCATCCGCCGCCATGCCGTCGGGATGGGCATCGTGGAAGGGGTCCGGGCGGTACATGACGTGGCGGGTCGGCTCATCGCCAGCCCTGGGGACCTCGATGGTGCAGCGCCAATCGCCGGCGGCGAGCAGGCGGCGGTACACGGGCTCGGCGCTGTCGCCGTATCCGATCAGGTGCGGCGCCGTGCGCCACCTGAAGCCGGGGCCGTTGAGCCCGCCGATCATGCCGTGGCGCATGGTGGCATGCGCTTTGCGGGTGGGTATATGCAAGCGGGCTGACTGCTCATCAACGTGCGTGCACGGGACCTTAGTCCAGGATATGGCCGTCGAGGCTGAAGGTTACCACCTGCCACGGAATGAACCTGCCTGACGCCTTCAATGCATTGATCGCCGCGTTTTCAAGGCCTCCGCAGCAGGGCACCTCCATACGCGTGATGGTGACTGATTTGACGTCGTTATTGGCGATGATCCGCGTGAGCTTATCGGCGTAGTCCACGGCGTCGAGCTTGGGGCATCCGATGAGCGCCACCTTGTTGCGCATGAACTCGGCATGGAAGTTGCCATAGGCATAGGCGCAGCAATCTGCGGCAATGAGCAGATTCGCGCCATGGAAATACGGAGCCTGCGTGGGCGCAAGCTTGATTTGCGCAGGCCAATTGCCCAGCTCGGACGGCTTGGGGGACGAGGCGACGGGCACCTGGGCTTCTTGGGCCTGCGCCGGGGCGCCAACCTCTGTCGCGGACGGTGCCGGCGTGGTCGATCTCCCGCGATCGAACGAGCGTATGGCCGAACCAGGACAGCCGCCCGCATGGGGGGCGTGCTCGTGAGCGGCGGGTGACGTCGCGCGCCCGCCTTCAATATTGCCGTTCGCCGCGTTCAACATGCTCTGCTTCCTTTCCATATTGGCCTTAACTGCGGCCTCGTCGTAGGCGGCTGCCTCGCGCTCGATGAAGGTGATGGCGCCCGTGGGGCAGCTGGGAAGGCAGTCTCCGAAGCCGTCGCAGTAGTCATCGCGTGTGAGTTTTGCCTTGCCGCCGATTATTTCGATGGCGCCTTCATGGCATGCGTTAGCGCATAGGCCGCAGCCGTTGCATTTCTCTTCGTCGATCTGGATAACCGTGCGAATCATGGGTCCCCCTGAATGATTGCGTGCGTTGTCTGTTGGGGAAATTGTAAAGAGGCCTCGAAAGACTGTATGTTGTAATTACAACATAGTGAGAATTTGCGAGAGCGAATGATGTGCTCGCGCGATCATCCGTCCGCCGTCGCGTTTCGGGCAGACGGCCTGGTTTCGACAGATCCTCTCACGATGTACTCGCCGTGCAGCGTTTCGTCCTTGTTGAGAAAGTACATGTACTCGACACGGACTTCGTCGCCGATGTTTAGATCGTCGAACGATATGATTCTACGCTCAATCCTTTCGGAAAAGCCGAACATATACACGTTTCCGCTGTTCAGACCGTATCCCGGGGTCGCTATTTTAACCTCGGCCATCTCTGAATCCCTGTCTAGGGAAATTATGATGCCGTCCGCGAAATGAAGGGCGTCCGTTAGGCCGCCAGTGGAATATTCCTCAGGGCTTTTTTCGCTTTTCTTTTTAACGTCGCTCACGTTTTCGAAGCTCTCCTGATTTGTCGTGGCGGTCGTGCTGCTGTTGTCGTTTGTCGTAACCGCAATGAGGAAAACCGAAATCAAAGCGGCTACGACAAGCGCTATGGCTAGGATTGGCACGATGCGGGCGCGATTCGACATATCAGAAGAAATCAGTTGATGAACTCGAGCGTTTCACCAGGAAAAACGCCGTTTTTATATTTTGAATCGAAGTATCCGGCCCTTACCCGCCGGCCTATTTTCGCGCTTCGAATCGACGATGGCGACACCTGGCATACGCCTGTATATTCGACGACTATGGTTTCGCCGCCATATTTTTGGTTGTCGTCAAGGTTGATCGTCGTTGTAAGCGCGTCTTCGTCGATGTCGGTTATTTCTCCCGTGCTGAACGTTATGCACGACATCGGGCCGCCGCTCGTCAAGCCATCTTCCATCGGCATCTGATTTGCTCCCGTTTCATCGTTTGCTGAAGTGCATCCGCTTATCGTCGATGCGATAACGGCTGCTGCGGCGAGCTTTACGAATGTTCTTCTGTCCATAGGTGTTTCCCCTTCTGCGAAGGTGGATCTTTATGACATGCAGGGATTCGAATCCTTTTGCAAGGGTAAACGGGAAACGCCGCTTGGTTTGAGCCGGGCTAAAAGGTCTCGGTAAGCGGTTTCTGGGCCCTATGCCACAGTCCTGTATAGAACACCCTCGGGGAGGGGCTTTGGACAGGGCTTCCGGGCGGTCGGTTTCGGTCGCCCTATTCAATCTCTAAGCTGTTACAATAACTTCATTGATAATATACGTCCCGTATAGAATACCCTCGGGGAGGGCTTTTGAGGATGGCCAAGAAGAAGTTCACAAAGGAGCAGGAGCGCGCCTATTGGCAGGGCAAGCGCGACGCCTACATAGCGATGAGCCGCCGCATGCTCGACGAGCCTGGCTGGGAGTGGCGCGATCCCCTGGCCTTTTACAGGGACATATTTCCCGAAGGGTTCCTCCAGGAGAGGTGGGCCGAGGGCGAGAGGCGCAGCGAGTTCGACGGCAAGCCAAACGCCATCGCCTTGAAGTTCGGCCCGAAGACCCGCAAGCAGCTCGTCAAGGGCAAGAAGGTCGACGTCCCCGTCATCGAGCGGCTCACCGTCACCGACGACCTGGAGGGCGTCTCCGCCCTCGTGAAGGCGTCCATCGCCGAGAACGCCCACGTCTACATGGCCCCGGTGTCCTGGTACGGCAGGAACAACAGGGCGGCCAACGCGCGGTTCCTGCACGCCTTCGCGGTCGATCTCGACGGCGTCACCCCGGCGAAGCTCGGGAGCGTGCTCAAGCAGATGCGCAACGGGCACGACCCCGCCAACGAGAAGTGGGTGTCGATGCCGCAGGCCTCCTACATCGTCATGAGCGGGCGAGGGCTGCACCTGTACTACCTGCTCGACCGCCCCGTGCCGCTGGTCCCCGCCGTCGTTCCCTTCCTGCAGCAGCTCAAGCGCAGGCTCACCGACGTGGTGTGGACCGACTACACCAGCGAGGACGGCAACGAGGGCAGGCAGTACCAGGGGATCTACCAGGGCTTCCGCATGCCCGGCACGACGACCAGGCTCAACGGGTATGGCGTCGACGCCAAGGACGCGAACAAGTACGAGGCCCTGGCGTTCATGTACGCGCCCGAGGGGGCCTCCGAGCCGCGGCGCGTCACGCTGGAGTACCTGGTGGACTACTGCGGCATCCGCGGCAAGGAGATACCGGGCGAGCTGTACCGCATCCTGGAGACCAAGGGCGGGCGCACCCCGATCGCCGAGGCCAAGGAGAGGTGGCCGGAGTGGCACGAGCGCCGGGTGGTGCAGGGCGAGGAGAAGGAGGGCTACGACACCAACCGCGGGGCATACGAGTCGTGGCTATCCCGCATCGAGGACGAGGCCGTGGTTCACGGGCGGTACTTCGCCGTGCTTGCCCTCGTGGCCTACGCCGTGAAGTGCAACGTGCCGCTGGAGGACCTGGAGCGCGACGCCTACGCGCTGGTCCCCGCCCTCGACAAGCTGAGCGACGACCCGGGCAACCGATTCACGGACTACGACGTGGCGTGCGCCCTTTCCGCCTACGGCTCGAACGATCTGAGGTTCTGGAAGAACGAGTACATGTGCCGTCGCGCCAAGATCGCGCCGCATGCGAACAAGCACAACGGGAGACCGCAGGCGCTCCACTTAGAAGGAGCCAGGGCTATACAGGAGATTAACGATAAAGCGAACGGTACATGCTGGCGCGATGGGAACGGCCGCAAGCCTAAACGCGACGAGATACGCGCCTACGCCGCCGAGCATCCCGAAGCGAGCCAGCGGGCGATCGCGAAGGCCCTAGGCGTGTCCCCGACGACCGTCAACAAATGGCTGAAGCCAGATCGCGTCACGCAGCCGGGCGGCAAAGCCGAAGGATCGATGAGCATCGAGGAAGCGGTCGAGAAGGCCGTCGACGAGCATCTGTCGCTTTTGCTCCGCAAGCACGGCGAGGTCCTTATCGCTGACAGGGAGGACTACGAAAGCCAGCAATCCCTAGCGGACTTGCTCGAGGAGGCGGGCGATTGGGCGTTCGACAAGTACTGGGACCGCTTGGCGGAGAAGAACGGCAGGAGTGTCTGTAGGGTGAGCATCCAGAGCATCGTGGACGATTTTGCCCGCTCGCAACAACCGAACACGAACGACTAAATTACCGAACATATCGAAAAGAGCAATCGGTAAATAGTCGATTTATTTGCCGATTCATCGACAAGCGGAATATATAATCGCTGATAGATAGGGAAAACCGTAGACCAAATAAGGGATATTCGATTTATGGGCATCACCAAGAAAGAACTCGCCGACACCCTCGGGGTTTCGAAGCAGACCGTCGTGAACTACATCGACCGCCTCGGCATCGCGCAGGAGCACGTGTCGAGGGTCGGGAAGTACGACATCCTTGACGATTTCGCCGTGTCGGCGATATCGGATGCCGTCGGCAAGAGCATTCCCCAGCAATCGGAATCCGACGATACCGACGTATCGGACGCTGTCATCGCGGCGCTCAACGATCGAATCGCTGACCTCAAGGAGCAAAACGGCAGGCTTGCTGTCGAGCTGGCCGACCTTCGGGCCTCGCGAGACAGGGAAATCGAATCGCTTCGCATGCAGCTGAACGACGCAAACCGCCGCGCCGCCGAGCTCGCCGATCGTGTCGCGACTATAGCTGAGCGCCAGCAAGCGATCGCGGCGACTCCATGGTGGAAGCGCGGCCGCATCGCCATGAAGCTTCTCGGGCCTGGAAGCGAATAAGAAAGCGCCGTTGCCGGCGCTTTCCTATTCGCGTTGCGTTTTGCTTTTTCGTCAGCTGACGGCGGCGAGGATCTCGGCCGCCTTCTCGAGCGCCGCGTCGCGCATCAGCACCGACTTCTTGACGCCGGCGGCCTTGGCGGCGCGGGCGATCATGTCCGCGCCCGACGCCGGGCACTTGAACGACAGCGACGACGTCGCCTCGTTCGCCAGCTTCGGCCTTCCTGGCTTGATCGGGCCGTCGAACGCGTATCCATCGGGAAGCTCCCCGGCGTCGTATGCGGCGCACCACTGCTCGATCATCTCGCGCGTAACCTTGAATCCGCCTTCTGCGGCCGGCAGGCTGTCCATCGTGATAGCCATCGCCCTACCTCCCGTTCTCGTCGTACTCGCGCTTGAACTTCGCCCCGACGGGCGACTTCGCGTGGAAGATGACGAACTGGCTCCCGGTCGAGTACGCGATCATCTCCACGTCGCGGTTGCCGATGCGGCCGAACGCCATATAGTGGGGCGGCCACTTGTCCTTGCGGACCATGCGCCAGCTTCCCTGCGCCCCCATCCAGGCGCGCTCGACCTCTTCCTTGGTGAAGCCGTGCTTCGTGGCCGATTCGACGGCCACGGCCGGTCTTTTCGCGTCTTCCACGCCGTCCTCTTCGCTCGGTGATTAGTATTACTTTATTCTATTACTTTATTGCGCGAAGCGCAATGCGGCGCAGCGGGCCTACCCTTCCAACGCCTTCTTCACGGCCGCGGCATCGGCCTTCCTCGCCTCGCGCCCGGCCCTCTCCCAGGCCCGCACGGCCTCGTCGGCCGAGATTGAGGATGCCGTTCCGAGCGTGGTAACATGGGGGGCACACCGGCAAAGCCCGCGGGTCGTGAACCGAGATCGGACGGCGCAGGTTGTTTAGATCAACGGGCGGTAGCTGGAACTACCGCCCGTTCTTTTTGTCGTCGGCGTCTGCTCAAGGATTGATGCTAGGAAGTTAGGTGATTCCGATATGGACAGAATGGTCTACAAAGGGTACGAATCGACTCCGAAGCACGATGAGGAGGAGGGCGTTTTCTACGGCCTGGTGGACGACGTCGACGGCCTTTGCGAATACGAGTCGGAGACCGCGGAGGGCGTCGAGAAGGCGTTCCGCGACGCGGTCGACGACTACATCGATGCATGCCGGGAGTCGTCGCAGCTCAAGGAGGAGACGGAGGATGACCGATAGGCTGCATTACAAAGGATTCACATCCACCCCGAAGTACAGCGCGGAAGACGACATGTTCTACGGGACGGTAGACGACGTCGATGCCGTGGTCATATACGATTCCGAGACGGCTGTGGGACTTAAAGCGGCCTTCATGGAAGCCGTCGACGACTACATCGACGCGACCGACGTCGCCGAGATCAGGTTCCTGGTCGACCAGGAAACGCTCGGCTGGCTCGAGAGAGAGTCGGCCCGCACCGGCATAAGCCTCGAGAAGGTCGCAAGCGCCATGCTGCGCAAGGCCTGCAACGAGGCGCCGGCGCTAGGCGCGCCGGACACTATCGTTGAGGCCGCGTTCGAGGGCGATGAACCCAATGGGTACCCGAAGCCCATGGACCCAAAGGACGTCAAGTCAAGAATCGTCGGCGAAGTCGACGAGCATGGCCGCACCGTGCTTCCCGCCGAGGAATACTGCGAGGAGGACGACGTCTACGACGAGCTCTGCCCCGCGCCTTTCGCCTCCGAGGCGAAGGCCTGCGATTTCGCCGAAGCTGCGGCAAGGGACGTGATCGACGATCGGCGTGTAAATCAAAGCCCCTTTTCTTGACAAGGTTCCGCGGCCTTTCTCGGCGCTCGAATCCTTGCAGATACGGTAAAAGCAAAACCCCAGGTCAGCCCAGCAGTACGATTTTGATACCGCGGGGTTGACCTGGGGTTTTGCTTTCGGCTGTTTCGGCCGTTTCTCGGCGCTGCCGTCGATTTCCGCCAGGACGCGTTCCCGCCGCCTCGGAAAAAATTTCAAAAAATTCTCGTCTCGCGCGCCCGCGTCTATATAACGCGGGCGCGTTTTACATTCACGCGCATGCGGCCGCGCGCGGTGGCACGCCGGGACGGCCCCGCCAAGACTTTCACTTCGATTTTTGGCGGCGTAGCATGCGCCGCAACAGCCCGCAGACGGCGCGGGCCGACGACCGAGGAGGTGCGGAGATGATCAAGATCAGGGTCCAGGGCCTGCCCGATGAGGTGGCCGAGTTCGCGGACGCGCTGGAGGCCGCCGGATGCGTGCTCGATCGCAGCGAACCGTACGCCAACAGGGGCGCAAGCCGATACGTCCGCGTCTACATCGACGCCGAGAAACCCGCCGCAGACGGCAGCGCGCGAGAGATCGAGGAGGGATAGCCATGGGAGAGAACGACGAGATTGAGCTGCGGCGCGAGGCCAGGCGCATCGCCGACAGGAGGCGCCGCGACCGCCTGCGCTGCCCCCGCTGCGGGCGGGCCGTCGCCGAGACGGTCCGCGAGGCGCGCGAGGCCTGCCTGCGGGCCGGCACGTGGCACGAGGCCGACGACTACGTGATCATATGCCCCGATTGTAAGGCGCGGGAGGATGCGGAGGAGGAGCGCGCCCGCCGCGTCGCGCTCGAGGAGCGGCGGGCGGCGCTGGCGGCCGCCGCAAAGGAGCCCGTGCCCCGCGTCGAGGGGCCGCTTCCCAAGACCATCGCGATCGGCGTCGAGACGACCGGCCTGCGCGGCTGGAGCGACCACCTGCTCACGGTGGGAATAGTCGACGGCGAGGGGGCGGAGGTGGCCAGCTTCAAGATCTGCCCGCCGCCTGAGTGCTATGAGTGGCCGGAGGCCGAGGAGGTCAACGGCATCGCGCCGGCAGACACGGTGACGTGGCCGGCGATCGAGGACGTGGTCCCGGAGCTGCAGCGCATCCTCGACGCCGCCGAGGTGGTGATCGGCTATAACGTCGGCCTCGACATCGAGTTCCTTCGGGGCGCTGGCATCGCGCTGCCGGATTGCGGGTACGTGGACGTCATGGCCATGTTCGCGCCGATCTTCGGGATGAGGGGCGACTTCCACGGCGGCTGGCGCTGGCAGACGCTGGCCACCGCCGCCGCGTACGTGGGCCACGACTGGGACGCGGAGGGGCCGCACGACGCGCTGGCCGATGCCCGCGCCACGCTGGCGGTGCTGCGCTGGCTCGAGGCCCACGAGGGCGAGGAGGTCGACCGCCGCGAGCAGGGCGCCCGCCGCGCGGCGGCTTGGCGGCGGCTCGACGCGGCCAAGGCGGCGAAAATGTAGCGAACGGGCCGTTCGGTGTAACGAACGGCCCGTTTTCTCCAATACGTTCGACGAGCCGCCCCCCGCGAGGGGCGGTGTCCTATGGAAGCTTTTCGACCGTGGATGAAAAGCGCTGGAGGTTGAGCGCGCCGTCCGGCGCGTGATAAGATAAGGGCGTGCCAGCAAAGCCCACCTGCTTTAGATTCTCCTGGGCGGTGCTAGGCGATTAATGAACCGGCGTTAGTTAGCGGCTAACGCCGGTTATTTTTTTCTCCCAACATCATCCAACTGCCTTCACTTCCTCATCGCCGTCATGACAACGCCGATGATCGTCGCTATCGCCCCGGCTATCGTCGCCACCTCGGCGGCGACGCAAAGAAACTTCTCGAACATAGGCGATCCTCCTTTTTCGTAGAAGCACCGCCCGCGTTGGACTTGCTGGCACATCGCTATTTTATCAGATTGAAATACGCCTTTTACCTGCGCAAATGCTCGGCTGTGCCTGTTTTCGCGCGCCGTTATCGCTCAAGCGCCTTCTTCACGGCCGCAGCGTCGGCCTTCCTCGCCTCGCGCCAGGCCCTCTCCCAGGCCCGCACGGCCTCGTTTGCCTCGGCCGCCGTCCGGGGGTCGCCGGCGCACTCGCGCGCCGGGGCGGACCTGCCGAACCTCGCCAGGTAGGCGCTCACCGCCTGCGGGTCGAGCCTCGTCCAGTCGCCGCGCCCCAGGTGCTGCTCGATCATCGCGCCGTACACCATCAGCGCGTGGTTGCGCTGCTTGCGCGCCGCCGCGCTCTCCCTCTGCTTCAAGGCCTGCTTCTGCGCCCTGAGCTGCCTCTCGCGCTCCTTCAGCTTCTCGATCTGCGCGTCGATCTCGTCGGCCGTCCTCGCCCTCGCCATGGCGCTCCTTCCGTCCCGTTGCGTTTTGCTAATTGTAGCGTTTCCGACCCGTCCGCGCACGGCACGTGCGCATCCGCGCGCAGCGTGGTACACTTCGTGCCATAGGTACGAAGGGCGCACTTACGCAAACTCTGCGAGTTTGCCGTGCGGCGGGGGCTGCGCCCCCTGCGCCCCGCTCTCCGTCCCCGGGGCTGCCCGCCGTATCCGGGGACTGCGCGGGCTTCGCCCTTGCGAACTCCGCGAAAACCCTTTGGCGGGTTTTCGCTGCGCGGGGCCTTGCGGCCCCTTGCGCCCTCGCGGGCGCTCGAAACGAACGTTTCTCGCTGCGCTCGGGAAGGAGGCGACGACGCGATGGCAAGCTACCATCTCTGCTGCAAGGTCATATCGCGCGGGCAGGGCCGCTCGGCCACGGCCGCCGCGGCCTACCGCGCCGCCGAGCGCATCTACGACAGGCGCACCGGCCTCGAGCACGACTACGAGCGCAAGCGCGGCGTCGTGCGCAGCGAGGTGCTGCTGCCCCGCGACGCGCCCGAGATCTACCGCGACCGCGGCGAGCTGTGGAACGCCGTCGAGGCAGCCGAGACCCGGTCGAACTCGCGCCTGTCGCGCGAGTTCGAGCTGGCGCTGCCCCGCGAGCTCTGCCGCGACGAGCAGTTCGACCTTGCCCGCGGCTGGGCCGAGCGCGAGCTCGTGTCGCGCGGCATGTGCGCCGACGTGTGCATGCACGACCGCGGCGACGGCAACCCCCACGCCCACATCATGTGCACCACGCGCGAGGCCGGCCCCGACGGGTTCGGGGCGAAGAACCGCGGCTGGGACGACAAGGCCCTCCTGGTCGATCTGCGCAAGTCGTGGGAGCGCGAGCAGAACAGAGCGCTCGAGCGCAGCTACGAGCGCAATCGCACGCCCGAGGCCGAGCGCAGCTACGTCGACTGCCGAAGCTACGCCGAGCGCGGCATCGACCGCGAGCCCACGAGGCACGAGGGGCCCGCGGTGCGCGCGATCGAGGCGCGCGAGATGGGGCGGTGCCGGGGCGAGGGCAGGGAGTACGAGCCCGTGACCGACCGCGCTCGCGAGAACGAGGCGGTCCGCGAGCGCAACGCCATGGCCGAGCGCATCAGGGAGGCCATAGAGAGGGCCCATCAGCGCCTGCGCGAGCTCGCGCAGCGCCTGCGCGAGCTGAGCCAGGAGCGGGAGCGCGAGCTGAGCCGGGAGCGGGAGCGCGACCGGTCGCCCGAAGGCCGCCGCGAGCGGCTCGACGGCGTGGTCGAGAGGCTGAAGCAGATCCGCGACGACCGGCGGGCGATATCCATGGCCGAAGAACGCGGGCACGTCATCGATCGCGAGGGCCGCAGCGAGCGCGAGGCGGCCGACGAGGCGCGCTCCCTCCTCGCCCGGGACGAGGAGCGCAAGCGCGAGCCGGAGCGTCAGCAGGAGCATGGGCGGGAGCAGGAGCATGGCATGAGCTACGAGGGCTACGAGTACGAGTACGAGTACGAGAGGGACCGCTGATGACGGGCTACCCGGACGAGACGGAGCTAGACGTAATAATCGACGGCATCCAGGGCATCAACGACGCCGCCGACGCCATGGAAAGGGCCGCGTCGCGCATGCAGGCGAGCGCCGACGGCATCGCGGCCGTCGCCGACCGCGCGGCCGAGTCCGCGGCCGCGAAGGTGTCCGAGGCCGCGTCGGAGGCCTTGGCCGACTTCAGGCGGGAGAGCGCCGGCGCCGCGAGGGCGGCCGCTGACGAGGCGGCCGCCCTCGCGCAGGCCCGCCTCGGCGAGGCGGTCAGGGGCATTGAGGCGGCCAAGAAGGCGCTGTCGCGGCTCGTGGCCGTCCTCGCGGTGCTCACGGGCGCCACGATCGCGGCGACGTACGCCGTCACCAGCGCGGCGGTCGAGCAGGTCGAGGCGGCGAACGCGTCGATCGAGCAGACCAACGAGCTCGTCCAGCGGGTCAACGACTCCCTGAACCTCGCGCTGCCGCAGGTTCAGCCGATAGGCGGCGGCCTGTCGTCGATCATCATGAGCATCTACAACGACATCCTCGCCCTCGCCGCCATAGCGTTCGGGGCCTGGGTCGCGTGGGCCATCTACCGCTTCCTGGTCAAGGGCCGCAGGCTATAGGGGGTTTTATTAGCTCTGGGGTGTACAATAAATCTATTGATAATATACCCCCCATAAGGGGTTTCAGGGGTTCAAAGGGGTTGCCATGTCTCTTCCGGAAGGTCTCGCCGACTACGTCTCGATTCTCGAGCACTTTGGCGCCTACGAGGTGTCGGCGATGGAGCTCTATGGCGACGTGTTCAAGCTGGGGACGGGGTTTTTGACGAAGGCCGGCGAGCACAGGGACGGCCACGATTTCAACGGCAATCCCATCTTCTTAGGCTCGTGGGACGGGAAGATCCGCCGCGAGATGGCCTTCGAGGACGCGTTCAGCGAGCCTGACGGCGCCGTTCCTAGCGTTTGCGATATGCGGTAGACCTCGCCGAGCCCGTTTTCTCGATGGTCCCGTCATCTTGGAGCTTCTTGAGGACGCGCTCGACCGTTCGCTTGCTTATGGACGGGTTCGCATCCATGATGTCCCGCTTCGTCGCTGCGCCGACGAGCTGCTCGAAATATGCGCGCAGCATGCCTTCGCCGCCTTTGGGGCCCGCTGCAATGGCGAATCTCCCGTCAAGCTCCTTGTAGCAGGCCGTCATCACGCCGAGCATGTAGGTCACGAACGGGGTGTAGTCGTTCTCGCCATCCTGCCACCCGGCGGAGCTTGCGCCGAGCGCCTCATAGTACGTTTCCTTCGATCTTTCGATTTCCTTTTCGATCGATACGTATTTTCCGACCGTGTATCCGCATCGGTATAGGAGGAGCAGGGTGAGCAGCCTGCTCATGCGCCCGTTCCCGTCGTTGAACGGGTGGATGCTCACGAAATCGAACACGAACACCAGCGACACGAGGACGGGATCGTACGTTCCGGCTTCGATTTGCGCTCGGTATTCCCTGCAGATGGCGTCTACCGCCGCCGGAGTCGCGGCGGCGCTCGTAGGCCTGAACCTTGCGACCATCTCCCCGCTGGCCGACCTCTCGGCGATCACGTTGTCGGAATCCTTCCACCTTCCTGAGAACGAGTCGCCATTGAACCTGTACAGGTCGCGATGGAGCTGCAGGATCACGCCGGGTGTCACGGGTACGGCATCGTGCCTTTCGTGGATCATGTCGAGCACGAACCTGTATCCGGCTATCTCGCGCTCGTCTCGATTCTTCGGTTCGGCCTTTTCGGCCATCAGGTCGCGAAGCCTTTTGTCCGAGGTCGCGATATTCTCGATTTTGTTTGACGCGCTCGTGCTCTGTATTTTTGCGACCTCGACGAGGCTTCCCAGCACGTCCGGCCTCGTCGCCTCGTAAAGCGCTTGTCTTCCGCGGTGCTCCCTCATATCGCCGATAGACGACATGATTTCGGGCGACATAAGGGTGCTGAGCTGCCTCGAATAGTCGAATTGAGCCATGGAGTATCTTCGCCACATTCCTTGTATCTTCGCCAAATATAAATAATATGGCGAAGATACTCCATATATGGCGAAGATACAAGGGTAGATGCCTTCCTGCGTGCAACGCCATCGGGGAGGGCTTTGAGGATGGCTCCCGGGCGGTCGGTTTCGGCCGCCTTTTCCAATCCCCGAAGGTGTTACAATAAACTGTATTGATAATATACCCCCCAATAAGGGTTTCAGGCGATCCGGATGGTCGCCTTTTCTAATCCCCGAACTGTTACAATAAATGTATTTATAATATAC
>ERZ1035006.1204-NODE-1204-length-17826-cov-3.480558_pt1 | contig 17826 bp, 15 predicted proteins | sample MGYA00520694_ERZ1035006 | MGnify/ENA primary metagenome ERZ1035006 (study PRJEB33766, sample SAMN09781746) | gut metagenome | biome: gut microbiome | host: Homo sapiens | place: Madagascar | study: EMG produced TPA metagenomics assembly of the PRJNA485056 data... | reverse complement strand
GTATAGATTAATCTAATTTTTTTGTTTTTGCAATTGAATATATTGGTCTAAAATAGTATTATATTGCTATGAAAAAATTATTTTTTGAAAAATATAAAACCTCTGAAGTTACAAATACACGAAGCGTCATCAATACCCCCTCCGCATTTACCCGCAATAATTTCTTCCACATCCAGGAGGCCGGTTATTTAAAAAGTCTGAAATCACATTTAAGCAGGCGGAGCGAGCTTAACTCCTACCTGTTTTTTGTCGTGCTCTCCGGCAGCGGCGAAGTTACCTACCGCGAACCGTTGTCCGAAGGCGGGATGATTTCTGCTGCTGCGCACACAGGGGACTGTTTCTTCCTCGACTGTTCCGGGGAATACACCCACATCAGTACAGATGAAGACCCATGGGAACTGCTCTGGATCCACTTCAACGGGCCACAGGCTAAGGCATATTATACCTGTTTCAGAGAGCACCATAACTGGCATTTCCGCTCTTCCCATTTCACCGAACTGATCACTGCAATTGAAAATATCATCCGCTATAACGAAGAACCGACCGATGACACCGATCTTTTGACTGCTGAGCAGATCATTCATATTTTGACACTCATCTGTACCGAGTCCAATGAAAAAAATGAGCTGCTCTCAGATAAACTCAAAACAATTCTGCACTATCTGGACGAGCATTATACAGAAAACATCTCCTTAGACCAGCTTGCAGAACATTTTTTTATCAGTAAATATTATCTTTCACGGGAATTTAAAAAAGAATTCGGGACAACGGTCATCCAGTATGTTCTTGCAAAAAAAATCAACAATGCCAAGGAACTGCTTCGGTACAGCAATTCTTCAATTGAGGAGATCGCGCGCCTGTGTGGGATTGATGATGCGAGTTATTTCAATAAAGTATTCAAAAAAATGGAGGGCTGTACCGCATCTGAATACCGGAAGCGCTGGTAGCTCCCGGTTTCTTTTCGCTGCGGTTTTTGCTCTCCACATGCCGTTTTTATCATTTCCTTTTGCTGCTCATCAGTTTTGACTGATATGTTTTTGATTTTTACAGTTTTTTAAGGACGTGATCCAGTAACGGATCTCATCTTCCGTCGCATAAAGAAGCACATCCGGCAATGGCAGTGTGACCCTTTCCTCCTCTTCATTGACAACGCAAAGGTATGATCTTTCCTCAGAAAAATCTTCGTCCGGCTGCGCATAAAAAAGCTGTGTCACGCCACCATCCGCACTTGCATGATACTCTCCATAGCAGATGCGCATCTGCATCTGACCAGGTGGAATGGTATGGATGTTACTCCTCTTTTACTTTAGACCAGATATCTTTTTCTTTGCTTTCTCCAACAATGCCGAAACCGCAAGACAGCCTGAAACTGCGGCTGCAATCCGCAGTGCGTGATACAAAACGAAAGGTACGACCGACCCTCCCGGTGCCGGAATCGTGATAAACTTCGACGCAATACGCTCAATGACTTCCAGTGCGAAAATATGGAAAGCAAGCAAAAATATGGTATTTTTTCCAACGTAAGCGATAAATCTGCCCGGTGCCGTATTTTCAATCAGTTTTCCAAACCAGATGCAGAGCAGTGATCCGGTCAGACCGACAATAATAAAGAACGGCACACTAAAAGCTCCGTAAACACCATATTCACGGATTGACATATTGATGCCCGGGTCAAGACAGCTTGTCAGAATGTAGATGGCAAACACGAAAACGATCAATGGAATGTTCCATTTTTTTTCAAAAAACTGTGCTCTGCCAAGCAGGGTCCCTGCAATCATGAATATCGTTCCCACGCAGGCAAGGTCGATGCTCCACGGCAGAAGCACCGGAATGTCTGCAAGTGCCATTGTGATGGCAGTTAAAACGATCAGTGTACCGATTAAAAATTTCCGGTCAGAAAGACAGCGGTCAATGACCAGATAATAAACCAGACCCGCCGCAAAAAATGCAGTCAGATACCACATGGCACCGTTTGCCACGGTAAACAGGTAAGCGTTATCCGTGACAACTGTTGTGTCATACAGACAGTATCTTGAATACAGGATTCCAAATGCGGATGCTTTCGTCTCCGCAAGCGATCTTCCCATCAGTGCATAGACTGCCAAAAGCACTGCGCTGTATCCAAAATACGGGATCAGAAGGCGTTTTGCCTTGTGTGTGATATTTTCTTTATAACTTCTGCCCTCTTTATAAATATATCCCGACACCACAAAAAACAGCGGGATATAATAGTTGATCAGAAAGCGGCTCAGTCCGCAGCTGTGTGAGATAATGACAAGTAAAAGTCCGAGTCCTCTCGCCACATCCAGATATTGATATCTTCGCATATGAATCTCCATTCCTGAACTGATTTTTTCACACTGTTACTCTTGTAACCAATCCTGTTTGATCAGTGCGCGCTCCCACAGATACGGCTGAATCCGGTTCCAGATGTCTGCCGCCTGATGGAAGGTCGCATTTTTGCCTGCAAGAAAATCAGAAAGGTCACTGCGCACTTTTGCCGGATCATCGATCAGACTGCAGTTTGCAAAGTCTGCGGATGCCACTGTATCCTCAAAGAACTGACGGTACGGTCCTCTCATCCAGTCTAAGATCGGTGCATTAAATCCTAATTTAGTGCGGCGGTATGCGATCTCTTTTGGCATAAAGGAAGCCCCGGCATCACGGACGATCGATTTTGAAAAACCGCCGTGCAGTTTTGAACGCCATCCAATGGAAAATGCAAATTCCACAATCCGGTAATCCAAAAACGGCATGCGGATCTCTACCCCTGCTGCCATGCTGTCCCTGTCATAATTGCGCAGCAATGTCGGCAGGATTGTCTCATGCGTGGAAACAAACAATGTCTTATTGAGGTTATCCAGACGGTTCCAGTTCGGGTGTCCGGAATACGCACTCTTTACTGTCTCTCTGCCGAGCAGTTTTTTTGCATGGTATTTTAACATATACTCACGGTAGAGTTTGTTTCTCTGCTTTTTAAATGCCGCAGACTGCCTGCTTACTCCGTCTTCCGCATCCTGGTTTAAGTATGCAGTCGTGATCATATCGATCTCTTCTTTGGTCTTTGCGTCCGGGTATGCTTTTAACACGTCAAATCCATATCCCGCAAACAGCTCGTCCGCCGCATGTCCGTCGAGGGAGACCGTCGTTCCAAGTTCTCTCTCTTTTTTGTAAAGTTCCATCATCGGCACCTGTGGATTGCCCCAGAGTTCCTCAAAACAGTAAAGCTGGCGTAAAAACTCACGTTCCGACACTGCAGAATCAATGTTCATAAAGGTATGACTGATCCCCAGGAAATCTGTCACTTGTTTTGCGTATTTTGTCTCATCCTGCGCGGTTCCCGGAAAACATGCCACATAGGCATGCTGCCAGTCATTGTTGGTGCGCTCATCTGTCATGTTCTTTGAAATGTAGGACATCGCACAGATGACAGCGGAAGAATCAAGTCCACCGGAAAGACCTGTGCCAAGTGTCACATCACTTCTCATACGGATCTTGCAGGCGTCCAAAAATAACTCACGGAACCGCTCTGTCTGCTCCTCGTAGGAATCCGGTACGCTGATCAGATGATCTAAGGTATTCCAATAGCGTTTCAATGTGATCTTTCCATCTTTTACCCACGCATTGTGACCTGCCGGGAATCGTTTGATGCCACGGATCAGACACTCCGGCTGTGACTCATAATGGTTGTCTGCAAAGTAGCGGTCAAACATCGGCTTGTTTGCCTCCACCTTTGGCAAAAGCGGCAGAATCACTTTCATCTCGGATGCAAATGCAAAACCGCCATCCGGCAGTCCGGCATAAAATAACGGTTTTACTCCAAAACGGTCTCTGGAAATGAAAAGCTGTTTTGTCTGCTTATCCCAGATTGCAAATGTCCACATACCGTTAAAACGATCCACACAGGATTCTCCCCACTCACAGAATGCAGCCATGATGACTTCGGAATCGCTGGCACTGCGGAACGTATATCCTTTTTTCTTAAGTTCGTCCCGGATCTCAATAAAGTTATAGATCTCACCGTTAAATGTCATCCAGTAACGCTCATTGGCATAGGACATCGGCTGGCTTCCTGCATTGGAAAGATCTAAGATTGATAATCTGCGGTGTCCTAATGTCACACCGTCCTCCTGCCACAATCCATAACCGTCCGGTCCACGGTGGATCATCGTGTTTAAGCATTTCATCGCCAGTTCCCGGTCTACCTTTTTATTGACTACACCGTAAATTCCACACATACTAAACCTCATTTCTGATATAAATATTTATGAATCAAAATAATTATTTCCGATGGATCAGCCACAGATAACGTGTATTCGTTACCAGATAGCGTTTAAACAGTCTCTTCGGGTCCTGCAGCAGACGGTACAGCCATTCTAAACTTAATTTCTGCATCCAGCCCGGCGCACGTTTGATATTACCCGCATGATAATCAAATCCGGCCCCGACACCGATCATCACGCCATTGACACGGTCTTTGTGTGCATACATCCATTTTTCCTGCTTTGGTGCTCCAAGCCCCACCCAGATGATATCTGCTCCGGATGCATTGATCTGATCCACCATCTCTTTATCTTCCTCTTCGTTCAATTCACGAAATGGCGGTGATACCATCCCTGCGATCTTTAAATGCGGATATTTTTCTGCCAGTTTTTCCTTTAACAGGGCAAGCGTTTCCTCGCTGCTTCCATAAAAATAATGTTTCAGTCCGTTATCGCGTGCAAATAATGCAAGCATCAGATCCGGTCCGGTCACACGCTCCGCCTCAGGAAATCCATGTTTTCTGCTGTAGCCGGAAAGCGGTCCGCCATCCGGCAGCACAAACGCGGCGCTCGCCTGTACCGTGTGATACTGCGGATCGTCATGTGCCATCACGGTCGTGTGCACATTTCCAACACAGATATATTTTCCTCGTAACTGCTCTATATTCTGTTCAATCAGATCTACGGTCTTTTTCATATCCGTCACAAGGATATCAAGGCCTAAAATATTACATGTTTTCAGTTCCATATTAATCCCCTTACCGGCGTACCGTCTCAAGCGGTATATTTCCTATATACGACGGAAGCAAGCTGAATGTACTGTTATAGCTTCCTAAAATCTTTCTGCACTTTGACAACGCAAGCATTTCCACAAATGCCTCCTCGATTCCCTCTTTAGAATCGCGGTCGATCACATCCGACTGTGGGAAGATCAGCTTTGCATCCGGCAGTAATTCTTTTAATTCCCTGCGCACTTCTTTGTCATCGGTTGCCACAAAAAAGCTGGTGTCCGCATCCGCTTCCAGTTCTTTTTTCATGCGCTCGGCGAACAATGCCAGCGGGCTGTTTGCGATCGCTTCTGTATGGTCAGTTCTTCTCACATGAACGCCCACACAGTGTCCGTTCAGTTCCCGGAACAGACAGGCACCATTTTCCTCAATATTTTTGCTCGGCTTCACAAAAGAATAACTCTCTGCATTCACTTCGCAGATCGGTCCGAACGCCTTCAGATAGATGACCGGTGTCTGTTTGATCAGGCGGAACAGTCCCTCATACCCTTCCTGCTCTTTGATCTGTTCCACATCATCGCACTCTAAAAAACGATCTGCCATCCCACGCCATTTCTTTTTCGCACGGTCTCCGAGGATCTGTGCCACCGGCTCTTTTTTCAAGCCGTTCTCACTAATCTCCACCACCTCAAACGGCAGGTCAAACAGTTCCGAAAAGCGGATATTACATCCAACCTCACGCTTCCACATCACAACCAGTTTCCGGTTTAATTTTTCTGCCACCTCAAAGGCGGAACCCAGACCAAGCAGTCTGTTTCCAAGCCCTGCACACGGCTCTATGATTATCATCGGTTCACTCATACACTTTCCTTTTCTTTCCTTGTCACACTGCCGCCTTCTACCTGATATACCATATCACAGTTTTTGATCGTAGACAGACGGTGCGCAATAATCAGCATTGTCATCTTACCCTGCAGGCTGTCGATCGCCTCCATGACAGCAGCCTCTGTCTCCGTATCCAATGCAGAAGTTGCCTCATCAAGCACTAACACTTCCGGTCTGCGGTAAAGTGCACGCGCAATACCGATACGCTGACGCTGTCCGCCGGATAAACGGACACCCGCCTCTCCGATCATGGTATCCAATCCCTCATCAAGTGATTTTACAAACTCGTCTAACTGTGCCTGTTTTAATGCCGCCCAGATATCTGCATCATCGATGCCTTCCGTCTTACCAAATGCAATATTGTTGCGGATCGTATCGTCCAACATATAGATGGTCTGCGGAATATAACCGATCTTATCATGCCATCCACGGTAGGATTCTCTGATATCCATACCATCTACGGTGATCTTTCCTGCCTGTGGCTTTAACACGCCAAGGATCAGATCGACCATCGTGGTCTTTCCGGCACCGGACGGTCCGATGAACGCCACTGATTTGTTTTTCGGGATCGTCACATTAACATGGGACAATACCGCATCCTCGGTATCCGGGTAATGGAATGTCATATCTTCCACTTTGATTTCTTTGTCTAATGTTACTTTCCTGTAATTTTCTTCTTTTTCTGTCTGGATCTCCATATCACGGATCGCAGCGTACTCTTCGCCGATCTTGTGGATCACGACACCGTTATGAATGATCGATCCTAAATATTCAGACATCTTATTTGCAGAAGGAAGCAGGGCAAATGCTGCTGCCGCAAATACTGCAAGTGTTCCGACAAACTGCTCCGGGCTTGTGGATGTCGCGTTGATACGGACAATGATCGCCGCCATAAGTCCTGTAATACAGAGTGCCTCCATGATCGGCTTTGGAATCGAACTTAAGAAAGAGTTCTGTTTGATGACGTAGGTGTAAAGACCATTCTGCTTTACAAATTCCCCTTCAAAATATGCTTCACGGTTTGCGATCTTGATCTCTTTGATACCGCCGAATGCCTGCTGCATACACTGTAAGATATTTGCATTGTATTTTCTTCTGTCATCACCGAAACGCGCTAACGTGCGGCGCAGTTTTTTCATAAAGATAAATACCATAACGACCATCGCAAACGCAACGCCTAAGGTGAGCAGTGCATCTTTCACTAAAAGATATCCTACTAAGATCAGGCTCACACAGAGTTCTGATGCAAGCTGGAGCATATTTAACACCGCTGCATAAAACATTTCCGGATCCGTATTGATATCACGCATCAGCTCCGCACTGTTGTGGTTTAAGAAAAATGTGTAATCTCTGCTGATATAATATTTCATCATGCGGTCCTGCATCTCACGCTTTCCATAATAAGAGAAACAGTACAGCATATTATTGATAAAAATGATAAACGCATTTTTAGCAATATACACGATAATGATCAGCACCGAGAGCAGCGTGATCAGCTGATTGGTATTCTGCATGTAAAATCCATCATAAACAAAACGTATAATGTCATTTTTCAGTAACTCCTCCGGATTCATCACCGCTGTGATAAACGGGGACAACACAGAAACACCAAGCAGGCTGACACCGGAATTGATCAATATCAGAAACATCATTCCGACAAGTTTGCGCTTCTGTTTTCCGTCAAAAACTTTTAATACACTTTTTACCAAATTTTTCATTCTTTTGCCTTTCTTACTTTAAAATTATCCAGTTCTTCTGACGCATCCGCTCACTTAACGGATCATCCGGCATAATGACTGTCTTATCCGGATTCTGGTTCAGATAAGCTGCCCACGTCGAAAATGTGCTGTTTGACAGTATCTGGTTCTGGCATGCTGCCATCAGGAAAAATTCGTCCACATCGGAAAAATCTCCCCTCTCCGTGACAAATTCCAGCCTGTTTTTCGCCTGCCGCATGATGTCCCCCTGTCCCGCGTCAGTATTCTTTTGTGCTCCTTTTTCTTTCAACACAGGAGCAAGCGCTTCTTTTGCACGCTCCATATCGTTGGTAAATACAATATAGCGGACACCTGGTTTTTCCTGTTCCATCCGTTCTATGGCATGTTTAAAATAGATCCCGGCAGGTCCTGTGATATCCCCGCCCCTGACATGCACGGCACAGGTCGGTGTCTCTTTCAGCTCTTTTAAAAGATTCTTTACCGTCTCACTCTGCTCGTACGCCGGTGTCATCATCGCAGTGATCTCATCTAAATAATCCTCAAAATAGGCAAGATGCTGCCAATAGCCGTACAGATATTTATCACGGATCCGTTTTTTCCTGTATACCCCCGGATCGATATCATTCACATCATACCTGTGATCCCGGTTATGATATACCTCACGCTCTTTGATCACATGATATTTTAACGCACGTCTTAAGTTCTTGTAAATCTTCTGTCCTAAATTCCGGTTTGGAAATGATTCTTTTTTATCATATCTGAGATTGAATTTATCTAACTCAAAATCCCGCAATGTAGAATTGTCACATTCTGAGATATCAAGAAGTAAGGAATCGTTTTCCCGCCTTGCCTGTGCATAACCGCAGGCATAATTAAACAGCTGGTTTCCCATTCCATCTCCAATTTTTACTGCTATCATTCCTCTGCTACCTCACAATTTTTCTGCAATATCCGGCGTTTTCGTCCTTCATGCAGGTGTGTTATTTTACTCTGCTTTTGCATACACTTCGTATTTCTCATTTACAAATACCTTCCGGTAATCATATTTCTCTACAAATGATAATACCACATCCGTTTTTTCCGACCGCTCGTCTAATGCATCTTTATTAAAAGCCACAAGCGGCATTGTATCACTGCCTGACGCTGCAGATGCTTCAAGCTGGCTTTCTATCTCTCCCGCCGTGATATAATCCGTCTCGATCCAGCCGCCACATCCGGTAATATAAGGTGCCCTTCCCGTCAGATAATGTAAGATGGGGATTGCACCGCAGGTAACTATCTTATCACTGTCACTGCCACGCGACTTTATAAAGTTTACCACTTCTTCCATTGGCTGTACAACATCCGTATCATATTTTATGCCGCGCAGTGCATCTAGCGTAAACTGCTGCTTCTGTTCTTTATCATTTAAATATGCCTTTGTCATATAAAGGCTCTGTGATACAGTTAAAATCACACACCATGCCAGACAGACAGCAGCAAGAAGTCTCCCTGTATCTCTGATATCCGGCAGTTTTACTTTTTCCGCTGCAGTCTCACCCTGTTCTTCTGGCTGTTTCATCCTTTTTCCAACATTGATTACCATGTACGGCAGTATAAAAAATGCTTCATTGCAAAGATGCGTGATCCCGACATTAGAACCGATCGGCATTAACAGTGCAAGCGCAAATGATGCAAGCGCAAGCACTTTAAACTCGTCAGATTCCTCTTTATCTTTTAAAATCAGGATCACACACACATAAACCATCGCCTTGATCACTGCCACTGCGTTCAGATAATCTCCAAATACACGGTATACGATGGACAATCCCGCAATGCGGTCTGCTCCGAAAAGTTCACCTGCCAGCAAAAGCACGGAAACCGCAATGATACCATAGCCGATGACCGGTGCAAGGCTTTTTACCTTTTTTGCCGCCAGATAAATGACATACATAACAGCGAGCAGTATAAGTCCACGCACTGTACCCTTAAAATTGATCACAACCATGTTGCCGATCGTATGCCCGTCACTGGAATTGCCCGCATAGAGGAACATATCCGCAACCATCTGAAAATAAGTGCCGATCCCGCATGTTTTATACATGAGAAGAAGTCCTGCCGCAAGACTGCATAAAACGCCGGCTGCACACCATAATACCTGACGTACGAAATATGCCACATCTTTTTTCCGGTACAAATCATAAAAAAGAACCGCAAACACAGCAAATTGCAACAGGGAAGATACTTTGCAGAAAGTCGCCAGCATGAAAAATGCCGATGCAAAAAAAAGCAGTCCGGACTTTTTATCATTGACCGCCCGGATCAGAAAATACAATCCCGTCAGTGCCATGAATGCCACTGCCGTATTATAGATAAAGAAATGAAAGTTACATTTTGCAAGCACCATGGCAAGCGCAAGTGCCGGCAGGATCAACGCATCATTGCGGTATCTCTTATAGAGACGGTAAGATAAGAAGCACAGATACAGACACACTGCCGCCCATGCAGATTCCATACCGATATACGCCGGTATATGCAGTGCCCCAAACACTTTTAACAGGACACCGCCCAGAATATTGGTAAAAAACAGAGGCAGATAGGTGCTTTCCATATCTGTAAAACAAAACCTGTACTGATTCAGGTTAAATCCGACATCACTGACATCAATGCTGTAATTCCACCCCGACAGCGGGATAAACGGAATCAGCACGATCAGAATGATCCAGAAAAATTTATATGCTCGCTTCATAAAACTCTCCATTCCTGCCGCTTTTCAGGGCATCTAACGTTTGTACACTTTTTCTATACTCCAGTATAAAGCATGGCGACCATCACAATGCCATAAACAATACACAATGCCATCAGCACCTTATCATGTAAAAGTACCTCGACAGGATCTCCCTCCGAATTGCCCTCAACCGTCAGGCTGTACTTCATACAGATCAAAATCACGATCGGTACTGTCCACATCGCATATTTCATGCCCGCATTTGTAATATCCTTACACCATAACGCATAAAATGTATTGAGCAATGCCAGACACATGTACATATTTTTATCGAGAAAATCTCTCGTATAATACTTGAGTACCTTGCGGGTATCCCCGTCTTTTTTCTTCTGAAGCTCATTGCGTCTCTTTCCAAGACTGAAATAAAACGCGCCGGAAAGCACGGTAAGATACAGCCACTCTGAAACTTCTGTTCCCGTCAGCACTGCGCCAAACAGTACACGCAGCAGAAACCCGGATGCAAGGATCGTCACATCTAAAAGCGGCACATCCTTAAGTCCCATACTGTATGCGACATTGATAAACAGATATAACAGCACCAGCGCATAACTGCCGGCTGTCGCATCTGACACCGCAAGCAGTACCAGTGCCACGATCAGAATGATCACCATCAGCACCACTGCATGAAACGGTGTAACCGCACCGGATGCGATCGGACGGTTTTTCTTCGTCGGATGCATCCGGTCTTTTTCGGCATCCCTGAGATCATTGATGATATAAACTGCTGATGTGACCAGTGAAAATGCGATCATTCCAAGCAGTGTCGCCGTAAATTTCCGCCGATCCATCAGATTTCCACTGAAGATCAGCGGCATAAAAATCAGTATGTTTTTGATATAATGATGTACTCTCATGAGATATAAATATTTTTTCATCCAATCGTTCCCTAATTTATTTCATAATCAGACAGTTTTACAATGATTGTATCATCGATCACCTGAATCGAGCCTTCTGCCGGATAAGACGGCATCTCTTTGACAACCTCTCTCTTCATCCAGTTCTGAATCTCCTCATAAGTACCATAATAAGGAGAATATCCAAGATAATCGGACATCAGGTACAAAAGTGAATTATATCCTAAATTTGAATCAGCCTTTCCACCGACCATAAACGTATCACCGATCAGGCTTCCCATTCCGTTCGTGCCGTCTGAAATCTGTGTTCCGACCACGATCACCGGCTTATCCTGGGAATAATCTTCCACGCTTTTGATTTGTGTGATCATTGTCTGGACATAGGCAAAATCATGGTATTTCGTATACTCAAGCGCCATATAGTTACCATTTGCATACCAGATAAATATGATGACAACCGCTGTCGTAATTAACGCAGATATCCAGCCTGCGATGCTTTTAACCTGCACATTCAGTCTCAAATTCATAAAACATGCATCCATCCACAAAAGGAAAAATATAAAGAAAAATACAACCGGATAAGCCATCAGTGTATAACAGTAAGAATTCGGTGCCATCACATAGATCAAAAACATTGCCAGCGGAAATACCAGCATGCCGCACAAAACGATTACCTTATTTATATATTCCTTTTTCTTTAATACCAGATAAGCACCGATACCGGCTGCAAATAAAACCCATACCAGTTTTACGAGACGCATTACAGTGCTGTTATAATTGATCCCCATGACATCGGAGAATCCAAGGTCGAAAAAGGATGTATAGCAGTGCCGTACCGCATCAATGAGCTGTGCGAAAGTGATTCTGCCCATCGTATCTCCGCCCTGGTAACTGGTAAGCTGTATATGTGTGACAGCAAGCACTGCTTTGTTTGCAAGAAAATAAACGACAATACCGGCCGCCATGACAGCTAAAAACCGCACAATGGTAAGGAAAAACTCCTTCCATTCTTTTTTATCCTTCATATTACCGAATGCCGCTTTTAAGATCACCACCATAAGAAGGATGCATACGGTGTCCGGAAAATATGCCTGATAAACACCAAGAGAGCACATAATCATGATTACCGCAGCGATATTTCCCACAATGCTTTTCGGGTACTTCACCACCAGATATGCCGCATATACACTGAAGAAAATGCCGATCGCATAGTAAAGTGCCAGGAACATAAAAAAGTACATGGACACAACTGCCGGAAACACAGTCATCAGTCCGCCGATCAGTCCTGCTGTCAGACGGCTTTTCACCTTAAAAACAGAAACAACCATTCCCGCCGAAATCGAAAGGAACAGCAATGCAAATATTCCATTGAAAAATGGAAGCGAATACGAACCTCCAAAGACAGAACGCATAAACCGTCCCATCCAGTTTAACAGCCATCTCCCCTGTTCTGTACTTAATCCGATACCTCCAGGTGTATTTGCAAGTTCATCATAATTATATAATTTATTCGTGAACTGATACAAATGAGCTGCAAGTCCCAAGATAAACGCAGCATAAAAAGCAGTCTTTACCGCTCCTGAAAGCTTCCGATACCACTCGGTCAGATACTGATCCGGCGTTTTCCATTTGATCGTATTCATAACTTCTCCTTTTCTCTTTGATTTATTATTTTCCCAACTTCATGTAAGCTTTATTGTATCAAAAATATATAGGAAGTGTCAAACAGTAGATTCCCCTCACCATTCCATTTCCCTTGACACCGCAGAAAGCATTGTTTATGATGTTTATATCTATGTACTGCAATCAGAAAGGAGTGTTCTTAAGATGGGTACGATCCTTGGAGCCTCTTATTATCAGTTAAAATACTGTCTGCGCAACAAACTGCGGCAGACAGCAGGTGACTCAGATTTTCTTTATCGGCATTATGTCGGCAAGCCGTTTTATGACACGGATGCATTGAACCAATATACCGCAGACCTGATCCGTTCCGGCAGACCGTTTATGATGGGACGTTTTGGTGCCGTTGAACTTTTCAATATGCGTGTGGATGAATTTCACATGGAATCAAAAAAAGAAAAAGCCTGTGAACAGCTTTTTACCTGCGCCGGTTTTTTTCCAAATGACACCACACTTCTCCCGCGTTTTAACGACGTGATGAAGGATGCCTGCAGACAGACCGACATCTTAGGTCTCTGGCAGAATGCCTGCGAGGACTACTACATCCGCAAATACTGCAGGGATCTGTCTGCGACCTGCCGTCTGATCTCTTTAGAGCCATGGCGCAGCAATAACCCGTGGTCTGCTGCCCTCGCCGGGAAAAAAGTGCTCGTCATTCATCCATTCGAGGAATCAATCCAGAACCAGTATCAGCACTTTGATAAACTTTTTCCGGGCACGGACATTTTACCGGAGTTTACACTAAAGACCTTAAAAGCGGTACAGACCGCCGGCAGTGCTACGGATTCGCGCTTTTCCACATGGTTTGATGCGCTCGATTATATGTGCAGCGAATGTGAAAAAATCGACTTTGACATTGCTTTGATCGGCTGTGGCGCCTACGGCTATCCGCTTGCCGCCCACATCAAAAAAACAGGAAAACAGGCGATCCATCTCGGCGGCTGCCTGCAGATCCTGTTCGGCTTAAAGGGCAGACGCTGGGACGAAGAAGAACCGGATATCGCTGCCATGTATAACGATTACTGGCACTATCCGATGGCGGACGAAGTCCCGACTGGAAGCGGCGACGTGGAAGGCGGAACTTACTGGAAGAAAGAATAACTAAGGGGGAAAACTTATTATGAGCAAAATCATTCCTGTTATGGTTCATCATGAAACCGGAGAGAAGGCGCAGGCCGCCGGAAAAAAGAATCAGGAATATTTAAGATACTGTATTGCACAGGCAAAAAAATATAACGAAAAGGTCGTTTTACTGGGTGATGAATATAATAAAGCATGGTGTGACGACTGGCACAATGCCAACGATTTTATCACGGATAAATGGAAAAGATTCCACGCTGCATTCGAGAATCTTTCCACCTACCCGACTGCATGGGCGGAAGGAATTTTCAAGCGTTTCTTCCTTATATTAGAGTACTTAGAGCGCAACTCCTTTGAGGAATGTGTCATCATCGACAGCGACGTTTTACTTTACTTAAATGTCAGCGAATACGAACCGTTCCGCCACTGCAAGGCAGCTGCTGAAACTCCGCTTTTACAGGATTTTGCCATGCTTGAAAAAGGTAATGGCTTAAAATGGAAAACCTGCGCCGGTTTTTCTTATTTTACCACAGAAGGTCTCCGCGAATTTACAGATTTCTGCATCGATATGTACGAAAACCACAAAGACATCCTGATGAAAAAATGGGATGTTCACCGCAAATTTGGCATGTACGGCGGTGTCGGCGAAATGGCATTACTCCACCTCTGGGTTACTTCCCTTCCGGAGGGCGAATACTTAAATCTGTTAAAAGATGATGCAGACCACAGTGTATTCGATAATTCCGTCGGCGAATCCTCCGGCTACTTAGAGCATCAGTACGAATATATCAAACACCTAAGCGTAAAGAACCTGTACTGGGAAGACGGCAGACCTTACTGCTATACGATCGACGGTCATGAAAAAACCTGGTTTTTAAACCTTCATTTTGTTGACATCACAAAAATCTTTATGGAAGGCATCTACGAAAACCAGACCTATTCTGCACACGCAAAGTTTGTGACCTACATGTTAAAATGCCGCGGCAGACTCGCAGATATCAAACATGGTAACACAAAATGGCAGCAGAAACTAAAGATCAAACGCAGTAAAAATGCCTGATCTTTTGGGAAATGAGGCTTGTTATGTCAAAAGAACGCTCTTCTAATTTTGAATTGTTACGTTTATTATGCATTTTCGGAATTCTGATGATGCACACTTTCGGCGGGATCGACACTTCCGTATCGATTTTTAACACAGAGATCCATGTACTGGTGAACTCCGTCTTCAATATGGGAGTTACCTGCTTTATTCTGATCTCCGGTTATTTCGGCATCCGTTTCGATTTCAAAAAACTGATCCGGCTTGACCTTATGATCATCTTTTTTACGATATTCGGTACGGTCGCGGTTGGAAATACGGGTGTAAAAGCACTGATCAAATCCTGTATTCCTGTCATTTCAAGATATTACTGGTTTATCAGCTGCTACTTTTTCCTCTGTTTTCTGGCGCCATTTTTAAACGAGATCCCGGAAAAGCTGTCAAAGGAAAACTTTGAAAAGCTGCTCGCTGTACTGCTGCTCCTGTTCTCCGTGATTCCGACTTTCGGATTTTTCGAGATCATGCAGGACGGCGGGAAAGGGCTTGTCCACATGGTTATGATCTATCTGCTCGGACGCTTCCTTGCACTTTATCATAACCGCAGCCACAACATCAGACGTCTGCTGCTTGGGCTGCTCCTTAGCGTCGGTTTTATTTTTTTCGCAGACAGTTCTCTCACGTTTCTCCGCGGGAAACTTTACACGACATTCTGCAGGGACTGTTCGATTTTCATTATCTTCGGTTCTGTGATGGTGCTGCTGCTGTTTCGTGAGATCAATTTTCGCAGCCGTTTTATCAACCGGGCCGCGGGGAATGTGCTCGCTGTTTATGTGTTAGACGGGACGGTACAGACGTTTCTGCTGAAATGGGTTGATTTTAAGCCGTATGCCGGATCATGGTTTTTAGTATTTCTCGCGGTCGGTTATGTGCTTGCGATCATGGTGATTGCGTGTCTGTTGAACGAGGTGCGGAAGGCGACTGTTGGACGGCTGGAACCCTGGATCGTGAGTGTGGTCGATGGTGTGGCGATGCGGATTGTAAATGTGGTGAAAGGTGTGGTTGGAAGATTACTCGGATATTTTATTGGGTGATGCTCTTTGTATCAACATTTAATGAAAAGCACGTTTTTCCGGTTTGTGGAAAAACGTGCTTTTTTGCATAGTTGTAGTTGATGACAAGGGGGATGAAAAAAGGTGTGTCTGAGATTTTGGTGTTGCCGGATTTGCGGAACCCCGGCACACCTTTTGTTCCAAACATCCAATTATTTCTATTTCCCTACAACAATTTCCGAAATACCGGCAGCTTCTTCAACACCATGGTCACGACAACCTCAATGCAGAATGCAATTATGATCTCAATGATATATGCCGGCAGCATCCCGGCCACCGGAGTTAAGGTATTAGAAATGATATCCAGTTTTCCTCCTGTTCCGATAAATCCTCCTAAGAGGTAACAACCAAACACACAGCTTCCGACGCAGGAAAGAATTTTTTTCGTGCGTTCAGACAAGCGCTCTTCCTGAAACAGAAGTTTGGCATTTAAGAAGATTACAATGACCGGAACAGACAGCCAGGTGCCAAGATATACTTCCTGGTAGTTTCCGACGGAGAGGTAATCTTTGTATACCATCTTCTGCGTGAAGACTGCTGCAACGATCACAAACAGGTTTCTTGCAATGTTCTGCGGTGTCACAAATTTTTTTTCACTGAAATACTGGTCTAATCCATATCCGATCAGCGGATAAAAGATAACGTACTGAAACAGTCCGCTAAAGTTATAATAACCGCAGAGTCCGTATCCCCACAATATCCAGGCAGTCGGTTTTAAACTGTCAAGCAGTATCTGTAAAATGATCAGATACCAGAATGTATTTTTTGTCATATTCTGCGCCAGAGGACGTAAAATTGGTAAAATAGTAAGCACTCCGAGGTAACTGTACAAAAACCAGTACGGCAGATATACAAGATCTGACGGCAGGGATAAAAGGAAAGAAAACGGTGTAAACGGACGCTCGCCCTTTAATACCAGTTTCAGATAATACAGGAATGAAAACAGCACGATCACTAAAATCATGCGGAGAATCCTTTTTCGAAACAATTCTTTCCCACTCTCATTTTTTCCAAGCAAAAGTGCACCGGATACCATAAAAAACAGTGGTACTGCGCCTTTGCATACCATGGAAAACAGGAAAGATATTGCATATTCCACGCCACTCTGATCTGAAAATGACATAAATGCTGCAGAATGATTGTACATGACCATCAGGATTGCAAGGATACGGATGGCTTCAAGGTAATATTTCTTTTTCATAACTAACTTTTCTCCTTTGTATGTATCTGCCCTTAATAAGCTACCTGCAGGCGGAATCTATCGCCTTGCTTAAGTAATTTCCTTCCCACAGTTTCGGTGCAACTGCAAGGGCCGCCTCTTTGAGTTTTGCATAATCCGCAGCATGGAGCGCCTGATCCAAATCACTGAGACGGTCGATGGTGATACCGCAGGCATGTTCTTTTACAAAATGTGCCATACCGGACTGGCTCCATACGATGACTGGGAGACCGGAGGCAAGATAAAGCGCACATTTATGGGAATTGTTGTATCGAAGATATTCACCCAGACCGCCTTCGATCTCATCTTTTCCGCTGCCATCCCAGACTAATCCATAATCCATCGCACCTACTGCAAACGGTATCTCGTCGGAGGACAGAATTCCATGATAATGACAGCCTTCTGCGAGTGTTTTTTCCCGCTCCTGATCCAGTTTTCCCCATAATTCCATCCGGACATCTGAAGGGAGCTCCATGACAAATAAG
>ERZ1035006.1200-NODE-1200-length-17880-cov-6.731388_pt1 | contig 17880 bp, 17 predicted proteins | sample MGYA00520694_ERZ1035006 | MGnify/ENA primary metagenome ERZ1035006 (study PRJEB33766, sample SAMN09781746) | gut metagenome | biome: gut microbiome | host: Homo sapiens | place: Madagascar | study: EMG produced TPA metagenomics assembly of the PRJNA485056 data... | reverse complement strand
CTAAAATGTATAAAATAAGTGGTTTCTGTATTGAATCCGCCTAAAAACTGCATTACATTCAAAGAAGCAATTGCAGCTGTTCAGCATGAATGGCTACAGGCATTTTAGAAAAGAAGGAGAATGCATATGAATGAGGTGAAAAAGCCAAAGAAACCATTAATATCGTATTATTGTATTGTACTGCTGATACTGATCCTGTTTAATTCACTGGCAATGCCGTGGCTTATGGAACATCAGATCAAAGATGTGGATTATGGTACGTTCATTCAGATGACGGAGGACGGACAGGTAGGACGCGTCAATATCAAACAGCAGAGTAATACCATTGTCTTTACGGACAAAGAGGAAAAAACAATTTATCAGACGGCAATGGTAGATGATCCGGATCTGACAGACCGTCTGTATCAGGCAGGTGTATCCTTTTATGGAGAAGAGATCAAGCAGACTTCTCCGATCATAAGCTTTCTGATGACATGGATTCTGCCACTTCTCATATTTGGTGTAATTGGTGAGCTGCTTGCCAGACAGTTCATGAAAAAAGCAGGCGGCAAAAATGCCATGAGCTTTGGCATGGGTAAGAGCAGTGCCAAAATATACGTAAAATCTTCCGACGGCATCAAGTTCAGTGATGTGGCGGGAGAGGATGAGGCAAAGGAAAATCTGACAGAGATCGTAGATTATCTGCACAATCCCGATAAATATAAGAAGATCGGTGCATCCATGCCAAAGGGACTTCTTTTGGTAGGACCTCCCGGAACCGGTAAGACAATGCTGGCAAAGGCTGTCGCAGGCGAAGCAAATGTACCGTTCTTCTCCATGTCCGGTTCGGAATTCGTGGAAATGTTTGTCGGTATGGGTGCTTCCAAGGTAAGAGATTTGTTCCAGCAGGCAAAGGAAAAAGCACCATGTATCGTTTTTATTGATGAGATCGATGCGATCGGTAAAAAGCGTGACGGACAGATCGGCGGAAACGATGAACGGGAGCAGACTCTGAATCAGCTCCTGACGGAAATGGACGGATTTGAAGGAAATACAGGTGTTATTATCCTGGCTGCCACGAACAGACCGGAAACACTGGATCCGGCACTTTTGCGTCCGGGTCGTTTTGACAGACGTGTACCTGTGGAACTACCGGACCTGAAGGGCAGGGAAGAGATCATCCGTGTACATGCAAAGAAGATCAGAGTCGGTGATAACGTAGATTACAGTAAGATCGCCCGTATGGCATCCGGTGCATCCGGTGCTGAGCTGGCCAATATCGTCAACGAGGCGGCGCTCCGTGCGGTCAGAGATAACAGAGAATATGCAACGCAGGAAGATCTGGAGGAAAGCATTGAAGTTGTCATTGCAGGCTACCAGAAGAAAAATGCGATTCTGACCGATAAGGAGAAGCGGATCGTAGCTTATCATGAGGTCGGACATGCGCTGGTTGCTGCAAAGCAGACGAATTCCGCACCGGTACAGAAGATCACGATCGTACCGCGTACTTCAGGAGCACTTGGTTATACGATGCAGGTAGAGGAAGGCAATCACTACCTCATGACAAAGGATGAACTGGAAAACAAGATCGCCACACTGACAGGTGGACGTGCTGCAGAAGAAATCGTATTCAGCTGTGTGACGACAGGTGCATCCAATGATATCGAACAGGCAACAAAGCTGGCAAGATCCATGATCACCCGCTATGGTATGAGTAAAGATTTTGATATGGTGGCAATGGAGACACAGACCAACCAGTATCTGGGCGGTGACACATCACTGACCTGTTCCGCCGAGACACAGGCGATGATCGACCAAAAGGTCGTAGAGCTTGTCAGAAAGCAGCATGAAAAGGCTGCACAGATCCTGCTGGAAAACAGAGAAAAGCTGGATGAAATTTCGCAGTATCTTTACCAGAAGGAAACGATCACAGGCGAAGAATTTATGCAGATACTGAATTCCTAAAATGCCACGCATAGGCGGGCTGAAATAAAAGAAATTTACAGAGATGGAGAGCTGTTATTCTGGATGAAGACAGCCTCCATTTCGTCTATATGCTGTAAAAAGATATCTGTGATATCCGGGTCAAAATGGCTGCCACGGCTTTCCCGGATGATAGAAACAGATTTCTCCACGGAGAAGCCTTCTTTATAATGGCGGTTGGAGCGGAGCGCGTCATACACATCACAGATCGCCATGATCCTTGCGGATAACGGGATCTCCGTTCCTTTCAGATTACACGGATAGCCGCCGCCCGCAAATTTCTCATGATGATAATATGCCATGTTGTATGCAATATGGACGTATTCGTCATTCTCCAGTTTCCCAAGTGTTTCTTTGATGATCCTTGCACCCTCAGCCGGGTGTTTTTTCATGATTTCATATTCCTCATCCGTCAACTTGCCGGGCTTTTGCAGGACATAGTCAGGTACTGCGATTTTTCCGATATCATGAAGCTTTGCTGCGGCAGAAACCATCTGCGCATAGTCATCAGTGATGCGGTCTGCGTATTTGGGGCTGTTCTGCATGGCATGTGTCAGAATTTTGACAAAGTTACTTGTATTCTTGATATGTAATCCTGTGATGCCGTCTCTTGCTTCGATCATGGCAGCAAAACTACCGATCACGGAACGCTGGATTTTGATGATTTCATGTGTCTTGGCAGATACCTTTGCTTCTAAGTGGCTTGTATAATAATAGCTTTCTGTTTCATCACTGACCAGGACGGCATATCCGTAAGTCCGTCCCTGCCTGGTGATCTCGCGTCCGGTGATGTGATAAACGCTGTTGGCAGACTGGGGCACATCTTCATGATCGTGTCCTTCTCCCCGGAACACATAGCCGTTTTTGACGATCAGGTGCTCGTTTTTCTGTATCAGCTTCTTCAGAACCTGTACAAACGGCTCTGTATAATGCTTTTCAATATAGTGCTGCATCAGCCTGGCATTTTTATTCTGATATAGGACACCGTCGTCATTATCAAAGACAAAGAGTGCTTCCTCCATGCCATCCATAGATTCATCCTTGGCAAAAGACAGCGTATTAAAGAGCTGGAAGTGTACCATCAGGATAATGAGCATCTGCACGCAGACAAAGTAGGAAAGAACTGTCGTATCATAGCCGTTTGTGCAGCCGGATAAAAAGAGCAGAAAGCCGATCAGACAAATGGTGATCATGGCAAGGCAGAGAAACATCTGCCGTTTGATCAGCCAGTCTTTTGTAGACCGGATCTTTCGGATTCCGATGACTGTGATCGCAATGAAATACAGGAATGTCATGCCGATGAACAAATAATAAAAGAGACCGTGCCCCAGAACAAGATGACAGTAGGAATCAGAGTAGATATATCGGATGGATGTATAAAAAAGGGAATGCAGATCACAGCTAAAAACAAGTGTTGTGATCAGCAGATGAAAAGCAACCAGAGCACCCTTGAGCAGGTCAGAAAGATTTACCTTACAGAATTCTACGACGAAAAAGAAAATACAGAGGGTGATATAGGGCTTGCCCAGATAGGCGATCTTAACACCGATCAAAGCGGTTTCAAGGCTATCTGATTTCAACTCAACCAGATAGCCGACAAGGTTGACTAAAACCGAAATAAGAAGTAAAAGCATCAGGTTCTGCATATAAGAGCCCTTCTGCTTCATCACGTAAATGATTTCAAAGATCAGTAGTGCAATGCTGATGTATTCAATGCCTGTCATTAGTGTATACATAAAATGTCCTCACTCCCTTGTGCCCTCTCTTATGAAGATAGCACATTTACGGGATTAAGAAAAGAACGAAAATGCCATAACAGCAATTCCGAGGATCACAAGGATCACACCGGTAACGCGGTTCAGTGTTTTCGGCGTTGCTTTATTGGCAAATACAGCTGCGATCCTTGCCCAGACCAGGGTGAATACAATGCATAAGATAAAGATAAGCGGATCCGGCAGACCACCGATTGCAAAGTGGGAGGCAGCTCCTGTAAATGCGGTAAACGCCATGATGAAGACACTCGTTCCCACCGCAGTTTTTAACTCATAGCCAAGGACAGAGGTCAGGATCAGCAGCATCATCATACCGCCGCCTGCACCGACAAAGCCGCAGATAAATCCGATCATCACGCCGCAGATGACAGACTGCAGGGCGCGCTTTTTGGCGGAAACCTGTCCCATAGCTTCTTTTGTGGTCATGACCGGCTTTACGATAAATTTAATACCGAGCAGGAAGGTCATGAAAACAGAAAAACTGCCCATCGTATGGGATGGCACAAGACTGGAGACATAGCTGCCGATAACTGTAAACAGAAGAACGGTGACCATCATGATCAGTCCGTTTTTGACATCCAGATTTTTGTTTTTGCCATAGGTATAGGCAGAAACAGCACTGGCAAGTACATCCGAGGACAGGGCGATACCGACTGCCATATATGGATCAATGCCAAGAAAGGTGATCAGCATGGGACTGATGACGGCTGCAGCACTCATGCCTGCAAAACCGGTTCCGAGACCTGCTCCCATACCGGCTAAAAAAGTAACAAGAATGGTAATTAAAAGCTTCATATTGTAAATGCCTCCTCCGGTAACTGATCCAGATTCTCTTCCATCTGTTTCAGACCGTTTATAATGATTTCTTTTGTTTCTTCATCGATACCTGTCATCAGAGCATCCATGAAATGCATCTGCAAAGCTCTGCCCTTTTCAATAATGGGCGCGGCTTTTTCTGTACAGAAAAGCAATGTTTTGCGCCGGTCGGAAGGTGCTGCTTCTCTGATCAGATAGCCTTCGCTTACAAGCCTGTCTACGTTGACAGAGACCAGGTTTGCTTTGATCTTTCGAAATTCCACAATATCGCTGGCTGTCCGGTATTCCGGATTGTTAGCCAGAAACAGCAGAATATCAAAGGCTGTCTGCGGCAGATGCAAGGCATGGCATAAAGGCTTGCAGGCAGCAGTATAGGCAGATGAAAACTTGTGCATAAAGGAAAGTCCTGCATTCATAAATCAATCCCTTCTTTCTGTCATGTAAATACTTCAAAAATGAATAGTTCAATTTTGAAGTATATTAACATGGCATGGAGAATTTGTAAAGAGAAAAATAGATGAAAATGCAGATAACGATTGACAGCACTGTAATTATGCTGTATATATAGATATATACAGATGATATACAGATGCAGACGAATCCTATTTTAAACAGGGAGGAAAGAATCAATGCTGGAACTGGATCAGGTTTCAAAACGGTTAGGGAGCTTTCAGCTCCGCAACATTACAATACAGATTCCGACAGGGTATTTATGCGGTCTTGCCGGAGAGAACGGAGCAGGAAAGACATCACTTCTGCATATGCTGCTCGGATTATACCGGCCGGATAGCGGAACTGTCAGGATCGATGGGAAAATATATGAGGAAAACGAAAAAGAAATACGGCAGCAGACAGGTATTGTTCTGGCAGAAGATCTGCTGCATCAGGCATTTTCCCTTTTGCAGAACGGACGGTATTATGGCAGCTTTTATAATGGATACGAGGAGGTCTGTTTTGTGGAAAAACTGAAGCAGTATCACCTGGATCCACGAGAAAAATTCGGACATCTTTCCAAAGGGCAGAAGCTGAAATGTCAGTTTGCATTTGCACTGGCATGTCATCCGGCTTATCTTTTTCTGGATGAGCCTGTGGCTAACTTTGATCCGGAATTTAAAAAGCAATTTTTTGCGGACCTGTGTGCCTTTATCGGGGATGGAGAACGGACAGCTGTTTTATCGACACATGAGACAGAGGATCTGGACAGACTGGCAGACTATCTGATTTTTATGAAAGAGGGAGAAGCGGTCATTGCATCGGATATGGAGAAGTTTCGTGACTCGTATCGTATTGTATCGGGAGAATCCTATAAGATCAGGCTGCTCAGACCGGATGCGATCGTGAAGCTGGAAGAGCGGGAATTTGGTGCTAGGGCACTTGTCAGACACAGCAGACTTCTTTCATATGATAAATCTCTGCTGGTTGCCTGCCCGACCATTGCGGATTTTATGTATTTTATGAGCTGAGAGGAAACGGATATGAAAGGTAAAAACAGAAGTCTGATAAAAGAATATGTTATGAAATGGAATCTGCATGACATAAAAAGAGCCTGTCAGGTAAACGGATTTCCTGCCTTTTTTGGTATTGTTATGCTGTTTGGACTGCTTTCAGGCGGGGTATCGAGAGCAGATGAAGAGATATTCGTCAATGATTTTCTGACCGGACTGGCAGTACTGCTGCCAATCGGTCTTGTGTGGCTTTCCATCTGTCTGCATCCGGTGAAACGGGAAAAGATGTATTATCTATGCCCAATGGATCACGATACAAGACTGCGGTGGATGTGGCAGGCATACTTGTGTGCAGGGCTGATTCATCTGACCGTTTTCCTGACAGGACTTATTATTCTGGCGGTTCTCAGCGGCTATGAATGGCGCGCGTTTCTGCTTTTGTTTTGTAATGATCTGTTTTTCAGCTTTACGGTGCAGGCAGACGAAAAAGAAGACGGATTTGGTTACAGCCTGCTCTTTGTGTTTTTTGTTTCCGTTTATCTGCTGACTACAGTTATGTGCCTTCCGTTTGTGACCGGAGCAGAGCATTCGGACACACTGCTGAACCTGCTTCTGATTGCTGCAATGGTCGTGGAACTGCCCTTATTCCGGAAAATTCTGCAGATGATCCGAAGGAAAATACAAAATGCAGGCATGTATGAGGAGGCTGTTGTAAAGTGAAAATAACGATATTACCGCAGGGAACAATGGCAATTTATGAACAGATCGTAAATCAGCTGAAAAATGAGATCGTTACGGGAGAGCTTACGCCGGGAGAAGCTCTTCCGTCTATCCGTATGCTGGCAGCCGATCTTTCCGTCAGTGTGATCACGACAAAACGGGCTTATGAGGAACTGGAAAAGGAAGGACTGATCCGTTCTGTGGCAGGCAAAGGGTTTTATGTGTGTGAATCCAATAAGGATTATCTGAAAGAAAAGCAGCTTATGATGCTGGAAAAGAGGCTGGCTGAGCTTATCTCGGATGCCAGACAGGCAGGCATGTCCTGCAGGGATTTTGTAGACATGGCAACAGTTCTGTACGAAGGGAAGTAGAAGCATATGGAAGAGACAATTTTACAGCTGATGCATGTAACCGGTAAAAAACAAAGAAATGGATTTCAGATCACAGATGTAACGATGCAGCTTAGGGAGGGCTACATCTATGCGATAGCAGGCGAAAACGGAGCGGGCAAAACAACATTGCTTGAACTGATCGGAAGAGAGGACAGCCGGTATACGGGAAACATGATTTTTGATGGAATGGATCTTAAGGCAGAGCATGCAAAAGCAATGGAAGGTATCGGGATCATTTCAGAGGACTGCCTGTTTTTTGAGGACAGAAACGGAAAAGAAAATGCTGCTATTCTTGGTGATTTCTATGAAAATTATGAAAAAGAACGGTTCTTTTCCTATTGCAAACGATTTCAGGTGCCGCTTTGTACATCTTATATAAATTTGTCACGCGGGGAAAAGATCAAGTGGCAGATCTGTTTTGCAGCTGCCCGTAATTGCAGACTGTATATGCTGGATGAGGCAACGGCCGGAATGGATCCGGTGTTCCGTAAAGCTTTTTTTGATCTGCTGCATGAGATCATGGCACAGACGAAGGCATGCATTTTGATGACAGATCATAACCTGCATGAGATCAGCAGGCAGACAGATTACGTGGCGTATATGGAGAACGGAAGGCTCAGTGGCTGGAAAGAAAGCATGGAGGTGGAAGCTGATGTTTGGATATGACAGAAAACAACAGGAAAAAATAGAAAAATTATACGAAAAGGAAAAAATCTGGTATCCGGATCATGTGATGCACACTTTTCTGATGTGGCTTTTGACCGGTATTTCTATGATTATTCTCCTGTTTCCTTATCAGGCATATGCACATGACCACAGTTTTTATCCCACTCTTATCTGTATGTATGCGTTATACAACTGGGGGATTCAGATTTATGCCGGCAAATACAGTCTGGTGCGTCAAAATGGGAAAACACATCCAATAGAGGAACTGCTTTGTTATGTGCCTGTCAGTAAGCGGCAGATTATTCTTTACAGAATAAAAAAAGTGCAAAAACCGGTGATACGGCTTGCACTTTTTAATCTACTGGTAAAATGTTTCTTATCCTGTGTGATTTACCACAGTATTTCGGTTTTTGACATTATACTGCCGGTTCTGTTTCTGTTGTTTGTACCGTTTATGCTTCTTATGCTTCCTTTTCTTCGTGATATTCTTTTTCGGTATTGACATTCCAGATGGCTGTCTTATCGGTAGAGCCTGCCTTGATGGCATTTACGGCTTCGATCGCTGTCAGCATGGAGTGATCCATGTTGTTGTAGCGGTGCTGTCCGTTACGGCCTAAGCAGAACAGATTGTCAAAGGAGGAGAGGTAGCTTTCTACCTGATCAAAATCTTTGTAGGTACCAAAGTAAGCAGGATATGCTTTCTTGACACGGATATGTGTGGCATCCAGCACATCTTCCTCTTTTACGATATCGATCTTAACAAGCTCACTGATCGCAAACTTGATGAAATCTTCGGAGGACATATTCCACATATCATCGCCCTCACTGCAGAAGTATTCCAGCCCCATCCAGACAGTATCCTCATTATGCGCCGGCATATAAGGCGACCAGTTATTGAAAATCTGTAATCTGCCGATGCGGACATCTCTTTCCTGAATGTAGATCCAGCAGTCAGGCACAATGTTATTGACTGTTTTCATTTTTGTCAGATTTTTGATCAGCAGTTTGTTGACCAGAAGTCCTACGGTGATGAAATCGCGGTAAGGAAGCTCTTTTGCGATGTCATGTACTTTGGCAGGAACGGTATCCCCCATGGAAAGTACCAGATCCTTGACTGGCATGGTGGAGAAGTAGTAATCGCCTGTATAGGCCGTCTGCTCGCCTGTCAGCTTTTCCTGCGCGCTGCCGCCGTTCGTGACCCTGGTGCAGGTAATGCCGCTGATCTGCCCGTTTTCTGTCAGGACAGCAGTTGCCTTCTGCCCGAAATAAATCTCGCCGCCCATTTTTTCAATCTCGGATGCCATCTTTTCCCAAAGCTGTCCGGGCCCTTTTTTCGGATACATGAACTGCTCGATCAGAGAAGTCGAATCTGTCTTGTAATTCGGGTTAAACAGATGACGCAGGAAATCTGCGATCACCTTGCCAAGCGATAATTCCTTGACGCGCTGTGCACCCCAGTCCGGTGCGATCTTACTCGGATGGACACCCCAGAGTTTTTCTGTGTAATCTTCAAAAAACATGCTGTAGAGCGGTCTGCCGAAACGGTTGATATAGAAATCCTCCAAAGAGTTTTCTTTGCGTTTGACAACGCAGGAATACAGATAGCCGAAGCCTGCTTTCATTGTACGGACAAATCCCATGTTGATAAAAGTTTCCGGTTTCATGGAGATCGGGTAATCAAAGAATTTACGCAGAAAGAAAATACGGCTGACACGGGTACGGATCAGGGATACTTCGTCCGTCTGCTCCGGGTCAGGACCGCCTTCTGCGAGCGGTTTTTCTCTGCCAAGCATCAGGTCGTCCTTTGCCGGAGCACCCTGCAGGGGCATGAGTTCTTTCCAGATGTCATTGACCTGCTCGTTTTTTGAGAAGAAGCGGTGACCGCCCAGATCCATACGGTTTCCTTTATATTCTGCGGTACGGGAAATACCGCCGATAAATTCACTTTCTTCTATAATAATGGGATGGATGTCAGTTTCTTTTAATAATTGATAGGCAGCAGTCAGTCCGGCAGGACCTGCGCCGATAATAATTGCTTTTTTCATAAATACCTTTCCTTATCATCATACTCTTTTTATGATACCCAAATTTGTGTACAAGGTCAATGGTTAAAGATTCAAAAATAGCCTGCAGGCAAAACTACGTCTACAATAAAATAATGCGGCATATGATTTACAAAAAGCAGTGGTAGCGGCTATGAATTTTAAAGAGTTATATGCAGAGCAAAAAAATGTGATCTGGACAGTTCTCATTCTGGCTGTATTGGTGGTGGGATTTCTGACGATCGCACCACAGGTATTTCATGCAAGCAGCAGTGTAAACGGCAGAAATCTTCCTATTTATTGTGTGGAAACGGATGAAAAAAAGGTGGCATTGTCCTTTGATGCGGCGTGGGGGAATGAGGATACGCGCAGAATACTGGAAATTTTGAAGAAACATAATACTCATGTGACCTTCTTTATGACCGGTGGCTGGGTGGAGAGTTATCCCGAGGATGTCAAAGCAATACTGGCAGCAGGGCACGACCTTGGAAATCACAGCGAAAACCATAAACAGATGAGTCAGCTTTCCGATGAGGAATGCAAACAGGAACTTATGAAGGTACATGAAAAGGTAAAGGAGCTGACAGGCTATGACATGTTTTTGTTCCGTCCGCCTTACGGCGATTATGACAATCATGTCATAACAAATGCGGAAAGCTGCGGATATTATGCCGTGCAGTGGGATGTAGACAGCTTAGATTGGAAAGATTATGGCGTGGATTCCATTATCCAGACAGTCTGCGGGCATAAACATCTGGGAAACGGATCGATCATCCTCTGCCATAACGGTGCCAAATATACGGCGGATGCACTGGATACCATGCTGACCAATTTAGAGAACGCGGGGTATCAGGTCGTCCCGGTCTCAGAACTTATTTTACGTGAAAATTATCATATGAATACAGAGGGCAGACAGATCCCCGATGCCTGAAAGCCAGACTGATGTATGACGCCTGAAAGTCGATTGCGGCAGCCTCCTACATATGGTAAAATATGACAATAGGAGGCTGTTATGCTGTTTCAATCAGGTGCATTTTTGATCTTTTTTCCAATTGTTATATTATTATTTTATGTCATGCCGAAAAAATGGCAGATGCCGTTTTTGTTAGCCGCCAGTTACTATTTTTATATGAGCTGGAACGCAAAGTACGCGCTGCTTCTTTTATTTAGTACAGTTCTGACCTATAGCTGTGCACGGCTGATCGAGAAGGCAGAAAGCGCAAAGAGCAGAAAGGTATTTCTGATCCTGTGCCTTGTCTTGCAGCTCGGTATTTTATTTGGTATGAAATATCTGAATTTCGCGGTATCTCTGCTTGCGCGGCTTTTGCTGCTATTGCATGTGGAACTCACGGTGCCTGCATTTGATATTGTTCTCCCGGTCGGGATCAGCTTTTATACTTTCCAGGCACTTTCCTATGTGATTGATGTTTACAGGAAAGAAGAGCCTGCGGAGAAAAATTTCCTGCTGTATGCCTTGTATGTCAGCTTTTTTCCGACGATCCTTTCAGGCCCTATTGAGCGGAGTAAAAATCTGCTCATGCAGATCCGACAGCAGAAGCGGCTTAATCCGGAAAAGATCGTAACAGGGCTTCTTATCATGGCATTTGGATATTTTCAAAAGCTCATCATAGCCGGACGGGCTTCCGTCATGGTCGATCATGTATACCAGAATCTGGATAGCAGCAGCGCACTGCAGATCCTGCTTGCTGTTTTTCTATTCTCGATACAGATCTACTGTGACTTTGGCGGTTACAGTATGCTGGCACTTGGTGCAGCCAAGGTGCTCGGTTTTGACCTGACAGAGAATTTCAGACAGCCGTATCTGGCAGTTTCCATACAGGATTTCTGGCGCAGATGGCATATCAGCCTGTCTACATGGTTTCGCGATTATCTGTATATTCCGCTGGGCGGCAGCAGATGCAGCAGGATTTGCAAGTACAGAAATATTATGATCACCTTTCTGGTCAGCGGTATGTGGCATGGCGCAGGGCTGCATTATCTGGTCTGGGGCGGACTTAACGGCTTTTTTCAAGTGTGCGATGATGCGTTTTCCACAGTGCGCAGACGGCTCCCATGTAAGCGCCTGCTGACTTTCATTGTGGCAAGTTTCACATGGGTGTTTTTCCGCGCGGAAAGTGTATCGCGTGCAGTTCATGTCTGCCTTGGAATATGCAGGATTTCGGGTAGTCACATGAGGCAGCTTTTGGAAATGGGACTTGGCAGGACAGATGTGATTGTGCTTGTCATTGCCATAGCGGTATTGATCGTGGCAGACCTTTTGCATGAAAAAGAGATTTCCTTTACTGCATGGCTTTTGCAAAGAAAAATCGGTGTCAGATACGCAGTGTATCTGGCTGTCTGTATGGTGCTTCTTTTGCAGGTGGTGGCAGATTTCGGACAACCTGCGGCAAGCTTTTTGTATTTTCAGTTTTAGGATAGAGGAATCTACAAATGAAAAAATTATTACAATACATAGGAAAAACACTGTTTTTTCTACTGCTGCTATGCAGTCTTTGTGTCCTTACCCTGTTGGCTTCCGCGAAGGAGCCGATGAAGGGGATTCTGGCAGAACTGACACGCAGTACAGACTACGGAGCCGGGTATAACCAGGGGGCATCCGAAATCATACCGACGATAGAAAAGGTACAGAAGGAAGACGCTTATACAAAGCTGCTGATCGGAGACAGTGTCTGTTTCCGGTTGTTTTCGGAGCTGCAGGACTTAAATACACAGTATCTGATCGCCGGAACAAACCGGGGTGTCACGATGTCCGGGCAGTATATTTTAGTGGAAGAGTTTTTAAAGCATCACCCACAGGCAACGGATGTCTATTTATCCGTGATCGAGGATTCTCTGATCACCGATTATGAAACGGGATACGGCTATCAGTATGGTGTTATGCCGTTTGCGGAAACGGATACGTTGAAGCTGCTGGATCCGGAAACGAGGAAGCAGATGGCGCATGTATACGGCGGACTGTTTATTAAGGAAAGGATTGTCTGGTTGATCGAGGATTCGCCTCTGAATAAAAAGCTTTATTATAATTTGCTGGACAAGCTGAATCCCACATATTCTAAATTGACTTTCCCGGATGTGACGATTAGATATCTGGTCAAAATGAAAACGCTCTGCGAGGAAAATGGTGTGCAGTTTCATCTGCTGGCAGAGCCGCTCAAGGATATAGAACAGAGGCACGAAATAGAAAAAACACTGCGTGCAGAATATGAAAAAACAGAGCTTGCAGACTGTTTTCCGGATTATTTTGATCAGATCACATATTACCCGGAGGAACGGTTTTCCGATAATGTACATCCGGTCGGAACACGGGAAGAGCTCAATGAAATGATCCGCGCCATGCAGCGGAAATCCGGCTGTATGCAGGATCTTGTGCTGGAATAAAAGTGGAAAAAGTATCACGCAGAGCATAAAAGAGAAGAGATGAGAGGCAAAATGGCAACTTGTTATATTTATGGCGCAATGCCATGTGGTAGTACAGAGAAATTAGAAGAAGGCGATCTGCTGATCGCTGCAGATGGCGGCTATGCTTATCTGCAGGGACAAAAGCCGGATCTTGTCGTGGGAGATTTTGATTCGCTGGGATATGTACCGGAGGGCGAGCAGATCATCAGACATCCGGTGCAGAAGGATGATACGGATATGCTGCTTGCTGTCAGGGAAGGACTGAAAAGAGGCTATCGGAAGTTCGTGCTTTATGGCGGGATCGGTGGCAGACTGGATCATACGATCGCTAATCTTCAGGTGCTGGCTTTTTTGCAGGGGCAGGGCTGTCAGGCTGTTTTATACGGAGAGAAGGAAGAAGTGCATCTGCTCCATAATGAAACACTTATCTTTTCTGCCGGCAGAAAGGGGCTCCTTTCTGTATTTTCTTTTGAAAAAGAAGCAAGGGGCGTGACACTCCGCGGACTTGCCTATGAGCTGACAGATGCGGTGCTGACCAACACTTTCCCAATCGGTACAAGCAACGAATTCATCGGAACAGAAGCACAGATCACTGTTGCAGACGGGAGTCTGCTGGTAATCTGTGAGAGAGAACAGAAGTTATGATGTCAATGATCCCATCTCTTTTATAACTCTTTATAACTTTTGACAACGGTTTATTAAAAAAATAAAATCTTCTTCCTATTTGAAAGCGCATATGCTATACTACATCCATCTAAGCGGTCAGCCTGATCGCATCCAAAGATCCATTCGGATCGAATTACCCAAAGTGAGTTGTTCAGAATACAAACAGGAAGGAGTTTTTATGCAAAAAACAGAATATGGTTACCGGAGAGCGGTAAGGATAGGGATCGTCTGCCTTATTTTTGCCTTGTGTATGGGGGAATATGCCTTTGGCAGTGTTGTCGTGGATGAGGTGTTGATCGGCGGGCAGGAGGAGCAAGCGCCGGTTGATGCTGCGCCAGCGGCGCAGGAATCGGCAGAACCGGATGCGTTGTCGAAGTTACAAGCAGAACCGGATGTATCACAGCCTACATCGGAGCCGCAAGCAGAACATGCCACATCACAACCTACATCGGAACGGAAAGCAAAACCTGCCGATTCACAGCCTACATCGGAGCCACAAGCAAAAACAGAATCACAATCAACATCAACGTCACAAGAAAAAACCTACACGTATTTACAAAATGAGAAAAAAGTGCAGAATCCATCAATCAAACAGGCGGATGCTACGAGTACAGCACAGACAGATCCCGGACAGTCCAAAGTCCCGGCAGAAAGCAAAGCCTCAGTTTCCGTAAATGACAGACAGCAATTTCATGTACCAAATCAGGAAACGCAGACAAATGGGGATAAAACAGCCAAATCGGGAAATAGCAGTGGAAAAAATGGCAGTGGAGAGACTGCGAAACAGGAAAGGAAGGCACAGGAGCAGCCTTCTGTCTGGCAGGACACTGCAGAGACAACAGGCAAAGAAAAAACGGAAGGCGGTGAAGAAACGGAAGAAAAAACAGGAGGTCCGTTATTACCGGGTTTTATCATCCTTTGTATCGTATTGCTTCTGACAGGCAGTATTTGCCTGATCCGCGACAATAACATTGACTTGAAGAAATAAGACAGCTTATAATAGAGCCTGTGATATTTGATCGTGCTAATATCGGTGCGGAACCAAGGTCTTTCACCCACCTGTGAGCAGGCTTATGAGGGTTTAGACCTTTAGACCCTAGCATCATAGTAATTATATAGGAAAGAGATGCGATATGCAGTTTGAAGATAAGAAAATAAAAAACGGAATATTGTGGATCCTGATCCTGTTATCTGTCGTGGCAGCGGTAAATCAGCTCCTGATCGGCTTTGATATTGATGAAGGTTATGCGGTTTCCATGCCATTCCGGCTTCTGCAGGGAGATCACCTGTTTGCGGATATGTGGGAGGTACACCAGACTTCCGCGCTTCTGCCCGCAGCTTTTTTATGGCTGTTTTATCAGGCGACCGGATCGACCGCTTATATGGTGCTTTATCTGCGCATTGTTGCGACACTGCTACATCTTGGCATGACAGTGCTTATTTACAGAAAGACAAGAAAATATCTGACAGCAGATTGGAGCCTTTTATTTGCACTTTTGTATCTGAACCTCTTACCGAAGTGGATCATATCGCTGGATTTTTCCATGCAGCAGGTATGGGGACTTACCTTATTGTTTACATGCTTACTGGAAGAAAGAGGAACGGAGAAAAAACAGCTTTGGCAGGATTTTTTGGCGGGACTTTCCCTGGCATTTACAGTGCTTGCCTATCCGGGCATGGTGCTGTTATATCCGGCGGTTTTAGTGACAATCTGTATGTGTAACAAAGCACTTTCCGGGAAAGATAAATGCAGAAAATGTCTTCTTTTTACTGCAGGCTGTGCGGTCAGTGCAGTTTTATTCTTTCTATATATACTGCTGTTTATGCCGGTGGCTGATTTTCTTTCCGGTATTCCGAAGGTATTTATGGACGGAACCCACCAGTTTACAATGCAGACAAAGCTGCTTTTATATGGGCAGCAGTGGCTGAATGTGGCAAAGCAGCTATTGATCCTCAGTGTACTTCCGCTGCTTGCAGCACCTATCCTGCAGATCTTTAAGCAGAAGAAAAGGAAGGAAAAGGGCAGCCTGTTTCTGGCGTTCCTTTTGCTCTTTGTGGCAGAAACCTCTCTTTTGATGATCCTTGGCAATCTTGTTGGCATTCAGATGGGACCGTTCCATTTTCAGGTGCGTTATCTGCTGTTTTTCCTGTGCATCTGTATTGCCGGATGGAATGTGCGAAATACGGACAGACCACTGTTTTATGTGCCAATCTTCCTGATGCTGGTCGCATTTGTGGGCATTTTGGTATTTTCCAATGTAGGACCGGATTCGAGCAGTTCTTACCTGGGACTTGGCATTCTGGCAGGCTTTGCCCTGCTTTTGAAAAAATATCCGCAAAAAGAACAGATTTTATTTGCGACGACAGTGCTTTTTGTGCTCAGCCTGTTGTTCTGCAAAGGGTATTATGTGCGCATTACGGAATATGGACCTTCCACAGTCAGACAGCAGAGAGTTCAGGTGACGGAAGGAGCACTTGCCGGGATCTATGTACTACCCGAAGAGGCGGAGCAGTATATGCAGGAGCATGAGACGGTGCAGCGTGTGACACAGCCGGATGATAAGCTGCTGTTTCTGGGAACGGACGGTATTTTGAATTTATCCGCGAACTGCCCGTTTGTTTCACCGTCTACGATCAGTACGCCGGCATTTAATGAGCAGTGGGTGGAATATTTTACTTTATACCCGGAAAAAGAGCCGACGGTGATCGTACTGGCTAAGAATACGATCGATAACAGAGAGAAATTTTTTGCACAGAATCCGTTTGGAAAATGGATTGCGGAAAAATATGATAGATTGCATATGGAAGAAACAGAATCTTTGTGTATAATAAAGAAGGAAAAATCTGAATGATAGCAGGACTGAAAGAAAACAGAGAAAGCAGGAGGCAGCACAGATGAGTTGGGAAGAGAACGTCAGAAAGGTTGTGCCTTATACACCGGGGGAACAGCCGGACAAAGCGCATATGATCAAATTAAATACAAATGAATGTCCTTATCCGCCCGCACCGGGTGTGACAGAGGCACTTGCCGGATTAAAGCCGGAGGATTTCCGTTTATACCCGGATCCGAACGCAGACAGTCTGGTCAGCGTACTGGCAGAGTATTACGGACTGGAAAAGGAAAACGTATTTGTCGGCGTTGGTTCCGATGATGTGCTGGCACTTGCTTTTCAGACATTCTTTAACAGTGACAGACCGATCGTATTTCCGCAGATCACATATTCCTTTTATGATGTGTGGGCAGATCTTTACAAAATCCCATATGAGAAAAAGCCGCTGGCAGCGGATTTCCACATCCGCAAGGAAGACTATATGGGAGCAAACGGCGGTGTGATCTTCCCGAATCCCAATGCACCGACAGGCCTTTTGGAGGATCTTTCCGTGATCGAGGAGATCGTGCAGGCAAATCCTGATGTCGTAGTGATCGTGGATGAAGCATATATTGATTTTGGGGGAGAAAGTGCGCTGCCACTGATCAAAAAGTATGACAATCTGCTTGTGGTACAGACATTTTCCAAATCGCGCGCCATGGCGGGCATGCGGATTGGATATGCGATGGGAAACGCAAAGCTGATCCGGTATCTGAATGATGTGAAGTTTTCAACCAATTCCTATACAATGAACCGTCCGTCCCTGCTGCTGGGCGTTGCGGCGGTAAAAGATGATGCGTATTTTAAACGGACAACGGCAAAGATCGCAGCAACCCGCGAGCGGGTAAAGCAGGCACTGAAGGAGCTTGGTTTTACTTTCCCGGATGCAAAGAGTAACTTTATTTTTGCAACGCATAAGAGCGTGCATGCGGTAGAACTGTTTGAAGCACTGAAGCAGCAGAATATTTATGTCCGTCATTTTTCGGATCCGCTGATCGATAATTATCTGCGCATCACGATCGGAACAGATGAGGAAATGGACGCATTTATCAGCTTTGTACGTTCTTATCTGCAGAAAAAAGAATAATAAGTAAAAAATAAAAGGAGTA